>Ga0172378_10005325_pt1 | contig 12008 bp, 9 predicted proteins | sample GrowelOW332metaG_FD_119755 | JGI IMG/M metagenome (GOLD analysis project Ga0172378, IMG submission 119755) | Groundwater microbial communities from an aquifer near a municipal landfill in Southern Ontario, Canada - Pumphouse #3_1 metaG | ecosystem: Environmental > Aquatic > Deep subsurface >... | reverse complement strand
TGTTCATCGCAATGAGTTTGGTATAACCAAAGGCACTTTCTGGTCTCCCAAAGGTAATTATCTGGCTTTTTATCAGATGGACGAGAGAATGGTAGCCGATTATCCTTTCGTGGATATCTCTACTCGCATCTCAACGCCTAAACCGGGCAAATATCCGATGGCAGGAATGACCAGCCATGAAGTAAAAATAGGTATCTATAATCTTATCACCGGTAAAACGATTTTCCTGAATGCAGGAAATCCTAAGGATAGATACTTTACAAATGTATGCTGGAGTCCGGACGAAAAAAACATTTACTTTATTGAGTTGAACCGCGATCAGAACCATTCACAGCTTTTCCGTTATAATGCAATAACAGGAGAAAAGGAACAGATGCTGATTGAGGAAACTCATCCTAAATATGTAGAGCCCCAACATCCTATTTTATTCCTTAAAGATGATAATTCAAAATTTATTTATCAAAGTCAACGGGATGGTTTCAATCATCTTTATATCTATGATATTAAAGGGAAACTTATTAAGCAGCTAACTGCTGGTAAGTGGTTGGTTAAAGAAATTCTGGGATTCGACGAAAAGGGCAAAAACATTTTTATTACTTCTACGGAAGTAAGTCCGCTAGACATTCAGACTTATAAAGTGAATCTGAAAACAGGCAAAAGAAGTCGGGTTACTTCTGCTACAGGTACTCATATTACTCTGATTAGTGCTTCGGGAAAATATGCTATCGACAGATATTCGTCAAGTACTGTTCCCCGTGCCATTGATTTGATTAATATAAGTAAAAATACAACAGAGAATTTACTTACAGCCTCTAATCCATATAAAGAATATGCTACTCCCTCTATTGAAACAGGAACAATAAAAGCGGACGACGGAATTACTGATTTATATTACAGATTAATAAAACCGGTAGATTTTGACCCGAGCAAGAAATATCCTGTAGTGGTATATGTATATGGTGGACCTCATGCTCAGGTTGTAAACAATACCTGGTTATCCGGTGCACGCGGATGGGAAATCTATATGGCTTCACGCGGATACATAATGTTCAGTGTAGACAACCGAGGAAGTGAGAACCGTGGACTTGAATTTGAGAATGCCACATTCCGTCAGCTAGGAGTTCTTGAAGCTAAAGATCAGATTAAAGGTGTGGAGCTTCTAAAGGGCTTGCCTTTTGTCGATGCCAACCGGATTGGTGTACATGGATGGAGCTTCGGCGGATTTATGACAACAAACCTGATGCTTCGCTACCCGGATGTATTTAAAGTGGGTGTCGGTGGCGGACCGGTTATCGACTGGAGCTACTACGAAGTTATGTATGGTGAAAGATATATGGACACTCCCGAAACAAATCCTGAAGGATACAAAGAGAGTAATATGAAGAATCACGCTGCCGCATTAAAAGGACGCTTGCTGTTGATCCATGGCGATGAAGACCCAACCTGTGTACTTCAGCATACCCTCTCGTTTATGAAAGCATGTATTGAAGCGGGTACATATCCCGATATGTTTATATATCCAGGACATGGACATGGGGTTACAGGCAAAGACCGCGTGCATCTCAATGAAAAGATTACCAGATATTTTGACGAACATTTAAAATAAAAAAGAATATATAGCTATGAGACTATTATTGCTTGGATCGGGTGGACGTGAACATGCTATGGCATGGAAAATAGCACAAAGCCCCAAAATAGAGAAGTTATTTATTGCTCCCGGAAATGCCGGAACAAGCGATGCAGGTGAAAATGTAGCCATTGCGGCAGATAACTTTCCTGCCATCAAAGAATTTGTGCTCAACAACCAGGTGAATATGGTGGTAGTCGGTCCTGAAGATCCCCTTGTAAAAGGTATATATGATTACTTTAAAGCCGACAACACTTTAGCTTCAATACCGATAATAGGTCCGTCCAAACTGGGAGCCACACTGGAAGGGAGCAAGGACTTTGCTAAGGCTTTTATGATGAGACACAACATTCCTACTGCCGGATACAAATGTATCACTGCTGAAAATATACAGGAAGGTTTGGCTTATCTTGAAACACTGCAAGCTCCTTATGTTTTAAAAGCGGACGGATTATGCGCGGGTAAAGGTGTGCTTATTCTTTCTGATTTGGAAGAAGCAAAAAAAGAATTAAACGACATGCTTAACGGTATGTTCGGTGAAGCAAGCAAAACGGTGGTTATCGAAGAATTCTTATCGGGAATAGAATGTTCAGTATTTGTACTTTCCGACGGTAAAAACTACAAAGTGTTGCCTGTTGCTAAAGATTACAAACGGATTGGCGAAGGCGATAAAGGACTAAATACCGGTGGTATGGGTTCAGTTTCTCCAGTTCCATTTGCTGATAAGGTCTTTATGAAAAAAGTAGATGAACGAATTATTCGTCCCACGGTAAAAGGACTTGCTAAAGAAAATATCGATTACAAAGGTTTTATTTTTTTAGGCCTGATTAACATCAAAGGAGAACCTTTTGTTATTGAATATAACGTACGCATGGGAGATCCGGAAACCGAATCTGTAATGCTGCGGATAAAATCTGATTTGGTTGATTTGTTTGAAGGTGTAGCCACAGGTAAGCTGAATGAAAAAACATTGGAAATAGATCCAAGGACAGCGGTAAGTGTAATGCTCGTTTCAGGAGGCTATCCGGAAGATTATAACAAAGGATATGAGATAAGCGGACTTAATGATGTGAAAGGAAGTATCGTTTTTCATGCAGGAACAGCTCTCAAAGAAGGTAAAATAGTGACCAACGGCGGACGCGTAATTGCCATAAGCTCTTATGGTAAAGATAAAGCAGAAGCTCTGGCACAATCATTTGCAAATGCTGGTGTTATTAATTTTGAGAAAAAATATTTCCGTTCAGACATTGGGTTTGATTTATAAAAACGTTTAAAACGGATGATGATAAAAAGACGTTTTCAAAGCAGAATAACAAAAGGTAAATCAACATTGCCCTTTGCAATTCTTTTGGCTATCGCTTGCTGGGTAATTACTTACTCAGTGAAGCCTGAAAGCCTGGCTAAAAAACCGGCTTCCCCGCTTTGGCAAATGCTGCAAGGCCTTCTGCCAAACGAATTTACTGGCATAGCTATTAGTTTTATACTTTATTCGCTGATAGGTTATCTGTTGATAGAATTCAATAATGCATACTCTATTATACGTATGAGAGCTTCAGTGCAAACATCTCTTTTTCTAATAATAGTAGCTGCTTGCCCCGAACTATATCCTCTACAATCAGGTACAATTGCAGCAATAACTCTGTTGGCAGCCATTTATTTTCTGTTTAAATGTTATCAGCAGATCCATCCGGTAAATTATATGTTTTTTGGATATTTCTTTATCGGATTAGGCAGTATTATTTTTCCTAAATTAATGCTTTTTATTCCTATATTTATTATTGGAGCTTACAACTTTCAGGCACTGTCTGCTCGAACATTCTTTGCCGGACTTATAGGATTTAGCATACCATACTGGTTTCTTTTCGGACATGCTTTTTTTTATAACCAAATGGAACTCTTTTACCAACCGTTTATTGAATTAATAACATTTCCTCCTGCTGATTATAAAGCTGTTCAACTCTGGGAAATAATAACAGTTGGTTTTTCAACAGCACTATTAATTATTAGTTCCATTCATAGCTTTGCAACTAGTTACCTGGATAAAATACGGACACGTTCTTATCTTAACTTTTTCATTTTATTGGAAATAGGTACTCTTATTCTGATGGTATTCTTACCAGCTCAGGCAACTGATTTCTTTCCTATTCTATTTTCAGGAGGTAGCATCCTGGCTGGCCATCTATTCGCATTAACAGACAATAAAGTTTCCAATCTCTTTTTTATGTTTACACTAATAAGTTTAACGGCATTGTTCGTTTCTAATCTATGGATGCTTTAATAAATTCTGTTTCCCAATTACTTATTGAATGGGGTTATCCCGGTCTCTTCATATCAGCAATGTTAGCTGGAAGTATTGTTCCTTTCAGCTCAGAGATTGTATTAATTGCTCTTGTCAGACTGGGACTCGATCCGGTGGGTTGCCTCATAGCCGCAAGCTTAGGAAATACAGCGGGTGGAATGACTTGCTATTACATGGGACATCTGGGAAAAATAGAATGGATAGAAAAATATTTCAAAGTCAAGGAAGCCAAAATACTCAAGATGCAAAAGTTTTTGCAAGGGAAAGGAGCTTTTATGGCTATATTTGCTTTCCTTCCCACATTTGGTGAGATCATTTCAATAGCACTAGGTTTTATGCGTAGTAACGTGTGGCTCACAATCACATATATGTTTGTAGGAAAACTGGTTCGCTATATCATTATACTGGCTGCTGTTGAAGAGATTATTTCTTACGTCTGGGCATAGATTATTTCGTTGCTCTAAGAATTTCTCTCTTTCCGGGAGGACCGGGCAAACGTTCAACATTGAATCCAGCTGATTGCAGCATTCGCCTTACAACTCCTTTTGCACAATAAGTCGTTAATATCCCTCCCTTATTCATGGCTGAATAAATAGAATCAAAAAGTTTCTGCGACCACATTTCCGGTTGCTTGTCAGGCGCAAAAGCATCAAAATAGACCACATCATACCCTCCTTCAAAATGATAAGAGGTAAAATCATCTTCCAGTTTATATAGAGTAAAAGTGTCGGTAATACGGCATTTTTTATTCCAGGAAGCAGAATGCAACGAAAAATAATCGGCAGCGCGATCAGGTGCAATGACCTCCGGATAATTTAATTTCTGAATTATCTCCACAGGAAGAGGGTACAACTCAATACTTGTAAAATGAATATCTTTATGCAAATACTCCGATTCCAAAAGAGTAAGAAAAGCATTTAGTCCTGTGCCAAAACCAATCTCAAGTATATTGGGAGCCTTAACTGATGTTTGCCTTAGACCCGCCTGGATAAAAATATGCATGGATTCCGTTTTAGCACCATTTACCGAGTGATAATGCTCGTCCATATCAGGGACAAAAAGAGTATGCGAACCATCTGCTGTTAACTGAAGTTCTGATTCTAACGTTTTATTCATTACAATTCTTCTTACTGGAAAATGAACAAAGGTAACGTTTTTCACGTTAGTGTGAATAATTATTGGTATTTTTGCACATTAGAATAACATAAAGTTTATGAAAAAACTATTCTTTATACTTTCAATTATCATTATCAGTGCAAGTTTCTTTAGCTGTACCGGAAAACAAAATAAAAAAGAGCGGGTAATAACGGTAACCATTGAACCACTGAGATATTTTACCGAACAAATAGCAGGAGATAAATTCAAAATAATAAGTATGGTTCCGAAAGGTTCCAGCCCGGAAACTTATGATCCAACACCACAACAACTTACATCTTTGGCTAAAAGTGAAGCGTATTTCCGAATCGGTTATATTGGTTTTGAACTAATGTGGATGGACAAATTGACGGGGAATGCCCCTCAAATGCAGGTTTTTGACACTTCTAAAGGGATTAATCTAATTGAAGACAAACAGAACCACGAAGCAAGTGAAAACGAAGATCATCATCATGGCGGAATAGAGCCACATGTGTGGAATTCGCCTGCCAATGTGCTGATTCTGGCAAATAATATTTATAAAGCTCTTTGTAAACTAGACAAAAAGAATTCGGATTATTATGCCAAACGTCTTCAAAATCTAAATCAAGAGATCAGGTCAACAGATGAAGAAATTAAAGAATTGCTAAAAAATTCGCAAAAAGCCTTTATCATCTATCATCCAGCTCTTTCATATTTTGCGCGCGATTACGGGTTGAAACAATTAAGCATAGAGGAAAAAGGGAAAGAACCTACACCAGCTCATTTAAAAAATATTATTCAGGAATGTGAAAAAGAAAAAATTCAGACTATTTTTGTTCAGAAAGAATTCGACGGAAGAAATGCTGAATTGATAGCCACTGAAACACGAACTAAACTGGTTCACATAAATCCGCTTTCATATAACTGGAAAAAAGAAATGATAAACATTGCCAAAGCATTGAAAAATGAATAAAATTATCGACATCGCACATCTATCTGCGGGATATGAAAGCAAGGTTGTTCTTCGTGACATAAACCTAAGCATTTATGAACGGGATTTCTTAGGAATTATTGGGCCAAACGGGGGAGGAAAAACTACGCTGATAAAACTAATATTAGGATTACTAAAACCGAGAGACGGTGAGATTCGCTTTTTTCGTGACGATAAACAAGTCAACGGAATAACAATGGGGTATTTGCCACAGTACAATGCCATTGATAAAAAATTCCCTATTTCAGTATATGAGGTAATTCTCTCCGGATTAAGTAGTCAGAAATCTTTAATGAGCAGCTTTACTAAAGAGCATCATGAACAAGTAAAGAAAGTGATTATCCACATGGGATTAGAAGGGCTTGAAAAGCGAGCAATCGGCCAGTTATCGGGTGGACAACTACAACGGGCACTTCTAGGACGGGCAATCGTATCGAATCCGGAGGTGGTTATACTTGATGAACCAAACACGTATATAGATAAGCAATTTGAAAGCAGACTATATGAGTTACTGGAAGAAATCAACAAAGAACGGGCTATTATTTTGGTCTCACACGATATAGGAACGGTTATCAGCAATGTGAAAAGCATCGCTTGTGTGAATGAAACATTAGATTATCATCCGGACACAGAAGTTGGTGAAGAATGGATCAGCCAGAATTTCGCATGTCCCATTGAACTATTAGGACATGGTGATCTGCCTCACCGCATTATCAAAAAGCACAATCACCCACTTCCTGAGTAAGATAGAAAACTGTAATAAGTTCCATGATAGGAATGCCATAAATAGTTGCAGGCGCTAAAAAAGCTTAATAGCAGGCATTTATTCTTTATAATGGATTGAAAACAAGCATAACAATGCATTAATTGACTAAAGTTTTTTATCTTTGCCGCTCGAATACATAGAAACATACATACATTAATGAAACAGTACAAGCTAACAAATAACCTATTAGGTTGGTTTACTTTTGCAATTGCTGCTATTGTCTATTGCATGACGATAGAACCCACGGCCAGTTTCTGGGATTGTGGAGAGTTTATCACCTCCGGATATAAATTGGAAGTAGGTCATCCACCCGGAGCACCGTTCTTTATGCTCACCGCCAATTTCTTTTCTCATTTTGCGAATGACCCTACTATGGTGGCGCGTATGGTAAATTACATGTCTGCATTAATGAGTGCTGCAACTATCCTGTTCTTATTCTGGACTATTACTCATCTGGCAAAAAAGCTAATAGCTAAAGATGAGAAAAGCATGACATTAGGACAGCTAATCACAATCATGGGATGTGGTCTTGCTGGCGCTTTAGTTTATACATTTAGTGATACTTTCTGGTTTAGTGCCGTGGAAGGTGAAGTATATGCATACTCATCACTTTTTACAGCCGTCGTATTCTGGCTTATTTTAAAATGGGAAGATGTAGCCGATGAACCGCATTCGGACCGTTGGCTTATTTTAATTGCATATCTGACAGGTCTTTCCATTGGAGTCCACCTACTTAATCTGTTGTGTATTCCTGCAATTGTTTTGGTGTATTATTATAAGAAAAATCCAAATGCAAATGCAAAAGGTTCAATCTTGGCCCTAATTGGTTCATTTGTACTGGTTGCTATTGTAATGTATGGCATTATACCTGGTTTCATAAAAGTTGGAGGATGGTTTGAGCTATTGTTTGTCAATTCATTCGGCATGCCATTTAATTCAGGATTAATCATCTACATAATAATTTTTGCTTCCACTGTTATATGGGGTATATATGAATCTTTCACCCAGAAAAATAAAAAGAGGATGAATTTCTCTTTCTTGTTGACTGTAGCCTTGCTGGGTATTCCATTTTATGGATCCGGATTCAGTAGTGTTGTTATAGGGATTGTAGTACTTGGTGCTTTGGCCATTTATTTGTTTGCCAAAGGTATTAACGAAAAATATAAAGTCAGCGCACGTACTATGAACACTTCCTTGTTGTGCATTATGATGATTATGATCGGATATTCATCTTATGCCCTGATTGTTATACGTTCTACTGCGAATACTCCAATGGATCAAAATTCACCGGAGGATATATTTACTCTTGGTGATTATTTGGGACGCGAGCAGTATGGTTCAAGACCTTTATTCTATGGTCAGGCTTTCTCTTCAAAGCTTGCTCTCAAACAAGAAAATGGCTATTGCGTTCCTGAACAAGTAGAAGGTGCTCCGGTTTACGGAAGGAAAGAAAAAGCATCAACAAAGGAAAAAGATAGTTACGTAGTCGTTCGGAATAAATCAGACTATGTATATGCTCAAAATATGTTTTTTCCACGAATGTACAGTGCAGATCATGCTAATCAATATAAGCAATGGATGGACATAAAAGGTACTGATGTACAGTATAATCAATGCGGAGAAATGGTTACGGTTAATGTCCCGACTATGTTGGAAAATATTAAGTTCTTCTTCTCCTACCAAATGAATTTTATGTACTGGCGCTACTTTATGTGGAATTTCAGTGGTAGACAAAATGATATTCAAAGTTCTGGAGAAATAGAACATGGTAACTGGATTACAGGAATCTCGGCCATTGATAATATCTTGGTTGGAGATCAAAGTCTGCTTCCATCTGATTTAGCAAATAATAAAGGGCATAATGTATTTTATATGTTGCCTCTATTGCTTGGAATCATAGGACTTCTCTATCAAGCTTACCGCGGACAAAAAGGCATTCAAGGATTTTGGGTGGTATTCTTCCTATTCTTTATGACAGGTATCGCAATTGTTATTTATTTAAACCAGACTCCAAGTCAGCCTCGTGAAAGAGATTATGCTTATGCCGGCTCATTTTATGCCTTTGCCATTTGGGTGGGACTGGGCGTAGCCGGACTTGCCCAATTACTCCAAAAGAAAATGAGTGAACTGCCTGCAGCTATTATTGCTTCTATAGCCGCAATCTTGGTGCCTATACAAATGGCCGGGCAAACCTGGGATGATCATGATAGATCAGACCGTTACACATGTCGTGATTTTGGACAGAATTACCTGATGTCATGTCAGGAAAAAGGGAATCCAATCATTTATACGAATGGGGATAACGACACTTTCCCATTATGGTATAATCAGGAAACAGAAGGATTCCGTACGGATGTACGTGTATGTAACCTTAGTTATCTTCAAACTGACTGGTACATTGACCAAATGAAACGTCAGGCATATAACTCAAAGGCATTACCTATAACATGGAGCCGTTTGGAATATGTGTCAGGAACAAACGAATATATACCAGTGCGTCCGGAAGCAAAAGCACAATTGCTAGCTCTGTATAAACAGAACCCGGAAGTTGCTAAAAAAGAATTTGGAGATAATCCTTTCGAACTAAAAAATATCCTTAAATACTGGGTACGTTCCAAAAATGAGGACCTAAAAATAATACCGACAGATAGTATTGTTATAAAACTTGATAAAGCAGCTATTAAGCGTTCGGGAATGATGATTCCGGATTCACTACATGGCGAAATACCTGATTATATGACGATCTCATTAAAGGGTAAAAATGCACTGTATAAATCAGAATTAATGATGCTTGAAATGCTGGCTGAATGTAACTGGGAACGTCCTATTTATATGGCAATCACCGTTGGAAGCGAGAATCATTTGAATCTTGGCAATAATTTCTGTCAGGAAGGATTAGCATTTAGAATTACCCCGTTCAATACAACTGCAATGGATGCGCGAATAAATACAGAAAGAATGTATGATAATCTAATGCATAAGTTCAAATTTGGAGGTATAGATAATCCGAAGGTTTATATTGATGAGAACATTATGCGCATGTGTTTTACACATCGCCGTATGTTTGCTCAGTTAGCTGCACAACTGATCAAAGAAGGTAAAAAAGACAAAGCCCTCAAAGCACTTGATTATTGTGAAAAAGTTATTCCTGCAGTAACTGTTCCTCATGACTATCAAAGCGGATCAAACACTCTTGCCGAAAGTTATTACGCACTGGGACAAACTGCAAAAGGTGACAAGATTATTGATGCGGTAGGTAAAAAGTCCATTCAGTATCTTACCTGGTACTTAAGTATGGGCAACAAGCAATTAGCTGTTTCCGGACAGGAATGCATGTACCACCTTTATTTGCTAGATGAGATAAACAAAACATTGAAGAATAATCATTCAAAACTATATAGTAGTTATTCTAAGAAATTCGAATCGCTATATAGTATGTATTCAAGTAAAATGGGGCCTGCTAGATAAAACAAGCGTAATTAAGAATGTTTATTGAACAACCACCCCTAATATTAAGAGTTCTTTACCCAAGCGCAATCTGGAGAATGGATCCAAAAGAGAAAGCAGTATACCTGACTTTCGATGATGGCCCCATACCCGAGATTACGCCTTGGGTCTTGAATTTACTTGATAAGTACGAGATTAAAGCCACCTTTTTTATGGTAGGCGATAATGTGCAAAAGTATCCTGATGTTTTTCAAATGGTTTTAGATAGGGGACATCGTGTGGGCAACCATACCTTTAACCATATTCGTGGATTCGAATATCTTACCATGAGTTACATGGCAAATGTCGATAAAGCAGACAGATTAATACAATCTGACCTTTTTCGTCCTCCTCACGGGCATATGCGAGCTCTTCAATATTATGCATTAAGAAAAAAATACAAAATAATTATGTGGGATCTGGTAACCCGTGATTACAGCAATAAACTTAATGGTAAGCAAGTTCTCAGAAAAGTAAAGCATTATGTGCGCAACGGATCTATAATTACATTTCACGACTCTTTGAAGTCGGAAGTAAATATGAAATATGCTCTTCCCAGAGCGATTGAGTGGTTGCTCTCTCAAGGCTATGAATTCAAGCTACTTTAATGAATAAAACCAAGCTTTCTCTGCAAATAAAAGAAAAAGCCTCTCTCCTGGGATTTAGTGCCTGCGGCATTGCCCCGTCTGATGTAGTAGCAAAGGAAGATAAAATATATTTGAGAGAATGGCTGGATACAAATAAGCATGCCGAGATGAAATACATGGGAGATCATTTTGAGAAGCGTTGTGATCCAAGGTTACTTGTACAAGGAACTCAAAGTATTATATCTGTTGCCCTGAATTATTCCCCGGAAAAGAAACTCCATGATGACCAACTACAGTTTGCATATTATGCATATGGAATGGACTATCATGAAGTAATAAAAAAGAAGCTATCTCTTCTGCTAAATTATATAACAGAAAAAGTTGATCAGGTCTCTGGAAAAGTTTTTTGTGATACAGCACCTGTATTGGAACGTTTTTGGGCACAGCAGGCGGGACTGGGTTGGATAGGGAAACACACTCAGCTTATCATACCCGGGAAAGGATCCTATTTCTTTTTAGGAGAGATTTTTCTGGATATTGAACTAGAATATGACACTCCGGGTGCAGATCGCTGCGGAAGCTGTAGTCGTTGTATTGAAACATGCCCCACTAATGCATTGGAACATTCTCACATACTAAACGCGAACAACTGCATTTCATATCTTACTATAGAAAATAAAGGCGAAATACCTAAGGCGTTTGCCTCCAAATTAGGTACCCATCTTTATGGATGTGATGAATGCCAGAAAGTCTGTCCTTGGAATCGTTTTTCTATTTCCACCCAAATAGCCGAGCTTCAGCCTTCCACTAAATTTATGGAAATGCAATCTTCTGATTGGAATTCACTAACAATAGAGGAGTATCGCACTCTTTTCAAAGGGTCAGCAGTTAAGCGAGCTAAGTATGAAGGGCTAATGCGGAATCTCAAATCCATAAAAATGGAAGAGCAGAATAACAAAAACAAGGAATAATAAACATATCAACAAAGAATAGAAGCAGAACTTAGAGTCTGCTTCTATTCTTTGTTTTTCTTCTATAAACTCTTCGACCTATTTCATCTTCACGGTTAATGGAGTGCGTACTTTTTGTGCATAATCACTAATATATTTTACCCAAGAAGCAGAATCATTGAATCC
>Ga0172378_10005323_pt1 | contig 12010 bp, 7 predicted proteins | sample GrowelOW332metaG_FD_119755 | JGI IMG/M metagenome (GOLD analysis project Ga0172378, IMG submission 119755) | Groundwater microbial communities from an aquifer near a municipal landfill in Southern Ontario, Canada - Pumphouse #3_1 metaG | ecosystem: Environmental > Aquatic > Deep subsurface >... | reverse complement strand
TCTTTCTTATTTCTCCGCTCAATTCGGAGTCGGAATGTTGATGGGATTACTATTGGTAGCCCTCGTTTCTGTCTTCGGTGGTGTTTATTACTTCGCTAAATTAAAAGATGAAATCTATAAAGGCCGTTCTTTAAAGAAAGCTCACACTGAAGCTTCGAAAAAGAGCCTTTGGCCAACTATCGATGCCGGTATTATTTCCGTCGTTCTTGGTCTTTGCTTCTATCTACTTATTCCTGGAGTTGCCGGTAAGCTTGGTTTAGCTCTTGTTATTGGCGGATTCTTTGCGACCATCGTCTCCCTTCTCTTAACTAGAGTTCAGATGTGGTTAATTTGTAACGATTCCGACGCTCAATCCTGTTATGATCGCTTACTTAACATCGACAAAACTAAAGTTCCTGATCTTCTTAAGGAAGAAAAACAGACCTATTTCGGAGCTTTTGAGAAAAAGAACTTCATGAAGCCTTGGAAAGGTATTGCGATTGGTGCTGCCGCCTTCTTAATTGCAACTATTGGTGGCTTAACAGCCTTCAGCATTAATTCAAATGGTAATCCGTTTAATTTTGCTGGAGCTTATGACGATACAACCTCTGCCTATATTCAATATAGAGTTTCGACAGTTGGTGATTCTCCAAAAATTAGAGGAACTGACGACATCGAAAACGGCAACAACGGTGTTCTCAACTTTATCTATAAAGATGGCAAAATGCTTGGAAGTAGCGATGTTTCTTCCATCGTTCTTGAAACCTCAACCATCCATGTCACTGGAAGTGAGACCTTGAATGACGGCAACTATAACGTCTATTACTTCGTTGTTGATTTTGTTAATCCTTATGATGCTGACGCTACTGTCTGGAGTGTAAAGAACGGCTTGATTGAAACAACCGACTTAACGCTTAACGAAGCTATTTCTAAAGGAATGGAAGCCAAAGGCGTTAACGCTTCATCCTTCTCTTCCTCGGTTAAACTAGTTTCTTCAACGGCTGGGTCTCCAAACTTCTCAGTCCTTTGCCTCGGTTTAGGAGTTGGTTTAATCTCAGCTTTAGTCTATATGTGTATCCGTTATAAGATTAGCCGTGGATTAACCGCTACTCTATTAACTTCAATGGCATCATTCATTACTTTAGGTGCAATGTCGTTAACAAGAGTTCCTTTAGCTCCTGTCGCAGGTATTGCGGCCCTGGCTACTGCTCTTTGCGGTTTACTCTTAGCAATCTTCATCCTTTCAAAAGAAAAAGAAATCAAACGCGAAAGCCGCGAAAGAGATAAGACAACTCTCGAGTTTAATGCTTCTTGTCTGCTCAAGGCTAACTCTTATGCAGCCGGAGATCTTATTGTCTTTGCTTTAATTATCGCTTACGTCGCTATTGTCTACTTTGGCTTTGGTCCAGCCGCCTTTGCTTATGGTAATCTCTTCTGGCTCGTCGGATTACTCCTTGGACTAACAATGATTCTTACTCTTATTACTCCTTTCACTCTCTTCCTTGCTAAACAGTTCTCAAAGATTCATTTTGAAATCAAGTGGGGCGGAAAGAAAAAGGATTCTAAGAAATCAGCTGAACCGGAAGAAGCCGTCTTTATTGGGATTAATGATTAATGTCATTTCTTGATTCTCTTCTTTCTTATTATTCTCTTAACCAACAGCAATATGAGGGTTTGATTACCAAGCCCTCTTTTTCCTTGCTGCCCACTCTTAATGAAGATCCTTCGGCTAAAAAGGCCAAAGATAGAATTCTTTTAGCTATTTCCAACCAAGAAAAAATTCTTGTTTATGGTGATTACGACGTTGATGGTATCTCCTCTTGTTCCATTATTGTTAAGGCTATAAAAGAATTAGGGGGAGATGTAAAAGGCTACCTTCCAAGTCGTTACTTAGATGGATATGGGTTTAATCTCGACAATTACCAGCAAATAAAAGAAGCTGGATATTCTTTAATTATCTTAACTGATAATGGGGCGACCGCTTTTGAGCCTTTAGAAGCCGCATTCCAAAATAAAAGTGATGTCATTATTATTGATCACCACCAATTAAGCGATAAGTTACCTCTTTGTTACGCCCTTATTCACCCGGATATTTGCTCCGTAAGTAATGTTCCGATATCGGCTGGTTTTCTTTCTTTCATCTTTTCTCGTTTCTTGTTAGATAGAGATGATCCGTATTTATGCTTTTTAGGCGCTCTATCAACTATCAGCGACATGATGCCGTTAACTGGCAATAATCGGGATGTTGTTAAGCTCGGCATTTCATTGATGAAAGAGGAAAACTTTCTGCCTTTTGCCTTATTACTTCAAGGAAATCCCATTAACGAAAGAACCTTAGCGATGAATGTCATTCCTTCACTTAATGCTGTAGGGCGGTTATTTGAAGGAAAAGAAATCAATCGGCTTCTCCCTTTCTTTTTGATGGAAAGTCCTTCAATGGAGAGTGTTGCCAACTGGATTCTAGAAACAAATTCTCGACGCAAAGCAATTACTAAAGATGCAGCAACTACATTGACAATAAATGAAGAAGACAGCGGTATTGTCACCATTTCCCCCCTTCCTGAAGGATGTAGTGGGCTTTTGGCGAACCGTCTTCTTTCCGCCTATAAGAAACCAGTTTGTGTTTTTGCCCCGTCTTTTAAAGACCCAAACATTCTAGTCGGAAGCATGAGAAGTCGAGAGGGCTTCAATGTTATTGAGGCTTTAAAAGGGAGTTCCGCTCCTCTATTAACTTATGGAGGTCACGCCTTAGCTGGTGGACTTTCTATCAAGAAGGAAGATTATGATTCTTTCGTTAAAGGTTTTGAAAAAGCTGCTTTGTTTCATCCATTAGTTGAACAGAATGTTAAGTCCATTCCTCTCTCGATTAAGGATGCAACTTTAGAAAATTACAAGCTTTTACAAACGCTATCTCCCTTTGGAATGGGGTGGGAAGAACCTTCATTCCTTATTGGTCCTCTTAACAGAGAATCATTAAGTTACGCAAAAGATGGTCTCTATATTTCAACTCGTTTATCGCCTTCGGCCCGTCTTTTCTCCTTTTATTTAGGTGAGAAAGATTTAAAGAAGGGAAGAGCCTTTTCTTTCTACGTAAAAATGACTGAAAACAATTATCGCGGGAAAACTACGTTAGATCTCTTGGCTGAATCTGCTTTACTCAACTAATAAAGAAAGCGTGATTACTACGTTCGTGATAAAATAATCCTCGTAAGAGGATGTATTTATGAGAGCATACGTAACAGGCGCAGGCGGAATGGTTGGGAGTTATCTTGTAACTCGTCTTAAACAAATCGGAATGGAAGTTGAAGGAAGTTATTTTCACCCGACTACCGATATTAAAGAGATTGATTCATCAATTCCTTTATTTGAATTAGATGTTTTGAATACAAAGGCAATGGAATCCTACATTTTAGAGAAGAAGCCTGAACGTATTTTTCATTTAGCCGCTCAATCGTTCCCGGTTGTTTCTTGGAAAGATCCTTATTACACAATGGATGTTAACGTCAAAGGGACTGTTGGTCTTTTTGAGGCTATCAAGGAAGCTCGTTCTCTCGATCCAACTTACGATCCTATGGTCGTTGTTATTTCTTCGAGCGCTATATATGGAGAAGCTCTTCTTTCTTATAGTAAAGATAATTTGCCAAAAGAAGACTGTCCGATGCTTCCTTTACATCCTTATGGAGTTAGTAAAGCTGCTGAAGATCTCCTTTGCTTTCAGTATTTTCGTAACTTTGGAATTAGAACTGCTCGGGTTCGTCTCTTTAATTGCACTGGGCCAAAGAAAATCGGTGATATTACTTCGGATTTTACTAAGCGGGCGGTCGAGCTTGAAAAAAGTGGTGGCCACGAACTAAAAGTTGGCAACCTTACAGCCTTAAGAGCTATCCTTGATGTCCGTGATTTATGTGAAGCCTTAATTCTTCTTGGTGAAAAAGGCGAAGCAGGGGAAGCTTACAATATTTCTTCTAGCCATATTTTTAAAATGTCTCACGTCGTTGAATGCATTGAACAATATACTGGAACCAAATTCACTTTAGTTCCTGATAAGTCTTTGTTTAGACCCGCAGACGAAAGACTCTATGCCGGTGATTGCACTAAAATTAAGGCGCTAGGATGGGAAGAAAAGTATACTTACGCCCAAACTGTTGCCGATATGGTGGACTATTGGAGAAAAAAGTTATCATAAAGGCTGCTCTACTTCCAAAGGCGAAGGCCATAAGCCTATAATACAAAGATGGATAATCAAACAGAGATCAACAAACTACCGATTAATGGAGGATATCCCCTCCATTCTTTTGAGGATCTTCGAGAACTTTACTTTACCTATATCTTTGATCCTGCCGGAAGGAAAATGATCGAAGATGCGTATCTATTAGCGAAAGAAAAGCATGCTTCCCAGATTAGAAAATCTGGTGAACCCTATATACAGCATCCAATTGAAGTTGCTTACATATTGGCTAGTCTTCAAAGCGGTCCAGAAACAATCGCGAGCGGTCTTCTTCACGACGTCGTGGAAGATACTGATACTCCGATATCCTATATAAGAGATTGTTTTGGTAACGACGTCGCCAAAATTGTCGACGCCCTTACCAAAATTCAGCGACTTAAGCTTTCTCATCGAAGTGAACAAGACTTTGAAGCTGAAGATCATCGAAAGATTTTCCTTGGAATGGCTCAAGACGTTCGAGTTATTATCGTTAAACTTGCGGATCGTCTTCATAACCTAAGAACTCTTATGGCCTTAACGCCAGAACGTCAGAAGGCTATCGCTAATGAAACTCTCGAAGTCTTTACTCCGATTGCTCATCGTTTAGGTATTTATACAATGCAAAGCGAGATGGAAGACCTCTCGATTAAGTATTTAGAACCAGCTAAGTACCAAGAGATCTTATCTTTGCTAAACGAAAAGAACGAAAGAAGACAACAGTCTCTTGAGTCTCTTAAGAAGAGAATCGCTGACATTTTATTTGAACATAAGATCCCATTTAGAATGGAATCTAGAGTTAAGTCTATCTATAGCATTTATCGGAAACTCTACCAAAAAGGCTATGCTTTTGATGATCTCTATGACGTTCTTGCAGTTCGTATCATTACGGAAAGCGAAATGAATTGCTATGAAATCTTAGGTATTATTCACGCGACTTATAAGCCAATCCCCGGGCGTTTTAAAGACTATATCGCTATGCCGAAGCCTAATATGTATCAATCATTACATACTTGCATTGTTTCAGGGGATGGCAACATTTACGAAGTTCAGATCCGAACTGAAGATATGGACGAGATTGCTGAGACTGGTATTGCTGCCCACTGGCGTTATAAAGAAGGCGAACGCCATAACGTCAAAGAAGAACAAAGGGATATCGAAGAGAAGCTTCATTGGTTCCGTGATTTCGTTTCGATGAGCGGAAGTGGCGACGAAGAGTTAAGTGCTAAAGAGTACATGGCGGCTCTTTCTAATGATGTCTTTAATGCAAACGTTTATGTCTTTACTCCTTTAGGAAAGGTCGTTGATCTCCCAACCGGAGCGACAATTCTCGACTTTGCCTATAAGATTCATACTAAAGTTGGTGACGCTGCTATTGGGGCCATTGTTAATGGCGTTATGGCGCCTCTATCGACCGAACTGAAGACAGGGGATGTCTGTGAGATTAAGACCTCGGCTTCTAGTCCTGGACCTAAAGAGGGTTGGCTGGAGATTGCTAAAACGTCATCGGCTAAAGCTCATATCCGTAAAGCTATTCAAAAGCGAGAAGGCGACGCGGGTCGGGAAGAGCGAATGCTTAGAGGCAAGGCAATCGCCCTTGAAGCCTTTAAGATGTGTGATGTTGATGCTGACGAGGCTATGAAGCTTCTTCAAACTAAAACAGTCTTTGAAGAATTCCATGTCAAAGACATTGATGAACTCTTCATGGGAGTCGCTCTCAAGAATCCAATGCCTAGTTTGCTTTTGGACTTCCTAGGAGTAAGAAGAAAGAAAAAGACCATGAAACTTGTCGCTCATAATGCGACAAGTGATGAAAAAAACCCTGTTTATATTAAAAATGGTAGCAATATTGCTATTTCGCTAGCAAAATGTTGCACTCCGATTCCTGGAGATGCCATTGTTGGGTATGTATCAAAAGGAAAAGGAATTGTCGTTCATCGCCCTAGTTGCCCGAATATTTCTAAAGAAAAGGCTCGTTTGATTGATGTTTCTTGGAAAAGCGGCATCTCTGGATCATATCCGGTCGGGGTTGAGGTTTACGCGAATGATCGAGTTAACCTCTTAGCGGATATCTTAACGTGCTTAAGTGCGCGGGGTATCGCCGTCAACGATCTTAAAGCTCATATGATTGAAGCCACTCGCAACGATATCATCACTATGACGATGTTTGTGGCGGACGCTAAAACCCTTGAAGATGCCTTTGCTTCACTTTTAGGGCTTAATGGAGTCTATAGTTGTAACCGAGTTATTCATTAAGGAGAGATACATGATTGCACCAGTAAAAGGAACTCACGATATCATCGGCTTTGAAGCTGAAGAATATCGAACGATAAGTAACGCTTTTAAAGCAGCTGCCGAGCTTTTTGGCTACAAAGAAGCCATCTTACCTCATATTGAGAATACCGAACTCTTCGCTCGCGGAACCGGTGAGGGCAGCGACGTCGTTAGAAAAGAAATGTATACCTTTCTAGACAAGGGCGGAAGAAGCATAACTTTAAGGCCGGAACTTACAGCCTCAATTGCTCGTTCAGTTATTTCTAATAAGCTCTACGCAACTGAGGATCTTCCTCTTAAACTTTATTATGACGGTTCTTTATTCCGTTATGAGAGACCTCAACAAGGAAGATGGCGGGAATACCATACCTTTGGCATTGAAGCTATCGGAGTGGATTCTACTTACCTTGATGCTGAAAGTGCGATGATTGCAGTAATTGCTTTAGGCATTCTTGGCTTTGATAAAGTCAAAGTCAAAGTTAATTCTTTAGGGGATGAGACAAGCCGAGCAGCTTATAAGAAAGCGTTGGTAGAGTACTTTTCTTCGCGAATTGACGAGATGTGTGGAGACTGCCACGAGCGGCTAACGCTCAATCCTCTTAGAATTCTTGACTGCAAAGTTGAAGAAGACCAAAAGATTGCTAGCCTGGCTCCAAAACTCAAAGATTACTTAACTCCTGAAAGCGACAAGCGTTTTTATGAGACTCTATCAATTCTCAATTCCTTCGATATTGAATATGAAATCGACGAATCTCTGGTTAGAGGTCTGGATTACTATAGTGAATTTGTTTACGAGGTTCACGTCATCTCAAAAGAAGGAAAAGACTACGGGGCTCTTCTTGGGGGCGGTCACTATGGCGGTCTTGTTAAAGAACTAGGAGGACCGGATTTACCTGGAGTCGGTTTTGGTGCCGGTATCGAAAGAGTTCACAGTGTCATGAAAGATAATGGCATGCTCGATGATGCTGTAACTCCACTTGATGTCTATATCATGCCAGTAGGGGAAAACTCTTATGAAGAAGCTTTCGCCATCGCTAACTCTATTCGAGTCTTAGGATATAGTTGCGAACTACCATATTCTCCCGTTAAACTCGGAAATTTGTTTAAGCGAGCAGAGCGGAAAAAAGCGCGGTTTGGCTTAATTCTGGGAGAAGAAGAAATCGCTAGGGGCGTGGCTCAACTTAAAGACTTAAATAAAAAAGAGCAAAAAGAGATTAAACTATCGGATCTAGAAGCCGAATTAGATAAGGCTATGTTAGATCAACATGAAGAAGAACCTCACCATCACGCTGAGGAAGAATAGAAGGGAACATATGGAAAGAACTGATTATTGTGGAGAGCTTCGCCTTAAAGATGTTGGAAGAAGCGTCACTCTCTTAGGTTGGGTTTCAACTGTTAGAAAACTAGGGGCTATCGCCTTTATTGATCTTCGAGATAATACCGGAATTGTTCAACTCACCGAAAAGAATGCGGAAGTTTTTCCTGATGCAAGAAGCGAATACGTCATCGAAGCTAAAGGAGTGGTCGCCGCTAAAGATACTCCTAATCACAAGATTCCAACGGGAGAAATCGAGATTATTCTTGATTCCATCAAAATTCTTTCTAAAGCGGAAACTACACCTTTTATCATTGCAGATAAAACCGATGCTTTAGAAGAAACTCGTCTTCAATATCGCTACCTCGATTTACGCCGTCCCTGCATGTTAGATAAATTAAGGACCAGAGCCAAAATCGTTAAGACTGTTCATGAATATCTTGATTCCCGGCGCTTTCTTGAGGTTGAAACTCCTTGTTTAGGACTTTCTTCCCCTGAAGGAGCTAAAGAGTATTTAGTGCCTTCTCGAGTTCATCCTGGCTCCTTCTACGCCCTTGATCAATCTCCTCAACAATACAAACAGTTATTGATGATTGGCGGCGTTGAACGTTATTACCAAATTGCTAAATGTTTCCGTGATGAAGACTTAAGAGCGGACCGTCAGCCGGAATTTACTCAGGTCGATATCGAGGCTTCTTTCCTTGATCAAGATGAGATTCTTTCAATAATGGAAGGGTTACTAGCCGAAGTGTTTAAGAAAACTGTTGGTTATGACGTTCAACTTCCTTTAAGACGTCTTCCTTTCTGGGAGGCGCTTGATCGTTTCGGAAGCGATAAGCCGGACACTCGTTACGGAATGGAACTTCAAGACGTTAGCCAAATCATGAGAGTTTCTTCTTTCCCAGCCTACAGCGAGGCCAACATGTTAGTTAAAGGTATTGTTGTTCCTGGCGGAGCGGAAAAAGCTTCCAGAAAGTTACTCGAAGAGTTAACTGGAGAAGCTAAGAAGTTTAATCTTAAAGCCTACATGGCTCTAAAAGGGGCAGAAGGTACCCTTACAGGTCCGTTTGCTAAATTCTTAGAACCCGATGCATTAAAGGAACTCGCGAGCCTTCTAGGCATGAAAGACGGGGACGCTTTCTTCTTTGCGGGATCAACTAACCGCCGCGACGTGGATTTTGGCCTTGGGGCTTTAAGAACCCGCTTCGCAAAAGAACTTGGTCTTATTAAAGAAGGAACTTACGACCTTTTATGGGTTGTTGATTTCCCAATGTTCTGCAAATCAGATACTGCCGAAGGCGGATATGTAGCCGAACACCATCCTTTCACTCGTCCACGGGATGAAGATTTACCACTTCTTGATACTGACCCTGAAAAGGTTCTAGCCTACGCTTATGACATTATTATTAATGGTTACGAAGCTGGCGGGGGAACTCTTCGTATCTATGATCATGATACTCAGTGGAAGATCTTTAAGATTCTTGGACTTAACGATGAACAAGTCGCAAAGAAATTTGGTTGGTTCATCGACGCCTTTAAATATGGAACGCCGCCTCATGGAGGAATTGGCTTTGGTTTAGATCGAATCGCTATGATTCTTTCTAACACTGATAACATCCGTGACGTTGAAGCTTTCCCAAAGAATCTTCAAGCGGTTGACCCTATGAACCGGGCTCCAGGAGAGGTGGATGTTTCTCAATTAGATATCCTTGGTCTCCAATTAAAGAAATAGCAATACTATTATAATTATAATAGTGGTTTACTAAATATTTACTAATTAAGTGCTAGGAGGAAATGTAATGGCATCAATCAGAAGTATCAATGAAAGCAATGACAAGTTAGCAGTAGCTGCTTTACGGAGTCTTGTTATCGACGTTATCAATAAGGCTAACAGCGGCCATCCGGGCATGGCTCTTGACGCCGCCCCAATTGTCTATTCCTTATTCAAGAATCATTTAGTCGCGGATCCAAGTAAACCGAACTGGTTTAATCGTGACCGTTTTGTCCTTTCTTCAGGACACGCCTCGTCTTTACTCTACTCAATGCTCCACATGTGTGGTTATGGAATTTCTATGGACGACCTTAAGTCTTTCCGTCAACTCGACTCTTTGACTCCGGGTCACCCCGAGGTAGGACATACTCCCGGCGTTGACGCTACTGCCGGGCCTCTTGGCCAAGGCATTGCTCAGGCTGTTGGCATGGCTATGGCTGAAGAAGCTATCGCCTCTACTTATCCTGATGGAAAAAGAATTTGTTCCCATTACACCTATTGTCTTTGCGGAGATGGCTGTTTAGAAGAAGGTATCAGCCAGGAAGCTATCAGCATCGCTGGAAAGCAACGTCTCTCAAAGTTAATTGTTTTCTATGATCGCAATGGTTCAACTCTTGATGGACCAACCTCTAATTCTTTTGGCGAAAATGTTCGCCTTCGTTTCCTTGCAAGTGAATGGAATGTCCTCGAAGTTAAGGACGGAAACAATCTTCGGGAAATTGATAAAGCCATTGCTAAAGCTAAGAAATCTACTTTATTCCCAACTTTAATCATTGTTAACACCGTGATTGGTTATGGCTCTCCTCACGCCGGAAATCACTGTGTCCACGGCAATCCTTTAGGAGAAGAAGATGGTCGTAAAACCAAAACTTTCTATGGTTATGATTTAGCGGATTTCACCGTTCCAGCCTCCGTTTATGAAGATCTTCAAAAAACTTTTGCCGCTAGAGGGAAAAAAGCCGAAGAAGATTGGGAAGAAGCCTATGCTGATTTCCGTCGTTTCCATGAAGTAGAAGGAAAAGTTTTCGCCGATGCCTTAAAGAGAAATGTCAAAGATCGTCTTTTCCCAATGCCAGAGAAAAAGGATCTTAAGACAGAAGCTAGCCGTTCTACCAGCGGTAAGATTGTTGCTTCCTTACCAAAATACCTACCATTTACCCTCGGAGGTTCTGCTGACGTTGCTAGTTCGGTTAAGACAGCGATTCCCGGAGATCCTGGTTTCTCGATTGAACATCGCGATGCTAAGAACGTTAACTTCGGTATCCGTGAATTCGAAATGGCTTCTATTCAAAACGGAATTCTTCTTCATGGAGGAATTGTCACTTATGTCGGCTGTTTCTTGATTTTCTCCGACTACATGAAATCCGCTATCCGTATGTCCGCTCTTGAAAAAATTCCGGCCATTTATCTCTTCTCTCATGATTCCATTGCTGTTGGAGAAGATGGTCCAACTCATGAACCAATAGAACAATTAGTCGCCCTTCGTAGCATTCCGGGACTTGATGTTATTCGGCCAGCTGATGCTACCGAGACCTATGCTGCTTGGAGATTAGCTTTAGAAAGCCAAACAACCCCAACGGCCCTCATTCTTTCTCGTCAGAACTTACCTTTATTAGATGAGACCTCTGAAACAGGTGTGAGTAAAGGTGGCTACAAGGTTTACGGTGATAAGACTGACGAATACTTGATTGTTGCAACAGGAAGTGAAGTTTCTCTTTCCATTGAAGCTGCTAAACTTCTCAAAGAGAAAGGCCTTCAAGTTGGAGTTGTTTCAATGCCTTCAATTGAACGCTTTGAAGCTCAAAATGATAAGTACAAGGCTTCAGTCTTAAACGTCTCTAGAAACAAAACCATCGCTATTGAGATGGCTTCTAGTTACAGCTGGTACAAATATGCCTCCTTAGTTATTGGTATTGATACCTTTGGTAAATCCGCTCCTGATAAGGATGTTTTAGATGATTACGGCTTCACTCCGAAAAAGATTGCTTCTAAGATCGCCCTTCATTTTAAAAAGAAGTAGTTTGCCCTTTATCCTAAGGAAAGATAAACTAGAACCATGGCTAATAATTACGTAATACTTAACAATTTCAATTCAACCGGCAAGGTTGGTATTTCTCGTGCTGCAATCGAGACAATCGCAAGCAAGGCCGTAAATGAAGTGAAAGAAGCCTCGGTTGCTAAGTCTCGGCAAGGTCTTTTTAAAGTAAAAGGACCGGCTTCAGTGGCCTTTAGGAAAGATGGTAGAGTCGACATCGGACTCGAAGTCACTATTTCTAAGGATGCTAAAGTTAAAGATGTTTGCTTAGAGATTCAAGAGAGTGTAGCTTCAGCTGTCACAATGATGTGTGAAACTGTTCCCTTTTCTATCAAGATCAAGGTGGTAGGATTAATCTAATGCCGGAAGGCTCAATAAGACAAAAACAAGATAAAGCGCTCATCTTCTATCAGAAGTGGGCGTTTTCTTGCG
>Ga0172378_10005322_pt1 | contig 12011 bp, 6 predicted proteins | sample GrowelOW332metaG_FD_119755 | JGI IMG/M metagenome (GOLD analysis project Ga0172378, IMG submission 119755) | Groundwater microbial communities from an aquifer near a municipal landfill in Southern Ontario, Canada - Pumphouse #3_1 metaG | ecosystem: Environmental > Aquatic > Deep subsurface >... | reverse complement strand
GGAATTTGATTCCCCGTTTGAAGAAGACGTCTACAATTTCCTAGTCTCAAAGCAGTTTGGTGTTGATACCCAAGTGGGGTGTTCTGGTTACCGTATTGATATGGGTGTGAAGAACAGGACTAATTCCGACTATGTCTTAGCCATTGAATGCGATGGCAAGACCTACCATAGCGGTAAATGTGCCAGGGACCGGGACCGTCTGCGTCAGGAAGTCCTGGAAGAGAAAGGCTGGAAGTTCTACCGGATCTGGTCGACCGATTGGTTTAAAGATAGAAGGGACTCGGAAGAAAACCTAGTCCTAGCTATTGAGAAAGCTTTAAAAAATGAAGCCCTCAAAGAGGAAATTGCTCCGGCTGAAAAGGCTGCTGATGCTATACCGGTCTTAGCAGTTCCTATTGCGCCAACTGAAAAAAGACTGAAAGACTATTTTCCTAAGTATGTCTCCTACTATGAATGGGTTCATCAAAAAGGCACAGGTATTGTCAGGTCCAGCATCCAACGGTTCTTAGAAGCGGTGGTTGATAAAGAACAGCCAATTACTTCTCAGCTTCTTTTACGGAGATTAGCCACTTACCTTGACCGTCAGAAGATAACCTCCGTTGTTTTAAATGCCTTCAAAGAAAATGTTCCTTATTCTTATAAGATAAAAAAGAGCCAAGATGATGATTCCTACTATATTGATCCAAACTGCTACCAGAACCTCTTACGTTTAGGTGGAGATCGAAAAGTTGATGATGTACCGCACATGGAATTACAAAACGGCATCATCAAGATTGTTGAAATTGAAGGAAGAATCGATAAGAACGGACTCTCCCGTGAATTACTATGTTTGTTTGATATGTCAAAGCTTTCGGATTCCATGTCTTCCTATATTGAGGCTGCCATTAAGAAAATGCTTGAAAAGCAGACCTTGAAAGAAGAATCAGACGGCTCTCTTTGCTTAAACATTAAAACTAGTTTCTAAAGACAGTTCTTTAAATAGTAGACTAAAAGATAGTAGCTTTTAGAATTAAAAAAAATGATATATTGTCATCAGCCAATATGTAAAGTGAGAAACGAATTCTAATATTTTTAAATTTGGGTCCTTGACCCAAGAAGATATTATTTCATTTACTTAAGTTCCTGGATACTAAAAACTAAGAAACGGAAATGATTATCTAAGACAAAGAAAACCAAATTTTTTTCATAAATACCCTGAAACGGCCAATAATTTGTTTTTAATTGTTGAAGAAATTATTTCCGGTGCTACAATCACATCATAAAGAAGGATAAAACATGAAAAAATCCAATATTAAGAGCTTATTAAAGCCAGTTGAAATAGCTGACCTATATACGTATTCCTTTATTTCAGCCATCACTTTGTCTCCAGATACTAAAACGACGGCTTTTATTGTCTCTAAAGCCAATAAAGAAGAAAACAATTATCATTGTGACTTATATGTCCTTAAAGACAATGAGACACTTCAGTTAACGACTGATGGGAAAGCTTCTTTCTTTATCTATTTAGATAACGATCATCTTCTTTTCAGCACCAAAAGAGATTTAGAAGATAAAAATAGAAGCGAAGCTCAGGATGAATTCACATCCTTCTATGTTATTTCCTTAAACGGCGGCGAAGCCAAGAAAGCTTTCACCGTCCCATTCGATGCTAGCAGCATCAAAAGAATCAGTGACAACTATTATCTCTTATCTGCTCAAATTTCTTTAGATCATCCTGATTACTACAAATTAAAGGATTCCGAGAAAGAAAAGATTCAGAAAGAGCGCAAAGAGAACGCTGACTATGAAGTCTTGGATGAATCACCTTTCTACTTCAACGGGGCCGGATTCATCAACAAGAAGAGAAACGTCCTTTTTACCTTCAATAGTCTTACTAAAGAAACCGTTCTAGTCAGTGACCCGAAGAAACAGGTTGGCTGTTTTGACTTAGCCGACAATGTTGTTTATTATTCTTCTTCCTTAGTCAAGGAAACACCAGTCGTCTTCTCTTCTCTGATCAAATATGACTTAAAGACCAAGAAGAACCAAGAGCTTCTTAAGCCCTTATACAATTATTTGGATGTTAAAGTCTTCAATGACGGTCTTTTACTGACCATGACCGACTTCAAGAAATATGGCATCAATGAAACCGGAAAAGAATATTTCTATTCTTTGAAGGATAAGACTCTTAAAGTCTTAGCCGACAATGAAGAAGGGATACCTGGCTTCATCTCCACGGATGTCCATTATGGTTCCACCCGTTACACGAAAGTCGATAGCGGCAATTACTACTATCTGACCCCTATCAATAACCGTTTGATTCTCAATAAGATAGATAAAGACGGCAATACCTCATCTGTTGTTGACCACGTAGGAGCCATCAATGACTTTGATGTCATTAACGGCAAGGTCGTCTTCTCCGCTGACTTTGACATGAAACTGAATGAAATCTATGCCCTTAACGGCACAGAGTGTCTTAAACTTACCTCTTTGAACGATGACGCCTTAAAAGACAAGTATGTTGCTAAACCTAACAAACTGACGATCAAGTCAGAAGGCTTAGACATCGATGGTTTTGTTCTTTATCCTAATAATTTCAATCCTAAGAAGAAGTATCCGGCCATTCTCGATATTCATGGCGGACCTAAAGCCATCTATGGTGAGGTCTTCATGCAGGAGATGCAGGTGTGGACAGGTAGAGGCTACTTTGTCTTCTTTGCCAATCCCTTTGGAGGAGATGGACGGGGCAATAAGTTTGCTGACTTGAGAGACAAATACGGAACCGTTGACTATAAGAACCTGATGGACTTCACCGATGCCGTTTTAGCTAAGTATCCCAACATCGATCAAAAGAAAGTCAATGTCACCGGAGGCAGCTATGGCGGTTTCATGACCAATTGGATCATCACCCATACTCATCGTTTCAACTGTGCCGCCACGCAAAGATCCATCTCTAACTGGGTCAGCATGTTAGGCTGCTCAGATATCGGAATCAACGATATTGTTTCTTCCTATGAAGTCGGAAAGAAGAACCAGACCTTCTTTACTGAAGACGGCATCAAGAATATCTGGAATATGTCTCCTTTGAAGAGTGTTGATACCGTTACAACCCCAACCCTTTTCATCCACTCGGATGAAGACCATCGCTGCCCGATAGAAGAAGGCTATCAGCTATTCACAGCCTTGCTATACAAGAATGTTGAGACGAGAATGATTGTCTTCCATGGTGAGAATCATGAACTTTCAAGAAGTGGAAAACCCAAGCATCGTGAAAGAAGACTGATGGAAATCAATGATTGGTTTGATAAACATTCTAAGTAAAAAACTAAAGTTGGAATAAAAAAGCAAAGAATGGTTAATCCACTCTTTGCTTTTTTATTAGTTGACCTTTTTAACTAAAGATTGATGTATACGTAGATGTAAAGATAGAACATTCCATTTGAATCAGTAACTGTAAATAAATCCAAATAAGGTGTCACACTTAAATTATCGCTTACTTTAACCGCGGCTGAGTAAGTAGAACGGTAAGCGCCAGTCAATTGGGTTTCTAATTCACCCCAGCCTTTACTGGTTAAGTTCGAAACAAAAGTACTTAGTTGACTTTTAGCACTGGTTTCATCCCTACCAAGTGGAACAATGATTTCACGGTAGGTATCATCAATTCCAATAGAAGCATAAGAAGAGGTAAGACCGACAGTCGGAATCAGATTGACGACATCTTCACTTTTACAAAATGTAACTAATTTCTTATAGGTTTCAGGTTGGTTCTCTATTAACTGTTTCCAAGTTAAGGAGGAGCAATCGGTTTTAACATCGGACACGTTAATGCTTTTCGTGACACTATTTATATTGGAATAGGTAGTTATAGTTTTATTCGAAGAAGTTTTGTTAGTGAACACCAAGGAATCAGCATTCACGGTAATAGTTAACTCATCAATGCTTTCAGTCAAGAACATATCATAAGTTGAACAAGATGGGGTGATAGCTGGGACGGTTTTCTTTAAAGTATAAGTTGAACCTGATTTATCAAATACTTGAGAAGAAATATTGAATTTCGGTAACAACGAGTCAGCTGAATAATTAGTGGCACCTAAAAACTGATAGTAATTTCCTGCTATTTTATAAGCTTGGTAGATAGCATCATTTTTTTCATAATAGGCAAAAGAAGAATTTAGCCCATAAATATTGGTGAAATCAACAAACACTTGTCCATTATTAAGATCTGCGGAAACCTGATACTCGTTTTTGGTTTCTACTTTTTGATCATCAATATCATATTCTTCCACATCTACATGATAGTTATAGTCCTTCAACTTATTAGTGGCAGAACTTAATTCTTCGTTTCCGGAAGTTGTTAAAGGAGTAACTTTCTTAACCTCAGCATTTCCAAAATCGGAAACCGTAGCGGAAATAGTAAGGGTTTCTTTGGAAGTAGTACTTATGGTTAGAGGAGAATAGGTGGCTTCATAAGAAATAATTTTATAGCCATCGGTAATAATGCCTTTGGCAATTCTATTCTCCGTGATATTACCTTGAATGAGGGTCTTACTCAAATCAGTGAAAACTCTTTTGCCAATACGAAATGTCTTAACGAAATCACCCTGCCTTCTACATTAACAAACATTCCTACCTTTGCTTTCACTGGATCAGCCATAAGCAAAATCAATTTCGGTGGTGTCACTTCTATTGGGGGAGAAGCTTTCTATAATTGTGATGATTATTCTTTGGTTGATATGAGCGAATCCAAAATCACTACTATTGCTTCTTTCGCTTTCTCCTCTATGAAGAAAACCGCCTTCAATACCTTTATTACTGGAAGTGAATTGACTAGTTTTAAAGATGCTTTCTCTACTTGTGGCTACATCAATTCCTTTGATATGTCGAAATCAACCAAAGTCACTACCATTGATTCAGGCTTCTTAGGTGAAAGCAGCACCTACTTAAAGACACTCATTCTTCCATCTTCATTAACGGAATTGCCACATGATACCTTAGGTACTTTCCCCAAGCTCACCGATCTTAAGTTCACCGGGACCGTAGCTCAATGGAATGCTCTGATGGATAATGCTATTTTGACCAAACAAGAAAAAATAGATAATCCCTCCTGGGGTGAATGGTTTGGCTCTAATTATGATACGTTGACTAGCATCACCTGCAATTACGGTCAGAGCGCTGAAACTTCATATCCCGTTTCGATAAGAGACACTAAAGGTAAGATAAGCATTAGTTAACAAATAAAAGGAATTAATTATTATGCAAAAGAAAAATGTTAGTTGGCTAATCGTCCTTTCATCATTGATTTTAGCTAAATGTGGCAATACGGTCGTTTCTTCAAGTGGTTCTAGTGTTAGCAGTGAAGGAACATCATCTAGTGAAAAAACTTCAACCACCTCATCTTCTTCAGTTGATTCTTCATCTTCAAAAGAAGCAACCTATAAAGCAATTGCTGATTCAACGATTACAAATGGAACGGTTGCATTTGATAAGACCAGTTATCTTCCCCTTGATATCGTTACTATTACGGTGACTCCAAATGAAGGATATTATTTATCCGGAATAACATTGGATGACAGTGATGTCCCTTTAACAACCGTAACTGAAGGAACAACTTATACTTTTGTCATGCCGGCTAAGGACGTTACTGTAAATGCCACCTTTGTCAATGATTATCATGTGACGTCTCTTCGTAAAATCAATTGGGGCACTTACATAAAAAGCTTAACCTTAGCTGATGGCACGACCGAAGTCACTACCGATACAACTTTCAAAGCCGGTGAAACTGTTACTTTGAATGTCTATTCCGGTACCAGCTTTGACTGGAGCGGTGGTTTTTATTACACTAACACTCAACAGTTCTTCCTTAATGTGAACGATGAAACTTATACTTCCAAACTTCCGGATGATTTTGTGCACACTGATACAAAATCAAATGTTGATCATTTTGTCTTTTCTTTTGTAATGCCTGCTAAAAATGTAGATTTGTATGTTACTTATAATAATGGTGCCTATATTAGTGATACTGGCTACCAAGTAAACGTACAAGCTGATGCCGGGGTTAAATTATTAGGCTTTGATCCTAATGCTAAATATTCTTATGTTTCTTTCTTTGTTTTACGAGAAGACAACACCCTTGTATCAATTCAATATCAGTATAAAAATCAAACTGCTTGGAATGACTTAAGCCTGAATTTCGATTACACATCTCAGCAATATTTCACTGATAATATTAGCTCTACCTCTTCAATCACTATAAGTTCTGATACTACTGTAAAAGCCACTGCCAAAGAAGTAAGCAAAGCAGCCATCAATTACGTCAATGATGATAAGGTTACCTTTACGAGCAATTCCGGCACTGCCATGACTCAAGCCTTGCCAGGTGACCGAGTCAACATGACCTATACCATTAAAGATCAAAACAATGTCTTGTTGGAAACCACTCTTACTGGAATTGATTCCACTCATCTTAAGAATAACCAGATTAAACAATTATCCTTCGATATGCCTGAGAATCCAATTACAATCACTTTTAATTACGTAGAAGGACAAAAAGTCACCTTTGTCGATAACGATTATGTTCTTCAAGTAAAAGGTGTTCGAAGATCGCTTACTGATTCAACTGCTTATCCGACTGTTCAAAGTGGCAAGGAATTTTACCTCTTTGTCGATGATATCTCCCTTGATACTGGAAAATTATTGACCGGCGCAAAACTTAATGGTGGTGACATCGTTAGCCTCACAACATCTTACAGCGGAAAATACTTTACTTTCAAAATGCCAGAAACTGGCACGGCCGAAATCACCTTGTTAACTGCCAATGCTTATAATGTTTCCGTTATAAGTGTTACTGGCGGAACCTTATATCTTTCTTCTTCAGATAAGAGCTTCGGAGCTGGAGCTAGTATTAACGGAACTTATTATGCTGAATCCTTGTATTCATTGACTTCAATTGCTCTTCTAAATGCCAAGGATGCAGATATTACTTCTGCCATTACGTCTCTTTCTTATAAAGATGGTTCATTCAGTTTTATAATGCCTTCCTACAGTGTTCAAATCAAACCTACTTGGACTAAACAAGAATCTTATTCTGTAACTGTTGATTTAGGCAGTGATACTTCAAAGTTTGGAAACACTACTACTGGAAGATCCTATGTTCAGGGTTTGAAGAACTATGGATATTATTATTTCCCTGCTGATAAAACCGATACTGCTGTTTCTTTTGGAAAAGGTGAACAGATTACGATGTCGGTTAAATTATTGGATGCTACTGTTATTCCTATTGCAAAGGTTAAAGAAGGGGAAAATGTTTCTACTTTCAGACCAGACGATTACTTTGCCAGTACCTATTCTGAGCCTTATAGGTATACCTTTGCTTTTACCTCTTTCTTTACTGTCAACAGTGACATTTCTATATCCTTCGAATTAGAGACTAAGAAAGCCGTTAAGGCTACCATTAATAATCCTAACAGTATTGCTTTAACTTATTCCGTAAATGGCAAGACTGCCACTGATTTTTCAAATGTTATGCCTACTGATAAAGTCTCATTAGCTACTACTGCCAGTGCCGGAACTGATAAAGCCTACGGATTTGAATATTTTGATACTAATGGAAATGCAATCAAAGCTGATTACCAAGGAACTTATCTGATTATGTCTGATTTCTCCGTCAATATAGTCACCTATGAAAAAAGGACAGTCACAGTCGTAAATTCTAACAACTACAACGTATCAATTCATGCCGGAACCGAATATACTACGGTCAACAGTGGTGACAAAGTTCTAGAAGGCAAGACTTTATCTATTTCGGCTTATAAATCTGATTACACTACAATTCATGTTAAGATTACCAATGGGGACACCGTTTTTGCCGATGAAGATTCAACCTATTACTCCGGATCTTTAGTTGTATCCGGTGATGTTATAATCACACTTACTGCTGTTGCCTAATAGTTAAAGAAAAAGCCGCTTGAATGCGGCTTTTTTCTTTTACTTATTTACGATTTTAGTATAACCTTCATAAGTGGCCTGAATCAGAAGAGCTAGTTGCTTAGCTAAGACATCAGGAGAGGTAATACAGCCTTTGATAACCCAATCGGAGATGATTCCCACTGAGCCAGTAATGGAATAAGAAAAAATCAAAGTAAGAGTCTCTTCTGGAAGGTCAGGACTGATTTCTTTGAAGTCATGAATGAATTTGTTCTGAAGATAGATGACAATCTTGGAAAAGAGGGTGCTTTCACCTAAATGAGTGAACAAAGACTTGAACCAGACTTTCTCGGACTGGATGAAGACTAGAATATCTTTGAAGAAGGCTTCATCGATTTTATAGACTTTCTGTGGCGAGACCCGTTTTACGCTTTCCTGATATACAGCCTCCTCAATATCGGAGTAGACATCATAGATGTCATAGTACTGGTTATAGAATGTACCCCTTGATACTTGAGAGACATGACAGAGTTCTTTGACCGTTATTTCTTTGAATTCCTTAGTGGCTAAAAGCTTGATTAACCCATCCTTGATCAAAGAACGGGTGTATTTTGAACGGACATCTTCTTTTCTTTTGATTGCTTCCATAAGTTCCTCTTTGACACTCATCTCTTGGTTTGTCTATTAGTTATACAAATCCGTGAATGTTGCAGGTAAAAATTGTTTTGTATTTAAACTATAATACAAATGTAGCATTTATTAGGCATAGTGTCAAATAAATGGAAGGAGTATCTAAAATGACTGATTTCATCAAAGCCGATAAAGCCACTAAAATCTATGAGTCCAGTGATATCAAAACCATGGCCCTTAATCAGGCTTCTTTTAGTATCCCGGAAGGGTCCTTCACCGTCATTTTAGGACCTTCAGGAGCTGGGAAGACTACTTTACTTAATCTTTTAGGCGGTATGGACAGTCTGACATCGGGTCATTTATCCGTAGCTGGCAAAGACTTATTTGGTTTATCCAGCCGGGAACTAACTAAATATCGAAGAACTGAAGTCGGTTTTGTCTTTCAGTTCTATAACCTGATGCCAAACCTGACTGCCAAAGAGAATGTGGAATTAGCTGTTGAAGTAACTAAAGATGCCTTTAAGCCTGTCGATATCTTAACTAAAGTCGGTTTGAAAGACCGAATGGATAATTTTCCGGCTCAGTTATCAGGTGGTGAACAGCAACGAGTATCAATAGCTAGGGCCATTGCCAAGAATCCCCGCTTGCTTTTATGTGATGAACCGACAGGTGCCCTTGATTATGAGACGGGTAAAACCATCCTTAAATTATTAGATGATTACTGCAAGAATTACCATAAGACCGTCATTGTCGTCACCCATAACGCCGCCATCAAGGATATGGCCGATTTAGTCATCCACATTAGGAACGGCCAAGTTTCGCATACGGAAGTCTTAGCCCAGAAGAAAAAGGTTGAGGAGATTGTTTGGTAATGAAAGCCTATTTTCATTCCTTGGTTAAAACCTTCACAAACCATTTCTCCCGCTTCCTGTCTCTGGTTTTAATCATTTTTGTCGGTATCTGCTTTGTGACTGGAGCCGGAGGAATATCCGCTAAGACTTTAAATTCCTTTAATGACTTCTATGATGAGCAAAACGTTACTGACTTGATCATCAAAGACAAATCCTCAACTGGCTTTACAGCTGATCAGGAACAGGATATTAAAGACCTGAGTTTTGTAAAGGATTGCAATCTAACAACTAGCATTGACTTGAAAATCAATGATGAGGAAAGTCGTACCTATGTATACGACTTTACTAGTGAAATAAACAAACTTACTTTATTGGAAGGCACTTATCCGACTAGTACTAGTGAAGTAGTGGTGGAGCGAAGCTCATCTACTATCAAGAGCCGAAAAATTGGTGAAACTATTACTTATTCTGGTATGGATTTCACTATTACCGGAATCGTCCAAAATCCCCTGATGCTTTCTAAGGATGGAGACACTTCGCAAACGGATGAAGACGAATCCCTTAGCTTAGTTATGTATCTTGATGAAGAAAAAAATGTTCTTCCTTTGCCAAAAACGGATATTAACATCCTTTTAAAAAATGAAGAAGGCTACACCAGATTCTCATCCAAATACAATGACTATGTGGAAGAGTGCAAGCAAACCATTATCAAGAAAGAAGGCTTTGATGAAGAAAAGGTTGCTTACTTGAGTTTGGAGCAAAACAAGACTTATGAGATCGTCAAGAACCTAGCTGAGAAAGTGGATGTCATTGTTGCCATGTTCCCGGTCTTCTTTATTTTGGTGGTGGCCTTAGTCGTATTGACGACCATGACTCGCTTAGTGGATGAAGAGAGAAGCCAGATAGGCTGTCTTTGTTCCTTAGGATATTCTCATTTCTCGATTGTCTTTAAGTACCTCTTATTTGCCTTGCTTAGCTGTCTTATAGGAATAGGTGCTGGTTTAGGATTAGGTATCTTCTTGATACCGAATCTCTGTTACCCCGCCTTTGGCAATGTTTTCTTCTTGCCTACTATCACTACTAAGTTATCCTATTTCATGGGGGTGGTTTCCTCAATCGCCATGTTTATCAGTGTCGTTCTAGTTACTTTGTTTGTCACTCACAAATCCTTAAAGGAAACGCCATCAGCTTTATTGTTGCCTAAAGCTCCGGCTCCGGGAAGAAAGATTCTACTTGAAAGAATCGGATTCATTTGGAAGCATTTAAGCTTTAAATATAAATCCTCGATTCGAAATATCTTCCGTTATAGAGGAAGGCTATGGATGGTTATTCTTTCCGTCCTTGGCTCAACCGCTTTAGTAATGGCCGGACTGGGCTTATTCGATGCCTCTGACTCTATTGTGAGTATCAATGGCATCAGTGTTGACTTAACCAGTACCTTAAAGCCCATTGCCTTGATGATTGTTGGCTTCGCTATGGCATTATCCGTCTTGGTTCTCTTTAACTTAACGGATATGAATATCTCCGAAAGAGTAAGAGAGATAGCGACTCTAGAAGTTTTAGGGTACGGCGACAGGGAAGTATACGGCTATATCTTCCGAGAAGTCTTCATTAGTGCTTCCTTTGGAGTGGCTTTAGGAATACCGGCGGGAGTAGGACTTTTGGCTTTTGTCTTCATTTATTTGAAATTTGGTTCACTTAGTGACATCAACTGGTATTCCTACCTCTTGACAATCGGCCTTTCTTTTATCTTCATTGTCATTGTGGATTTGCTCTTAATGAAAAAGATTAAATCAATTGATATGAAGGAATCTCTCAAATCGATTGAATAAAGGTTTCTTCTGACTTAGAAATTACCTATAATCAATGATATGACTGATCTAGCAATCTGCGTCAGTGCCGTCCCTTATCGGATGTCCATCAATCTAGTCTTCCAATCGGTGACTGATCCGAAAATTTTTTATCATGTAAGAAGAGATGTCGTCACCAGCAATCTAAGAAAAATTTGTTTCCGCCCTGATAATCCCCCGGTTTTTATTCTGAAATTCAATCAAAAGAAGATTGTAAGGGACATCAAGTATGGGTTCAAAAACCTGGAAGCCTGTCAGAAAGAAGAAAAAGATCTTTTCTACAACAAATCCATTGCTGGATTTGCCGGTCAGATCTTTTCCTGGTGCATTCTTCCGGTATTGTTAGCTGTGGTCTTTATTTTGATTCTTAATTGCTTTTATAACTGGTGGTGGGGTTGGGGTGAGTGGTTCCTTCCTTACCTCCCTAAGTAGACAAATAATTAATTAAATATCGAAAAAGCCTAGTCAAAACGCTTACTCTAAGACAATGTAAGCGTTTTTATGATAAATTGAATTTACACCGCCAAGTAAAGTTATCGATAATAAGACAAATAAAATTTCTCTTTCCGAACCAAGTTATAGGAGCACAAATGAAAAAAACTGAAAAGATTGTCGGAGAAGGTATTACTTTTGATGATGTGCTTTTGCTTCCCCGCTATTCAGAAGTCACTCCGGATATGGTCTCTTTGAAAACGAAACTTACTAAACACATTACCCTTAATATTCCTCTGATGTCAGCAGCTATGGATACCGTTACTGAATCGGAAATGGCCATTGC
>Ga0172378_10005321_pt1 | contig 12011 bp, 14 predicted proteins | sample GrowelOW332metaG_FD_119755 | JGI IMG/M metagenome (GOLD analysis project Ga0172378, IMG submission 119755) | Groundwater microbial communities from an aquifer near a municipal landfill in Southern Ontario, Canada - Pumphouse #3_1 metaG | ecosystem: Environmental > Aquatic > Deep subsurface >... | reverse complement strand
TTTAGGATGCACTTTCTTGCCGGTTTGTAGATAGATATATATAGACTGTCGATAAAATTTGAAAAAGTAGTCAGATATAAATATCTTTGTTTCAAGATATATAAAAAATAAAGACTATGAAAAACAAATTAATGACAATCAGTTTAGTGTTATTGGCTTGTGGATTTTCTTCATCTTTTTCCTCTTGTAAAAATGAGGATGATAACGTCAAAGAAGACAATCTTCCCAATATATCGGGGTATCCTATTGTAGGTACCAATCAAACCACCTCATTTGATAATACGACAATCATGGTCCTACCATCGGTTGGCGATGAATTTTATGGTCAAAATTCAAACTATCCAGGTACTGAGCCACGCTATGTGAATAATGGTGATGGTACGGTTACCGACATGGTCACAGGTCTCATGTGGCAACAAACACTGGATCACAATGGTGATGGATCAATTAATGTGAGTGACAAATTGACTTATGACGAAATTTTAGCTTTACCAAGTACTTGTAAAACTGGAGGACATACCGACTGGCGAGTTCCAACTATCAAGGAACAATATTCATTAATAATGTTCAGCGGTAAAGATATTAGCGGATACGACGGAACTGACACAACAGGATTAACTCCGTTTATTAATACAAAATATTTCGGATTCAATTATGGAGATACGAATGCAGGCGAGCGAATGATTGATGTGCAATGTGCAAGCACTACTGTTTCAGTGGGCAATTCTATTCAAATGGTGTTCGGAGTCAATTTTGCCGATGGTCGCATCAAGGGATACGGTACCACGATGATGGGACAGGCTAAAAAATTCAATTATCTACTTTGCCGAGGAAATTCAACTTATGGAATAAATACCTTTATAGATAATGGTGATAGTACGATCACTGACAATGCCACTGGATTGATGTGGATGCAAGCAGATAGCAAAGTAGGCATGAATTGGAAAGATGCACTTTCGTATGCTGAAAATTTCAGTTATGCAGGTCATAGCGACTGGAGATTAGCAAGTGCAAAAGAGTTACAAAGTATTGTTGATTACGGTCGTTCACCACAAACAACTTCTTCAGCAGCAATAGATCCACTTTTTAATTGCACTCAAATAACCAACGAAGCCGGCGAAATTGACTATCCATTCTATTGGAGTAGTACGACTCATGCTTCCATGACATCAGGAAACGAAGGTGGCTGGGGAGCTTATGTTTCTTTTGGTCGCGCGATGGGCCACGAATCGAGCTTACCTGATGGACCTCCACCAATGGGCATAACACAAACAAATAGCACCGATGTTATTAATTGGACAGACGTTCACGGTGCTGGCGCTCAACGCAGCGACCCCAAAGATGGTGATCCAGCGGATTGGGCTGAAGGAAATGGACCTCAAGGCGATGCGATACGTATCTTGAATTATGTACGCTTAGTTAGAGATGCTAAATAATTTTTCACAAGTACCCTCTTACGTATCTATACGAATAAAAATAATTAATTAATGTTCAATAAATTATGAAAACAAATTTCAAGACATCAGCAAAAGTAATTACATTAGTAGTAATTGCATTATTCTCTGGCAGTTTATTATATGCACAACCTGGTCAAGGAGGTCAACAAGGACCACCTCCAATTCCCAATGCGAATCAAGTAACAGAAATGATAACTAATTTAGCAAAGGACTTATCATTGACAGATGCGCAAAAAACAACTATTTCAAAATTATACACGGTGCATTTCGACCAATTAAGAAAACTAACATCTGGCAATCAAAAACCAAAACGCGAAGAAATGGAAGCATTAAAAACAAATTTTGAGAAACAAATAAAAGCTGAATTGACACACGAACAACTACTAAAGTTTGAGGCCTCCCATGACAAAAGGCGCGCAAAATAAAACAATTAAATTAATATCAATAACCATACAATCTATAATTTTATAAAACGACAAGAATATGAATAAAAATAAATTTTTAATACTCGCTGTATGTATTTTATCAATTTTTAAATTGACAGCAGAAGGTTTTTACGACTTAAATACGATACAAACGATAAAAATAACCTTTGCTCAAAGCAATTGGGATGCCTTACTTGATGCCGAAAAAGCTGGAGATGAAAACTACATTATGGCAACCAGTCTAGACATAAATGGAGTCGTTTATGATAGTGTAGGAGTAAAATATAAAGGCAACAGTACCTATAAATCTAATCAAGTAAAAAATCCTTTTCATATAGAATTGGATACCTATAAAGAACAAGATTATGAAGGCTATACAGACATCAAGCTAAGTAATGTTGCCAACGACCCCTCATTTTTAAGAGAAGTGTTGTCGTACCAAATTATTAGACAATATATGGAGGCTCCACTGTCAAATTACGCCAATGTCTATGTAAATGGAACATTAATCGGATTATATTCTAATTCGGAAGCCGTTTCTAAAAAATTCGTAAAAAGTCATTTTGGTTCAAAGACAAACACATTTGTAAAATGTAACCCACCTGACGGAGCTGACCCTAATGGCTCAGACTACCCAAATCTAGTATACCTTGGTGTGGACAGTACCGACTATTATGATGCCTATGAATTAGAATCGGATGCGGGATGGAAAGAATTGATAAATCTTTGCGATACATTAAAAAATAATGTTGCCAGTATTGAAAGTATTCTAGATGTAAACAGAGCACTTTGGATGTTAGCCTTAGACAATGCCATAGTCAATTTAGATAGTTATATAGGCGCCTTTTCTCAAAATTACTATTTGTATCGCGATGATAATAAACGTTTTATACCCGTTATTTGGGATTTAAACGAATCCTTTGGTCGCTTTTCTAGCACAGGTAGTACCGAATTGTCAACGACTAGTTCTAAACAAAAAATGGATTATCTACTCCATTCCAGTGATGCTGATTATCCTTTAATACAAAAATTATTAAGTATTCCACGGTATAAACGTATGTATTTAGCTAATTATAAAACTATATTATTAGAGAATTTCGATAATAATACCTATTATAATACTGGATTGACGCTACAAAATGTAATAAAAGATGCTGTAAATAACGATAAAAATAAGTTTTTTACCTATAGTAATTTTATTAGTAATCTTACAACAGACGTATCAGCTAGTCAACCAGGTCCTGGAAGTAGTGGTACAGTTGGTATAACAAGCCTTATGAATGGACGAAGTTCATATTTATTGGCACTTTCAGACTTTACTAATACGGAGCCTACTATCTCTGATATTACCTTATCAGACGACAGTCCAATAATAAACGAAACCATTACTATTTCTGCCTCCATTCAAAATGCAACGACCGCATATTTAGGCTTTAGAACTGCTACAAATCAAATATTTACACAACTACCAATGTTTGATGATGGAGCACATAATGATGGAGCGGCCAATGATGGAATTTTTGGTATAAACCTACAAATAGGAAACGTTATTAATCAGTATTATATATATGCAGAGAATGATAATGCTGGAATGTTCTCGCCAAGACGGGCAGAATTTGAATACTATACCTTTAATGCCAATTATACTAGCACAACTGTTGGCGATTTGGTTATCAATGAAGTAATGGCATCAAACAGTGCAACCGTGGTCGATCAAAATGGTGAAGCTGATGATTGGATTGAACTCTATAATAATAGTGCTTCTCAAATCAATATTGAAGGCTACCATTTATCTGACGATCTGAGTGATCTATCCATGTGGAGTTTCCCTACAGGAACAACCATTCAACCAAATGGTTACTTAACCATTTGGGCTGATAAAGATGTTGACCAAGTAGGCTTGCATACTAATTTTAAATTATCAGCAACCTCCGAAAGAATTTTTTTATCGGATGCTGCAGGTGTTGCATTAGATGAAGTAAGTTTTGAAAATCAGCTAACAGATATTTCTTATGGTAGAATTCCAAATGGTACTGGAAATTTTCAAACAACCTCACCTTCTTTTGGCAGTGAGAACCAACTATATACAGGAATTAACGACATAGCATCGACCGCTGGGCAATTATCCATTTATCCAAATCCAGCAATAGATAATATAAACCTTATACTTCCTAATAATACAGAGAGCCAGTACATTGAGATATTCAATACACTAGGAGTTTTAATGAAAAAAATAACGGTAACAGAACAACCAATATCAATTACTGATTTACCAAATGGAATGTATCTGGTACGCCTCAATAACTATCCACAACAAATAGTAAAATTCATTAAACAGTAATCGTAACGACCATAATAATTATCACATCTTGAAATTGAAAGAACGTCAAAGTATATTACAAAACGAAAGAAAAAATTGAGAACTACAGGATGTAAACTCAATAAAAAGATAGTATAATAAATTATTTTACAAGAATAAGCAAGCATTTAGCTTGCTTATTCTTTTTTTACACACAATTTCAGTAAGCTTCCAACACATCAATAAATTAATTTGAATATTTATTGCTAAAAATGTGGTAAAAAATTTGTTATATGAACAATAGTTCATTATCTTTGTAGTGAACCAATGATTAATAAATATGTCCCCTAGAATAAGAATATTACGGAAAGTTTTAAATCCGCCTATTATCAATGGGTTTAAACCTTATGGTCAAGAATCAGAGAAACTCAATTTGGAGTCAATTAATTTGTTGTATGAAGAATATGAAGCCATTCGTTTAAGTGACTACGACGCTCTTAATCATCATGAGGCATCGATTATTATGGGAGTTTCCAGACCAACATTTACGAGAATATATGGGTCTGCTCTTCAAAAAGTGGCAAAAGCATTTGTCGAGGGACGGCAAATCACAATTAAAGGAGGTCAAGTTTATTTTGACAGCGACTGGTACACTTGCAATACCTGCAAGTGCTATTTCAGCAACCCAGAAAAAGAAAAAAATGTTGAAAATTGTTCCTTATGCGGTAGTCAACAAATTAATGAAATTGATTACAACTATGATGAAATAGGTATTACACAGGGCAATGATTTATGTGTGTGTCCTAACTGTGGATTTGAACAACAGCATCAATATGGAAAAAAATGCAATCAGGAGAAATGTCCAACATGCGGTACTACTATGAAAAGAGCATGATAATGGAATAAATTTAGAAAATTAATCATAATAAATAACAGTAGACTATGAAAGTTGCAATCACATCAACCGGAAATTCATTAGAATCAACAATTGACCAACGATTTGGTCGTTGTGCATACTTTGTGATTTACGACAATGAAAGTAAAGCAATGGAATTCATACCTAATCCATACAAAGAATCAAAAGAAGATGCTGGTACTGCTTCGGTGCAATTAATGGCATCACGGAATGTTAATAAAATAATTTCAGGTGAATTTGGAATCAAAATAAAATCCTTGCTTGATAGTTTGAAAATTCAAATGATTGTTCTAAAACAGCCTGAAAAAAAAATTACTGAAATTATAGAGTTATTAAATCATTAGAAAAAATGCCAAAACATTTTTTCTATAAAGGTACAAGAAACGAAAAAGACTTAGAAAATAATAAGAATATAGTATTAACAATTTAAAAAGGAGGTTATTATGCCAGGTTTTAATCAAACAGGTCCAATGGGACAAGGTCCTATGACAGGTCGAAAAATGGGACGTTGCGGCAATGTAAGCACAAATGTCGAAAATCAAACTACCAACTCAACAGAAAATACGACAGGAAATATACCTGGAAATTTTCAAGGAAGAGGTCTTGGAAGAGGTCTTGGACGAGGTAGAGGCGGACAAAGATCTGGAATGGGAGGACAAAACCGTTTCAGAGACAACTTTTAAATTAATTAAAGAGAGGTTAATTAACCTCTCTTTGTTTAAACCAATTCTTAAAATACTATTATGAATACGGTTAGTGATTTATTGAAAATATCTGGATATTCCGATAGGGCAATAGAATATTATGAAAATCAGTTAAATGTTGGGAAAATTGAGTCACCAGATGCACATTTTACATATACAGGTCCTTGTGGTGATACGATAGAACTATTTTTGAAAATATCAGATGTTATAACTGACGCTAAATTTCAAGCCATCGGATGCGTAGGCACTTTTATTTTTGGTTCAGCTTTAACTAAACTGATCATTGGTAAAAAAATGAAGGATTGTGAGACTCTTGATGAGATCGATTTGCTAAAACATATAGGTAAAGTACCAGAACAAAAAAAACATTGTGCACACCTAGTTGCATTAACTTTTAAAAAAGCAATTGAACAATTTTAAAAATAATTTTTTTTAGACAAAAATATATACTATGTTTGGGAAAGGACAAAATAAACAAAATAAATTTCAACAGAGAGGAATGGGTTCAACATCATTTGGCGTTTGTAGTTGCCCTAAATGCAATTACTCGGTTACTCATCAACGAGGAGTTCCATGCACGACATTGATATGTCCTAACTGCCACACTCCCCTCGTAAGACAAGATCAATCTGAAAATAAAAACAACAACAAACAACAAGTTCCGAATACAACAACTAAGATCAAGGATTTTCCAAAAATAGATACAGATTTGTGTATAGGTTGCGGGGCTTGTGTCGATAAGTGTTCTTTTGATGCCATTCATTTAGAAGATGGTAAAGCCACAATTTTGACAGCAAACTGTAAAAAATGCAAGGCATGCGTAAGTGTTTGTCCAGTAGGAGCAATCTCCTAATAAACAATAGCCAATCATATTAACATCAACAAAAATGGACCAACTTAGCCTTTTAGAAAAGCAAGAATCACTTGATGTTCTTAATTACCAAATTCGAGCTTGTGAAAAATGCGGATTATCGGCTACCCGAAAACATGCACTTACGGGTGAAGGTAACATCAGTGCCCGCATTCTTTTTGTTGCGTTATCTCCTGGAGCAAAAGAAGATGCCGGAAACAGAATGTTTATTGGTCCTTCGGGACAAGTTTTTAACAAATTGCTTCAGTCAGCTGGCATTGAAAGACAATCGGTATATATGACTAATTTGGTAAAATGTTTATTACCACAGAATCGAAAACCCACGTGGGATGAAATTGAATTATGTAGTTCCTTTTTGGATGACGAAATTTCAATTATTCAACCACAAATTATTGTACCCTTAGGCTACTATGCAACTCACTCCATTTTGACTAAATATCACGCGGATCCTTCACGTGAAGACATGAGTTTTAAACATGTAAACGGTAAATTATTAGTACTGGATGGGATGCATATCTTTCCATTGACGCATCCCTCTGCTCTTTTATATAATCCTTCGTTTGAAGCGGGAACAATAGAAAAATATAGTAAGCTGAAATCATATTTGTAAGTTTAAATTGAATATACAGAACATAACATGTGTAAAATTAAAATAAGCATAAGTGAAAAAAATGTACAGTATTTAAACGATTGGTTTTATAATTATGTACAAACATTTAAACATGGAGATAAAAATATTCAAGAGAATATACTTTTGAAAGAGAATCATACGATGCACGTAGTGAAAGAAATTTTAAATATTGCTAAACATCTTGAATTAAATGACGATGAATTACGCTTTGCTGAAATTATCGCACTATTCCATGATATTGGACGCTTTGAACAATATACACGCTTTAACACCTTTGTTGACAAGAAATCAGTAAATCACGCTGAATTAGGTGTTCAAATATTAAAGGATAATAAGGTTTTACGTCGTTTGGATGAATCCATGCAAAGTTTAATTTTGCGAACCATATTGTACCATAATCGCGCTTCAATCCCTAAAAAAGAGACCGATACTTGTCTTTTTTATACAAGATTGCTACGTGATGCGGATAAACTGGATATTTGGAGAATCGTTACCGATTATTATAAACAAAAGAACGGCAAAAAGAATGTGGCTCTTGAACTTGAACTTCCAAATACTTCAGGAATTTCAGAAGAGGTTTATCAGGACTTGACAAATAACAGCATCGTTGATATCACGCATGTAAAAAATCTAAATGATTTTAAGCTACTTCAAATGGGATGGATCTTTGATATAAATTTTAATGCGACTTTCCAGTGTATTCAGTCAAGGCATTATATAGAAATGATTTCCGATACGTTACCAACATCAATAGAAATTCAAACTATAGTGAGAAGAATTGAACTATATCTTGACAAACAGATAAAAGAAGAAGCTTAATACACACCCACAAAATTAAATGTAAACAGCTTTTAATTAGAACTATTGAAAGCAAAGAATAAAACAAAAACAATTCATTTTTAGCGTAGTGTTTTTTATGAATTAAAAATTATCGAGAAATGAAAATGTATATTGATTGTATTCCTTGTTTTATGCAACAAGCATTACGTGCAGGGCGTATGGCTACTTCAGACGAAAAAAAATTAAAGCAAATTCTAGATAAAACAGGAGAAATGGTAAAATCTATTTCAATGTATGCCACACCTGCCGAAATAGGAATGATAGTTTATCGTATTGTAAGTGAAGTTACCGGTATTCGCGATCCCTATAAAGATATAAAACAACAACATATTGCTGAAACAAAAGCTATTTATCCAGAATTGGAAAAAATAGTATCAAATTCAGAAGATAAACTACTAACCGCAATAAGAATAGCTATTGCTGGGAATGTTATTGATCTCGGAGTCAAAAAATCATTCGACATTGTAAAGGATGTAAAAAGTATTTTAAAACAAGACTTTGCTATTTTTGATTACGAAGCTTTTAAAACCCAATTAGAGACAACTGAAAACATCCTTTATATTGGAGATAATGTTGGAGAATCAGTTTTTGATAAAATATTAATCAAAGAATTGAAAAAACCTGTAAAATATGCTGTCCGTTCAATCCCTATAATTAATGATGTTACCCTAGAAGATGCTATTGCTTCAGGCTTAGATGAAGTAGCTGAATTAATTGATTCAGGGTGTGAATCTCCAGGCATTATACTCAATCAGAGCACCCCTGAATTTCTCGAACTTTTTAATACATCAGGCCTGGTAATAAGTAAAGGGCAAGGAAATTTCGAAGGATTATCTGATTGCAAGCGGCAAGTTTTTTTCATGCTAAAAGCAAAATGCCCAATAATTTCGAATCATCTTGGTGTTGAAGAAAGTTCTATTATTCTTGAAGAACATAAAAAATTTAATAGATAATAAAAATAAAGCCATATGACAAAATCAAAAAAAATAGGAATCATTATGTGCGATCGTTACCGGAGTTGTGCCGGTGGAAAATGCTTTCGCTCAATGAAAAATCATGAAGGTGCATTTAGTATTTATGATAAAGATATAAATTTAGACTTGGTAGGATATACTTCTTGTGGTGGCTGTCCGGGCGGAAATATTGAATATACTCCTGAAGAAATGATTAAAAATGAAGTTGAAGTAATTCATCTGGCAACTGGGCTTGTAGTGGGTTATCCTCCCTGTCCTTACATTGCCTATTTTAAAAAATTTATCGAAGAAAAATTTAAGATACCAGTTGTAGTTGGCACACACCCAATTCCACAGAAATATTTTTTGGTACATAAAAAGCTTCATACCTGGGAAACTACCGAATGGAAAAAATTAATAGCTCCCACTTTGGCAAATGAAAAAACAAGATTAACATACGATTAAAAAAATAAAAACATGTATAAGCATCTTTTCGGACCGGTTCCTTCACGTAGATTGGGTATGTCGTTGGGAATTGATTTAATACCTAAAAAAGTTTGTTCATTAAACTGCGTTTATTGCGAAGTCGGCAAAACCACTAAACTTACGCTCGACAGAATGGAGTATGTAAAATACGACCAAGTAATTGCTGAATTACAGCAATTTATGAGCAATAAACCTAAAATCGATTACATTACATTTTCAGGATCAGGAGAACCAACACTCAATAGCAGAATAGGCGATGTACTGAAGTTTGTTAAAACGAATTATCCTGACATAAAAACAGCTGTTTTAACAAATGGGTCTTTATTTTCTAATCCAAAATTAAGAACAGAGCTATTGCAAGCCGATGTTATTTTGCCTTCTTTAGATGCTGCCAGTCAGGCAGTTTTCGAAAAAATTGATCGCCCAAATTCAAACTTGAAAATAAATACTTATATTCAGGGATTAATTGATTTAAGAAAAGACTACAAAGGAGAAATATGGCTTGAAATATTCTTATTGAAGGATTATAATGATTCAAAAGAAGAATTGGATTTGCTTAAAAAAGCCATCCTAGAAATTCATCCAAACAGTATTCAATTAAATACGCTCGATCGTCCAGGAACTGTTGATGGCTTAATTCCTTTATCAAAAAGTGAATTACAGGAAATTGTGGATTACTGGGACTTACCAAATGTCGAAATTATTGCAGCAGCTCAGACACGAACATCTGTTGACTCGTATAACGGTAATATTGAAACCGCTATCTTAGAAACCATCGCCCGTCGCCCCTGCACACTTGATGATTTACATGACTTTTTGGGTGTTCATGTAAATGAAATAAATAAATATTTAGGGACTCTGGAAGCAAATAATAAAATAGAAACAGTGACCCTTGAACGAGGTGTATTTTATGAATTAAAGCATAAATAATTTTTGATTTAAATACAATGGAAGCGATTTATCAACTATTTTTAAAATCCGTCATGATATCAGGTTTCGTGTTTATCATGATGTTGGTGATTGAATATATAAACGTTCAATCGAATGGAGTATGGCAAAAACATCTTACTGAAAATAAATGGAAGCAGTATTTAATTGCCGGCGTATTAGGCGCAATTCCAGGATGTCTAGGGGCTTTTACCGTCGTGACTCTTTTCACACACCGATTGGTCTCTTTTGGAGCCTTGGTGACTACCATGATTGCAACTAGCGGCGATGAAGCCTTTGTCATGTTTGCGATGTTTCCAAAAAAAGCCATACTCCTTACTATTATACTTTTGGTAGTTGGCGTATTAGCAGGCTATCTTACCGATAAATTTTACAAGCCAAAAGGCATCTTGAAAGATATTGCCAATCACGACCTTCCTTTACATGTCGATGAGTATTGCAAATGTTTCGAAAAAGATAAATTGTGGTCAAATTTAATACATCCTTCACCATATCGCTTATCGGTAGCCGTTATCATTATCTCACTCATATTGGGTGTAACTACCGGACTACTTTCTGGCGAAGCCGAATTATGGATTAAAATTACTCTAATATTATCATTTTCATTTGCTCTTTTTGTAGTAATGAGTGTTCCTGAACATTTTCTGAAAGAGCACATTTGGAATCACATTGTCAAAAAACATCTTCCAAGTATTTTCTTATGGATTTTTGGCATCTTAATAGCCATGCATTTTTTAATGATGTATATTGATGTAGAATCGTGGATATCTAATAATATGTTTATTGTTTTGCTCCTTGCCGTCTTGATTGGCTTTATTCCTGAATCGGGACCTCATCTTATCTTTGTCACCCTCTTTGCCTCAGGCACCATTCCGTTTAGTATTTTGCTAGCTAGTTCAATATCGCAAGATGGTCATGGCATGTTACCAATGCTTGCAGAATCAAAAAAAGGTTTTATAGCTGTAAAAGTGATAAATATGATTTTTGCATTTATTATAGGAGCATCCGGTTTATTATTTAGTCTATAAAAAACACCGCACACATATTAACTAATTACCTACTATTGAAATTTATGAAACAAAAATATTTTTCTCAAAAAAACGCTTTTGTATTGCTTATTTTTAGCGTTTCTTTTCTCTACTCACAAGCACAAGTTATTGATACGATAGAATCTACAGATGTCTATACCCTACTTACTTCGTGTGATTATAATAAAACGATTATTGATGGTAGAGATAGCGTGATGTTTCGTACTGGGCACCTTAAAAATGCCGTTTATATAGATGCGTTTAGTGTAGATGTCGTTCCTTTCTTACAAACTTATCTCAATAGTGATACATTACTTATATATTGTTCGAATCAAACACGTTCGGAACTACTTATAGAACATCTTCAGCAACTTAATTACAAAGGTCACATCATTTATATGAAAGATGGTTTGACCGGTTGGAAAAAACAAAAATTTCCTTTAGAAATACCAA
>Ga0172378_10005318_pt1 | contig 12016 bp, 11 predicted proteins | sample GrowelOW332metaG_FD_119755 | JGI IMG/M metagenome (GOLD analysis project Ga0172378, IMG submission 119755) | Groundwater microbial communities from an aquifer near a municipal landfill in Southern Ontario, Canada - Pumphouse #3_1 metaG | ecosystem: Environmental > Aquatic > Deep subsurface >... | reverse complement strand
TGGTCAAGGCGGCTTTGGCGGTCAAGGCGGCTTCGGTGGTCAAAGCGGCTTTGGCGGTCAACCTGCGGGTGGCTTTGGTCAAGGTTTTGACAACGATGCAAAATTTGATGATGTACAAGAAGACGACAACAATCGTTAATTGATACATTTAAAAGCCTCGCGATCGCGAGGCTTTTTTTATGCTTTATATTTAAGTATAAAAAAGCCAGTGCATGCACTGGCTTTGGTTTATAACGAAGCGTTATTTTTACTGTCTAAGCGTGGGTCTTTAATTTCCACATAGGCATTGTTACGTACTTCACGTAACCAATTGTCAAGCTCTGCATCAAATTGACGCTCTGCTAACATTTGACGTGCAATACGCTGTTGATATTCTTGTGTCATATCGTGCTGACGGGTATCGGTCACTTGTAAAATGTGCCAACCAAATTGACTTTCAAAGGGTTGAGTAAATTGACCTACAGCTGTGCTTTTCATTTGCGCTTCAAATTCAGGCACCATCATGCCAAGATTCACCCAACCTAAGCTGCCACCATCACGTGCAGAACCGGGGTCGTTAGAAAAGGTAGCTGCCAATGTGGCAAAGTCTTCACCTTGTTGTAAACGCTGGTACAGATTGTCGATGATTTGTTTCGCTGCATCAGCATTCACGACTTCTGAGGTTTTAATTAAAATATGGCGGGTTTGGTATTGGGGTACGACAACTTTTTGTTCAGTCGATTTACGCTCAAGCAATTTCATAACATGAATACCATCACTTGATGGAATCAGCTCAGAGCTTTGACCATTGGCAAGTGGGGTAATACGTGCCGCAAGTTCAGCAGGAATATCCGCTAAGGCACGCATGCCCATATCTGCGCCTTGAACAGTTACACCATTTTGACTAAAACGCTTGGCAATCGCATTCACGTCATTTGAGTCATTTAAGGCCAGTTTGACTTGCTCAGCGACGCTTTGTGCATTTGCACCACTAACACGAAGATGCAGTACGTGTGCTTGTGTACCAAGTGCAGCTTGACCTTGCGGGGTTTTTAAAAAGTTAGCGATGTCTTGATCGCTAATTTTAATACGTGAGCTCACTTGTTGCTGGCGTACACGTTCTAAACTTAAATCAGCGGCAATGCTGCTACGTAATTTGGCGTAACTACCGGCTTGTTTGCTGTCTAAGCTTCTTTGAAAACTATTTAAATCTTTAAAGCCACTCTTTTGCGCCACACTTAAAGTGGCTTGATTTAGAGCATTTTCGTCTAAAGGTACATTATAGCGTTTAACTTGTTCAAGTTGTGCTTGGCGGTTAATCAGTTGTTCAAGTGCCATTTGCGCAAAGTAAGGCTGCGGGGGAACTTCACGTTTTTGAGCCGCGTATTGTTGTTGTATTTGTGTCATGGCTTGCATGACATCACTGGCTAAAATAACACTATTGTCAACCACAGCCACAATTTGGTTACTTTGAGCAAATGTTGGAATGCTGGTTGACATCAGCACAGCCAATGCACTTGCTTTGATGAAATTTTTTAACTGTTTGGTCTTCATTAACGCTGTGTCCAAGATTGCTGAGTTTGATCAAAACCTAAAATACGGTTTTGCATTAAAGATACAAGTTTGTTATTAAAACCACCTAAGCCTTTTAAGCTAAATTCTGCCATCACGGCACGTTTAGGTTTAGTCTCTGCTGCATTAACATCGTCAAGATCGTTATAGTACGAACGGCCATAAACCGATACGCCCCAACAGCATGATTCGTAATTGATCCCAAGTAAGTACTCACGTCCTACATTGTTATCAATATCATATTGTGCATGACCTAAAATACGCCACTGCTCAGAGATAGGTTGAATAAATGATGCAACGACTTGATCATAATCGTCTTGACGGTTTTGTAAGCCTTGGCGATGGAAGTAACCGACGTTATACAGTTGACCAGCATCATTGGTATAGAACATCTGTAGATCGCGTTGTGCATTGTCACCGTTAGACATCCAAGCACTATTGGCACTGACCAATACATGTTCAGACAGTTGACTGGCGATACTGATCACAGGACCTGTACGGTCCTCACGGTCAAATTCATCACTTTGGTTATTTAAACTCACGCGGCGATCTTCAAAGAAGAAGCTTTGACCAACGCTGGCTTTTAAGCGCTCTAAACCCACATCATCAAACAAGCTATAGCTTAAACCTAAGGATGCAAAATTATTGTCCTCTAAACGGTCATTGCCATAAAAACGACGTGCGCTAAATAATTGGTCATAGCTAATGGAGGCATTTACAGAGTCAAAGTTCGGATAGCCGTTTTGATCTTCATAAGGTGCATAGGCATAAAATAAGCGTGGCGTAAGGGTTTGCAAGAAATCACCTTGCTTTTCAAAGGTTAAGCCCGTATCTAAAGTAAATTGTGGCACCGTCACGGATTTATTTTTGCTTGACGATTGGGTTTGGCTTTGTGCGTCACGTGTATCTTGGTCAAAGTAGGTATTCACGTTACGTAACGAGACTTCAGGTAACACAAATGACCAAGGTGTACGGTAGTTATAACGTACTGCAAAATTGTTATACAAACGTGTGCCACTTGGCTGAAGAGCATTTGGGTTATTGGTGTTACGTAAATCTACGTCTTTTTTAAAATACGCCGTATCATTGTTATATTCGTATTGCAAACCTTGTGGATTGCCGCCGGTATAATTGAGTAAAAATTGCGGCAAACGTGCATAAGGACGATCAAGATCAGAAATGGTTTTATCTAAGGTTTGGAAATCTTCGACTTTAAGCTGCGCTTTTAAGCCCGGAATACCATTACGATAATTGAGCTCCCACACACGGCGTAAGTTTAAATCTGTTTTAGAGTTGGGGCTGGTGTCTAGATCGGTAAATACATCTTTATCCGATGCATAGTTGTAATCTAAACGGGTATTGAATTGATCATTGATTTGCCAATCATGATCAAAACTTAGATGCTTACGATCTTCGCCATTGTAATCATCATCTGAGGGTAAATAGCCACCAAACAGCTGACCTTGACCAAAGTTTTCAGTTAAATAACGAAATTCACCCTCGAGCATAAGACCACGACTACCCAAATAACGGGGTGTCACGGTTGCATCAAAGTTAGCCGCTAAATTTAGATAAATCGGCAAGGCAATTTCCGCACCACCGTCACTGGTATAGCCAAAACTTGGGGTCAATAAACCCGTAGTGCGACGATCATCAATCGGGAAATTAAAATAAGGTACGGCTAAAACCGGCGTGTCTTTAATATACAGCTTGGTGCCACGTGTTTCACCGCGACCGGTGGCTTGATTGAGCTCAATCTCGTCGGCTTGAATTTTCCAAGTTGGTTTTTGTTGTGGTGGACAGGTGCTATAAGTGGCGTTATTTAATACCACCACATCATTAGAAGTCTTGGCAATTTTTTCAGCATAGCCGTAAGCATGTTGTTGCTCAGCAATATAATAGCTGTTATTTAAATCGCCTTGCTGGGTTTTTAAGTTGTAATTAATTTGATCACTTTGTGATAACAGACCGCCTTGCGCCAATTGCACTCGACCTTCGGCATTGGCAAAGGTCTGGGTTTGATCAAGAGTGACTTTGTCGGCACGGATTTCACGCCCCGGTTGGCTAATCACCACATTGCCTTCAAGCACTGAATCGCCATTGGGATTATAGTGCCCATAGTCTGCGGTTAAGGTTGAGGTGGCATTGGCGGCATCAGAGACATTTGTATCAGGTGCAATCGGGGTAACCCATGCACCTTGACAGTAAGCAGCAGTTAAGGCTTGACCATGACGTTGCTGGGCTTCAGGGGTTGATTTATCAACATAATACTGTTCAAAAAAAGCCTGACCCGGATAGGTGTCATTCAAACTTTGTTTTAGTTGTTGATTATCAAGCGCTGATGGCTCATCCAGAGAATCAGCATAACTGGAAATTGAGCTACCACATAAAAGGGTAAAAATCGCAGTCGCTAATGGATTAAATTTAAACTGATGCTTCATTTGTCTCATTAACCAAGAGTGCTTAATCGCAATTAATTATGGTTGCATCATAGAGAAAAACTTGATAAGTAGCTACACTTAGCACTTTAAAAACTCAGCCTGTCTTAGAATTTATCGCAAATGAATACACAACGTGAACAATTGATACAAACATGGATTCAATCTGTACTAGGTTCGGATCAATTTGAAATTAATTTTTTGGCAGGTGATGCAAGCTTTCGCCGTTATGCACGAATTGTCTTTGATCATAAAACATTGATGCTCATGGATGCACCACCTGAGAAGGAAGATTGTGCGCCATTTGTAAAAATTGATGAGTTTTTTGCCGAAAATGGCGTGCGCGTGCCACAGATTTTGGCCAAAGATTTACAACACGGCTTTTTATTATTAGAAGATTTTGGTGATGTTTTACTCTCAACCTTGCTCAATGACGACACGGTAGATACTTATTACGCACAAAGCTTTAAGCAGTTGGTCCAGCTACAAAGCATTGATGGCAAAGACCAATTTCCTGAATATAGCTATGAAAAGCTCATCAGCGAGATGGAATTGTTTACAGATTGGATGTTGCCGTCTTTAAATATTCAGCCCACTGTTGCACAAAGTGCGTTAATTAAGCGTACTTTTGCCATTTTAGCCAATGCTGCTTTGGCACAACCACAAGTGATTGTGCATCGTGATTTTCATAGCCGTAACCTGATGCATATTGCAGGTGAAAGCGATTTAGGCGTGATTGATTTTCAAGATGCCGTGATTGGTGCAGACACCTATGATTTAATTTCCATTGCCCGCGATGCCTATGTGCAGTGGAACCCTGAGCGTGTATATACGTGGTTTAAGCTGTTTTATGATGGATTGCCTGAAACACAAAAACAAGATCGTGATTTTCAACAATTTAAAAAAGATGCCGATTTGATGGCGATTCAACGTCACCTGAAAATTTTAGGCATTTTTGTACGTTTATTTGAACGTGATGGCAAAGCAGGTTACTTAAAAGATTTACCGCGTGTGATGTGGTATTTACGTCAAGAAAGCAAGTCTTATCCTGAACTTGCCGCGTTTATGCAATTTATTGAAGATGTGGTCATGCCAAAATTTACCCTAAAATACGGTGTGTATGAGGTGGTGGCTTAAATGAAAGCGATGATTTTAGCCGCAGGTTTGGGCAATCGTATGCGCCCATTAACCTTGCATACACCTAAGCCTTTGCTTGAAGTGGGTGATAAACCCTTAATCGTGTGGCACATCGAAAAGCTACGTGATTTAGGTGTGACCGAAATTGTGATTAATACCGCATGGCTTGCACAAAAGTTAGTCGATGCTTTAGGTGATGGTTCAGCACTTGGTATTCAGATCTTGTGGTCGCATGAGGGGGAAGGGCTTGAAACAGCAGGGGGCATTATTCATGCATTGCCATTGTTGGGCGATGAACCTTTTATTTTAGTCAATGGCGATGTATGGACCACCATGGATTTTGCCCCGCTACTTGATATAAAACTTAACGAAAATTTGGCACATTTGGTTTTGGTCGACAATCCAATTCAACATCCACAAGGTGATTTTACCTTGAGTGACGGCCGGGCCTATACCTTTTATCAAAACATACCAGGTGAAAATCTGACCTTTAGTGGTATATCGGTGATTCATCCGCATTTGTTTACAGGTTTAGATGCAGGTAAGCGTGCGCTTGCCCCCCTACTTAAAGCTGCCATGTTAGATCAAAAAATTGCGGCTTCTAAATTGCAAGGCGCGTGGGTAGACGTTGGAACACCTGAGCGTTTAGCACAATTAGATCAACAGATTCGCACAGGTCAATACGCTTAATTGCATATTCGCTAAGCAGTATTTGGCTGTGACTTCATGGATAAATCGGTATACTGCCATTAATTTTTTTGGGATAACGTTATGCATCCGTTTTTTAAAGACCTGCAACAAGGCGCGCAAGCATTAGGCTTAAACTTAAGCGAAGAGGCTTTAAATTTATTGCTCAAATATCAAGATGCGTTGGTACTTTGGAACACAGCCTATAACCTAACGGCAATTCGTGATCCTAAAGAAATGTTGGTCAAGCACTTGCTCGACAGCTTAAGTATCTTAAATGACTTACCACAAGGTCGTTTATTGGATATTGGTACAGGTGGTGGTATGCCGGGCATGATCATTGCGTTATGCCAACCTGAACGTCAATGTGTGTTATTAGATTCAAACGGTAAAAAAATCCGTTTCTTAAAGCAATTTATTGCGGATTTAAAACTTACAAATGTGATTGCGGTACAAACTCGTGTCGAAAACACCGACAGCATTAACGAATTGGGTCAATTTGATGTGATTACCAGTCGTGCATTTGCATCACTAACCGATTTTGTCAATGCCTCAAAACCGTATATGCACCAAGACAGTATCATTGCTTCAATGAAAGGCTTAATTCCTGAAGAAGAAGTCGAAGTGTTTAAAGCGCAATTTAAGATTGATATTGTGGCGTTAAGCGTGCCACGTTTGGATGAACAGCGTCATCTCATTTTAATGAAACAACTTTAATTTTTCTAAGGATTAGGATTTACCATGGCACACATTATTGCGATTGCGAACCAAAAAGGTGGCGTAGGTAAAACCACAACCGCAGTAAATTTGGCTGCCTCGCTTGCAGTATTAAAAAAACGCGTGTTATTGGTTGATATGGACTCTCAGGGCAACGCCACCATGGGTTCTGGGGTGCAAAAAAACGATCTACTGTATTCAGTGACCGATGTGTTATTGGGTGAAGTGCCAATTGAAACCGCAATTACCAAAGCCGAAGTTGGTTATAAGGTGCTAGGCGCCAACCGTGATTTAGCCGGAGTGGAGCTTGCAATTGCTGAGCAAGAGGGACGTGAGTTTATTCTACGTCAAGCCTTAAAAGAGGTAGAGCAAGACTATGATTTTATTATCATTGATTGTGCACCAAGTTTAAGCCTCATCACCATTAACGCATTGGCTGCGGTACAAGGTGTGATTATTCCAATGCAATGTGAGTATTATGCACTCGAAGGTTTGGCTGATCTGACTCAAACCATTGATCGTATTCAACAGGTGGTCAATCCTAATTTAGAGATCGTGGGTGTGGTACGTACCATGTACGATGCACGTAATGCCTTAACGCGTGATGTAGCTGCCGAATTAGAACAATATTTTGGTAAAAAACTCTACGACACGGTCATTCCGCGTAATGTGCGTTTAGCAGAAGCACCTGCGCATGGTTTGCCGGTGATTTATTTTGAAAAAAGTTCTAAAGGTGCAGTGGCGTATTTAAACTTAGCTGCCGAAATCGTTAAAAAAATCAAAAAAGGAAGTCCTGCATGACCACTCGAAAACGCGGATTGGCTAAAGGTCGTGGTTTAGATGCCTTATTGGGTTCAATTCAAAAAGAAAAATTGCAGCTTGAAGCACAATCTTTAGATCACGGTCAGCTCAAACAGCTGAATGTGCATTTATTAAAACGTGGTGAATATCAACCGCGTCGTACAATCAACGAACAAGATTTACAAGAGCTGGCAGCATCGATTGAAAAACATGGCGTGATGCAACCGATCGTGGTGCGTCCGGTCGATGGCGATGAACAGCGCCCTTATGAAATTATTGCCGGTGAGCGTCGTTGGCGCGCGGCACAATTGGCAGGGTTAACCGAAATTCCTGCCATTGTGCGTGATTTGCCCGACCAAGTCGCGATTGCTTTAGCCTTAATTGAAAATATTCAACGCCAAGACTTAAATCCAATGGATCAAGCCATGGCTTTGCAGCGTTTTCATGAAGAATTTGGTTTAAGCCACCAAGAAATTGCTGAAACGGTCGGTAAAGCACGCACCACAGTCAGTAATTTATTGCGTTTGCTGACCTTAGCCGAACCGGTTAAAGATTTCATGCAGCAAGAATTGTTGGATATGGGGCATGCGCGCGCGATTTTGACCTTAAAGCCCAAAGATCAAGTTAAAATTGCAGAATTAGTCATTGAAAAGAGCTTGTCTGTACGCCAAACCGAGCAACTGGTACGTGATTTAAACACACCCAAACATGATCGGGTCAAACCAGAACTTGCTCCTGACATTCAACAACTGGCACAGCGTTTATCAGAGCGTTTTAGTGCCGATGTGAAAATTGATTATAACAAACAAGGCAAAGGCAAACTGGTGATTCATTACCATTCACTCGATGAATTGGATGGTATTTTAGATATCTGTTTAGCAGGTTAGGGGGACATCTCATGTGGGAGTTAGTAAAAGCAGGTGGTTGGCTAATGCTACCATTACTGCTGTGTTCTATTTTTATGCTGGCGATTAGTTTAGAACGCTTGATTCGACTCAAACGCAAGAGCATTCTCCCACCACAGTTAATGTTACAGGGCGACGATAATACCCAAACTGTGATGGATGCCTTACACCAAGATGCAGATTTACAAGACTCTACTTTGGGTCGGATTTTTATGGCAGGTGAACGTAGCCGTTTGCAAAGCCCTGAATATGCACGGGCGCAAATGGAAGCGGTGGCCTCAGAAGAAATTGGCTATTTGGAAAAAAACATTAATTTTTTAGGGACTTTAAGTGCCGTTGCCCCATTACTTGGCTTACTGGGCACGGTGCTTGGGATCATTGAATCATTTTTAATTTTAGATTTAAGCGCTAACAGCAATCCGACTTTAATGATTCCTGGAATCTCTAAAGCGCTGATTACTACAGCAGTGGGTATGTTGATTGCGATTCCGGCATTGTTCGCTTATCGCTATTTCCAACGTTTGGTGCATGAATATATTATGCAACTTGAACAACAAGCCACGCTTTTTCATGCTGCGCATTTTTACCATAAAGGTCAGCGATGAAATTTAAGCGTCGCGCCACTGCCGATGACATTCATATCAATCTCACCCCGATGATTGATTGTTTGTTATTTATCTTAATTTTTTTACTGCTCTCGACCAGTTTTAATCAATATAGCCGTATGAACTTAACTTTGCCCGATGCCCAAGGTGTCCCTACAAAGTCATACGAGCATAAGATTGAAGTGGTGGTGGATGCCAAAGGGCAGTACACTTTAAATGGGCAAACGCTTGCTGGTCAAAGCAGCAATGATTTACATCATGCCATTCAGCAGATTGCCAATCAGCGCCGTGATCTTAGTTTTATTATTGCAGCCGATGCCAAAGCGTCCCATCAAGATGTGATCCGTGTCATGGATGTTGCCGGTCAGCTTGGTTTTGTCAATATCAATATCAGTACCAAAGTGCCTGCTCGAGGTGATGAGTGAATCAAGATATCAAGGTCTATACGCGTCTACTGGGTTATTTAAAACAGTATTGGGGCATTGCGATCTTAGTGGTGGTCGGTTTTACCATCAATGCGGCAACAGAAGTCTCGGTAGCTAAGCTATTAGAATACATTATTACTGCAATCCAAAATAAAGACCAAAACTTCACCACTTTATTTCCTATATTGGTGGTGGTGTTAATGTTTTTCCGTGGTTTAGGGACCTTTATGGGCGGCTACTTTACTGCGGTGATTTCACGTAACTTAATTTTTAATGTACGCCAAGAGGTGTTTGCTAAATTATTGCGTTTACCGGCGCAATACTATTTAGACAATACCAGTGGTCACATTACCGCTAAAATTATGTATAACGTGGAGCAGTTAACTGCTGCATCGACTGAATCGATCAAAACCATTTTGCAACAAGGTTTAATTGCATTGGGTTTAATGGGTTATTTGCTGTATAGCAACTGGCGCTTAACCATTTGTATTTTGGTATTTGGGCCATTGATTGGCTTTATTATCCGTCAAGCTGCAAAACGCATGCGTAAATTGTCCAAGCAAGTGCAAAACACCATGGGTGATGTAAACCATGTGGTGCAAGAAACCGTCAATGGTCACTTGGTGGTGAAAGGCTATGGCGGACAAGCCTATGAAGAAGCACGTTTCCGTGAAAGTTCCTTAGAAAACTTGCGCCGTGGTTTAAAAATGGTGGCAGTACAGCAACTCAACAGTCCTGTTGTGCAATTTATTATGTCTTTGGCGATGAGTATTATTATTTGGATTGCATTGCGTCCAGAGATTTTACGTGAAACCACGGCAGGTGAGTTTGTTGCCTATATTACCGCAGTAGGCATGTTGGCCAAGCCAATTAAAGCACTGACCGATGTCAATGAAAAAATACAACGTGGTATGGCGGCAGCATATTCGGTATTTGAGCTGCTTGATTTACCTGAAGAGCACAATCAAGGTCAAAAAACCCCAAAACTTGCAGGTCATCTGCATTTTAAAGATGTCAATTTGGTTTATCCTGATGGTCATCATGCCATTCAAAACTTTAACTTAGAGGTCAAAGCCGGTCAAACTGTCGCATTGGTGGGACGTAGTGGCGCAGGTAAGACCTCATTGGTTAATTTACTGGTGCGTTACCAAGACGTCAGTAGCGGTGCTTTGTATGTAGACCAAGATTTAATTGAAGAGATTGAACTCAATAGCCTACGTACTCAAATTGCCATGGTGAATCAGCAAGTGGTGTTGTTTAACCGCAGCGTGCGTGAAAATATTGCCTATGGTCAGTTAGAAGGTGCCAGTGATGAGGCAATTATTGCAGCAGCTAAAGCCGCTTATGCCCATGACTTTATTATGCAGTTGCCACAAGGTTATGATACAGTTTTGGGCGCACAAGGTTTAAACTTGTCGGGTGGTCAACGTCAACGTATTGCGATTGCGCGTGCAATTTTAAAAAATGCACCTATCTTGATTTTAGATGAAGCCACCAGCGCTTTAGACAATGAATCGGAATACTTTATTCAACAAGCGTTTGACGCTGCCATGCAAAATCGTACCACCATTGTGATTGCTCATCGTTTATCGACCATTGAAAATGCCGATATGATTGTGGTGATGGATCAAGGGCGTATTGTTGAGCAAGGTACCCATCAAGAATTAATCACTCAGCAAGGTGCTTATTATCAATTGCATCAACGTAATTTTGAGGAGCATTGATTGATGTCATTGGCGCAGCGGATACAAGAGGCGTGGCAGACACAGGCCAAATGGCTTGTTGTACTTCGACCGTTGGCATGGCTGTATCGTGGCGGATTTCTGCTAAATCAGAAAATGTATCAACTGGGGATTAAGCGTGCCTATCGTGCACCTGTGCCGGTGATGGTGATTGGTAATATTACCGTGGGTGGCAGTGGTAAAACGCCGCTGTTGATTCATTTGGTTAATCATTTACAGGCTCATCAAGTACGCGTTGGGGTGATTAGTCGTGGTTATGGCGGGCAAGGGCCTTTTCCTGCCTTGGTTGAGCAGGATGCAGCACCCAAGCAGGTTGGTGATGAGCCATGCTTAATTGTCCAAGCCACGCAAGCACCGATGGCAGTTGGACCCAACCGCCAAAAAAGCATTGAGCTGTTACTCAGTCGTTATGACTTAGACCTCATTATTAGTGATGATGGCTTACAGCATTTGGCCTTAGCGCGGGATCTTGAGTGGATTGTGCTAGATCAAAATCGTGGTTTGGGCAATGAAAAGATATTGCCAGAAGGCTATTTACGTGAACCCAAAAGTCGTTTAGAACATGCTACGGTGATAGAGCACAGCCAGCAACCCACACGTGATATGCATATGCATTTACAAGCCACCGCGCCGTATTTATTACATGGGCGTGATGAGCTGTTTGATCCAAAAGAGAATTTTTATGCAGTGGTGGGGATTGGTTTTCCACAGCGTTTTTATCAAACGCTAGAAAAAATGGGTATTGTGCATTTTCAATGTCATGAATTTCCAGACCATCATGAATATGAATGGGACGATTTACAGTTTGATGATCAGCAACCCATTATTACCACTGAAAAAGATGCCGTCAAACTTCTCCCTTTGTTGCAACAACAGCCTGATTTTAAAAATAGTATTTGGGTTGTGCCGGTAGAAGCGACGTTATCTGAGACTTGTTATTCCACCCTAGCAGCACAATTAAAACTGCTGGGTGTTCATTTAAAAGGTTAGCACATGAAACATATTGTG
>Ga0172378_10005317_pt1 | contig 12018 bp, 12 predicted proteins | sample GrowelOW332metaG_FD_119755 | JGI IMG/M metagenome (GOLD analysis project Ga0172378, IMG submission 119755) | Groundwater microbial communities from an aquifer near a municipal landfill in Southern Ontario, Canada - Pumphouse #3_1 metaG | ecosystem: Environmental > Aquatic > Deep subsurface >... | reverse complement strand
GCCATCACGCCAAAAACGCCGCACATCAACAGCACGCTCATTAATTTGCTTGCCACGCTCCACCAGCAAGGGGCAATAACCATTTTGAGCCAACAATAAAGCTGCAAACAACCCTGCTGGCCCCGCCCCAACAACAACGGGACGATGCTTAAGGCAGATAACGCCTTTTTCCACTAAAAAATGGGGTGCGGCAGGTATCGGCTCAGCAGTTACGCTGCGGCTGCGTGTTTTATAAGAAACGGCAACGCTTGTTTTCACATCTATGATATAGACAAAACTCAAACCCTCATTGTTCCCCTGCCGTTTACGGGCATCTAAGGATTTGCGAACAATTTGTATTTCTGTAATAAATTCCGCAGCCAGCCCCAATACCTTGGATACGGCCTTCTTTAACAGCGCAAGTTCTTGGTCGCTTGCCGTTGGTGGCAGCTTAAGCCCCAATAAACGCAAACACATGGTTTTATTCATAGGCAATTTCGATGGTCAGCTCGGCGGGAGAAATACTGATTAAAGACAACGCCGAAGGTATATGAGCTTTGACCTTAAGGGTATAATTACCGACCGAAAGACCAGCGCAATTAACATAGGGCACAAGATCTGCATCCTCCAACTCATCGATAACAGATTTGGGTCCAGCCACGCGGACGGAAACAGAGGTAGAACTGACATCGGATTTTAAGCCCGCACCAACATTTTCTTTAAAGACCAAGGAACGGGTAAAGGTTTTTTCTGTCACTTCTTCCAAATACAAAACCACACTAACCTTATTTTCTGCGGACAGCGACATTCCGTCCGGCACGCTAACCGCCACATCACGGGTGATTTTACCCCTAGCCCCAGAAATGTCAATGACATCTGTTTTGAGATAATTAAGTGTTTGCAGTTCCGCCTGATTACCGTAAACTTCAAAGAAGGTCGGCTCCAAAACAATACGACTTAATTGATAGCCGGAGGCAGGGCTACCTGCTGTATTGATATCTATGGCCACAAGCTTGGAGGACTCATCTGTAACAATCGGTACAAAAACTTCCGCAGTAGAGGGCACAAGCTCAAGTTGAGATACGATTTGCGAACCTAACGAGCTATTGACATTGATCGGCATTTGCGCGCTAAAAGAGCTTATTTGTCCCGATGGAATCACCGGTAAAACAAATACCTGGGTAATAGAATCCAAATAACTGCCAGGTCCGTAAATGACTATATTTCGAGGAGATACAACAGGCTCTAATAACTGATAAGCTTCGCTTTCTACTTTACCGGTTACCTTGGCATCAACTGTAAAAGTACGGCTTTCGGTCTCCTCTAAACGCACGGTAATCTCCTGCGGGGATACTGACACAACCTTGGTACGCGCCGGAGCTGAAGCCATAACGGAAAGGCTGTGTCCGCCTACCGACAGCCCTGTAAAATCGCAGGATACGGAAATGTCCGTAGCATCAATTGAATTTAAAAGCTGCCGTTCGCCCTGCAAACGCACTTGAATTTGCTCGTTTTGCTCTGTCAATACCAGCTCACCTGCTAAATTTACGGAGGTAACTGGTACGGTATAGACTTGCTCTGTTGTGGCGTTTTGCGTTTGTGCCACATAAATCCACAGCAAAAGAGCCATAAGCAGGGCAATTAGCTTATACTTAAGGTTTTCGGTAAAAACATTTTTCATTCGCCCGCTCCCTCCTTCCGTTTAATGCGGAAAAGTTTGCCGACGCTGCTGCCGGTTGAATCAATTAACAAGGATGAGAGCAGCTCACGCAGTTGCTTTTCATCCAGATTACGCACCAGCTTGCCCTCACGCGCCAAGGAAATTATGCCGTTTTCTTCGGAAACAACAACGCTGATACAGTCGGAAACCTCACCAATGCCGATTGCGGCCCGATGTCGTGTTCCCAGTGTGGAGGAAATATAAGGATTGTCAGTCAAAGGCAAAAAGCAAGCGGCGGCAATCAAACGATTACCGCGGATAATGGCTGCGCCGTCATGCAACGGCGTGTTCCGCGTAAATATATTATTTAGCAATTCCTCAGTAACGAGTGCATCAACTTGAATACCTGTTTCGATATAGTCATTTAAGCCGGTATCGCGTTCAATAACAATTAAAACGCCTGTTTTGGTTTTAGCAGAGGCCGTAACAGAGGCAATAACCTCATCGATCATAGCTATAATGTCACCTGAGGCATAATTAGAGCCGCTGCCAGGTATAATTTGTCCGCGCCCGATTTGCTCGAGAGTACGGCGTAGCTCGGGCTGAAAAATAACAGCCAAAGCCAGAAAAATGATGGCCCAAGTTTGTTGTAAAATCCAGCCGAACAAATGAAAGCCCACAAAATCGCTGACATTTAAAAATATAAATAATACAACAATACCGCGAATAAGCTGTACGGCACGAGTGCCGCGAATAATCATCAGCAATTTATAAAACAAATAAGCAACAATAAGAATATCCAGCAGATTAACAAAAACCGATATGAAATTTATCTCTCCAAAAAAAGGCCAAGACACAGCTCTCACCTCCTTAAAACTTTAAATTCTAGGACTATTTATATTTCTACAACGCCTGTTAAAAACCTTTTTTCTCGTTTGAATACCGACAAAGATATATTTTAAAAAAACCTAAAATTTTCTTTGTTTTTACACATTTTTGTTGTATAATAATAGGGAACAGCTTTTATTAGTAAAAAGGAGACGGCAAGATGTGGCAAAACTTAAAACAACCGACTATTATCTTCACAATTTTGGCTGTGGCCGTCGGCTTTATGCTGACCGTAGCTTTTAACTCGCTAGCTCCTTACAATACCGCAGAAAGTGTTAATAACGAATACAAAACGCTGACCGATTTTATTATCGATTTAGAAGAAAAAAATGCCGCAACCGAATATGAAATCGTCCATTTAAGAAACAAGATAACCTCTGTGCAAAACGAGCAAGCCAATGAAGAAGGCCTGCTGTTGGCCCTACAAAAAAAATTAAACGAAATTGCTTTGGCAGCAGGCTATGTTGATGCCTCCGGTGCGGGTTTGGTAATAAGCTTAGACGACAACACCGCCGCCGCATTGGTAGCGCAAAAAAACTCCCCGGAAACCTATAAGGCCGAAAATTTTATCATTCACGATTCTGACCTGCTTTATATTTTAAAAGCACTCTCCCCTTATACCGAGAGTGCGGCCATTAACGGACAGCGCATTATTGATACTTCGCATATACGCTGCGTTGGTACAGTGATTATGATCAATTCCGTGCGTTTGGCACCACCTTACATTATCAGCGTCATCGGCAACCCCGAGGCCTTGAACACCGCTTTGCAAAGCTCGGGAACATTTTTGTACCTTACACAAAAAAAAGATATGCCCGTTACTGTCAGTATTTCTGATAATATAATTTTACCCGCCTCCGGCAGTTCTTTTATGCTTACCTACACCCAGGCGGTGCAAACAACCGAGTAAAGGAGAAAAGCTTATGTGGTTACCTGTTTTAGGCTTAATTTTCGGCATTGCCTTAGGTCTGCTTTCCACAGTTGCCATACCAGTGGCCTTTGCCAAATATCTTTCTATTGCCGTGCTGGCATCGCTGGATTCCCTTCTGGGAGGCTGGCGCGCAATTTTAGAAGACCACTTTGACGCGCCAATTTTATTATCGGGTTTTTTAACCAACGCCTTTGTAGCCGCCCTGCTAGCCTATGTGGGGGATATTTTGGGTCTTGACCTCTATTTGGCCGCAGTAGTTGCCTTTGGACTGCGCATTTTCTCCAATATCGGCTTTATCCGCCGCTTTTTGATTTATCGTTTTAGGTGTAAACACCAACTTAAAGCTGCAGGTTCAGAAAAAATTACGCTTAACGATAACGAATATGACCAACAGCTAAACAAAGAGGCTGCGCAATATGCCAAACAAAACCGCGAGGAAGATATCCCCACCTACCATTTTATCAAAAACAACTCTACCCCTCCCCTGCCTGCAGATGAACCCAAAACAAAGGACTAACAGCTTATGAAACACCCTATCATCTCAACAAAAATTAAAAAATGGCAGATTCCGTTGTTTATTGTACTAATGATTTTCGGCTTTGTTTTGGTTGCCCAATATCGGACCAACGTAGCTGTGCAAAACAACTTAACAAATCTTTCTATCAGCGAGCTGACCGAGCTGGTTATCAACATCAACGAGAGGGAGGCCGCTTTATCGGCCGAGCGTGAGCAGCTACAAGCCACCTTGGACGGCATAAATGAGAAAATAGACACGGGTATTTCGATGACGGCCACCACCCAAAACCAGCTCAACACAATGCAAATGATTACTGGCCGAGTGCCCGTGCAAGGTCCCGGCATCTCCATTACTATAACCGGAGAAAGCTATTTAATTTATCACGATTTAATAACGCTGGTCAACGAGCTGTTTGTGACAGGTGCAGAGGTAGTTTGCATTAACGATGTGCGCATCACCCACAGAACTCTAATTAACGAGACCTTAGACGAATTCGGACACCGGGATATTACGATTGACGGGAAGGTTTTGCTGCTGCCGATTATTATTAAGGCTATCGGCAACCAAGACACGCTGGAAAAAGGCCTGACCTTTACTGGAGGTATTATTAACAAATTTAACACAATTTATCAGGTCTTCCCTATCGTCAAAAAAGAAGAAAAACTTTCAATACCTGCCGCCAAAGTCTCCCCGTCGCTTTATTTAAAGTCAGTGTTCAGAGAAAGCGTAGAGGAAGAAAGCGTAGAAGAATAACAAAAAAGCAACCGCAAAAACATCCAAACCTTTTTTCCCTCTCCTTTGGCGCAGTCTGGTTGCTTACATCACGGTCTGCAGTTTAAGATGATGTGCGGTACACTTTTAAGGACAGAACGGAGATTCAGGCCTAAAAAATACACCAACGCCTCACTACTGGTTGCAAAGCCAGAGGTGAGGCGTTTATTTTAGAACTTCAATCTGTCACTTTTCTTTAGTCGAATAAATTCATCTGCAAATGTCTCCGCTGTGGCTCGATTTCGGTCGATGCTGATCGTTTCCTTATTGTAATTCGCTGCTTTTGTCCAGTTAAATGTCCCAATATTTACAATACTCCCATAAAAAATTCAACTGCCAATGCAACAACTACGACCAAAGCAGAAATAATAAAACCATGTAGCAGCGGAGCAATACCCGATTTTTTCATATCATTAAAGCTAGTGTTCATCCCTATTGCCGCAAGTGCAGCTACCATTAAAAATTTACTTACTTCTTTTGCGCTATTTGAAACAAACACAGGAATAACCCCGAAGCTATTAATAATTGCAAGTATCACAAAAGCAACAATAAACCAAGGAAATAACGATGTAATTTTTAATTTATTTTTTTTGCTATGTTCTGTTTCTGATACTATACAGGCTTTTTGCTCTAAATGTGCATTGATTAAAGAAAAAATCAATACAGTTGGTATAATAGTCAAAGTTCTTGTTAATTTTACCATTGTAGCAAAATCTCCAGCTGATTCACTGAAAGCATATCCAGCTGCAACTACGCTGGAAGTATCATTTACCGCCGTACCAGCCCAAAGACCATATGCCATATCACTAAGACCCATCCGGAAACCCAAAATAGGGAATAACACAATCATTGCCATATCAAAAAGAAATGTTGCAGACATAGCATACGCAATATCTTTATCATCAGCATTAACAACTGGAGCTATTGCAGCAATAGCTGAACCCCCGCAAATCCCGGTACCTGCTGAAATCAGATTAGATATTTTCCAATTAAGCTTAAGTGCCTTTCCCACTAAATAACCCCCGCCAAAACATGTAAATAAAGTAAAGCACATAACCACAAGCGACATTTTACCAACAGTCAAAACAGTGTTAATACTTAATGAAGTTCCAAGTAAGACGATCGCAAATTTTAGAATCTTTTTTGATGTAAATTTTAGCCCCATAACTAATATTTTCGGTTTCCAAAATCTGTTAATCAATATTCCAATAAATAGCGCAAATACCGATGCCCCTATTAAATGAACAGGCAACAACCCAACTAACATTTTTGCAACAGCCGCAATAACAAATGCCACTGCTAGCCCAGGTAAAATATTAACTACCGATTTAATTTTTATTGTCATTTTACTTCCCTCCGTTAATTTCCTCTTGATTTTACAGCAAATCGATGATAAAATCAAATTATCATTTGTGATTGGCTAATAAGAAATATTTATTGAAGAATTGAGGAGAAAGTAAAAATGCTAGATAACAGAATTTGTACTTTTTTAAAGTTGTGTGATGTTATGAATTACAGAGTTTCGGCAGAACAGCTAAATATGACCCAGCCGGCGGTTACACAACACATACAATTTTTGGAGAAGGAATATAGATGCAAGCTATTTTCATATGATGGGCGCAAGCTTTCTAAAACAAAGGCAGGAGAAAAGCTGGAAAGCTACGCTAGGTCGGCTGTATATAACGAAACTGCATTACGGCAACAACTAAATATTCCCCAAATTTCTGAAGTACGGATCGGGGCGACAAAAACAATTGGTAATTTTGTTATAGAAAAGCAAATTTCAGAGTTTTTTCGGCGTAAAGACTACATACTTTCGGTTGTTGTGGATAACACCGAGCATCTTTTAAATCAGTTAGATCACAATGAATTGGATTTTGCGTTGATCGAAGGTTTTTTTGACAAGCAAAAATATGGCTGCAAGCTTTTAAGAAAAGAGCCATTTGTAGGCATCTGTGCAAAAACACATCCCTTTGCAGGAAAAGCTATTGGCTTTGATAATTTATTTTTAGAAACAGTGCTAATAAGAGAACACGGCTCCGGAACAAGAGCAATACTCGAACAGGCTATAATGGAATACAATTTTTCTCTGAATAACTTCAATCGTACGGTTTGCATAAGCAGTTTTGAATTAATAAAAAATCTTGTTGTAGAAGGAACAGGTATTTCTTTTGTATATGAAGCTGTTGCAAAGAGCAATGATAAACTTGCAACCTTTACCATTGCAGAAACATTAATAACCAGAGAATTTAACTATGTATATTTAAAAAACACATCGGCAATATCTTTAATAAAAGAATTTGAAATGTGTGGCAAGAACGATAAATCACAAAAAGATTAAATAATAATTACTTGCAAAATGCGGAAATTTTAATATAATAGATGAATTTTAATGTCAAGTGCGACACTTCGTGTAAGAAGATTTGAATTGGAGACTTCCATCCCAAACATTTTCTTGGTCTATTTGCTTGCTGGGAGGCTTTGAGTAATTACGCCGTATTCCGTAGCATTCCTGTGTAGCTTCCGCACAATAGGTAGGACCGCTAGCTTAAGCTTTCGAGCAACGGCTGAATGGTGTATTCCTATTATCATGCTAATAGCCCTAGTGCTACACCCTATTTTATTAAGTGTTTCTATTTTTCCTCGTTCAAATGTGGTAAGTTAGAAAAAATTTAGTGATATTTCTATAATCATTAAAGTGGCTTTTCAATTTTCAAATAAATAGATAAACATTAATTGTACCCTAACAGCCCATTTTAAAAAGTGGGCTGTTAGGGTACAATCTTTTAAGAGAGAAAAAATGTTTTCTCTCAAGACGAAAAGCGAAAAATCGGCCGGCGTTCCCGTATGGGCTTGCCGTCAACCAAAAACCATATCTTCGGGACTCCCTACTATTGTTACCAGAGGTTGGCGTCGCCAACATCCTTGATATTTGGATCATTATAAAGGGCTTTTTGTGCTATTTGCCGATTGCTTTCACCTATTTTTTCGGCGGCTCTTCCAGCAAGAGAAAATCCTCATCATTCAGTTCGGGAAAATCCAGCACCACATCGCCGTATTGCGTAAAGGTAATAGTATAGCTTTGCTCCATAGTAAAAGCCGCTTCATCCGCGTTTACTGTGCAAAAATGACCGGTCACTTGTTTGATCCGCCCCTGCTGATCCAGTAGTACGGTATAAACGGGCGGCTCGCGATAGGTACTGAATTCACCATAGCTGTATTCCTTAGAGGTAACAGGGAAATGATACTTATAGTATTTTTCGCTATCCAGCTCAAAGGTGATCAGCCGTCCTTGATCGGTATCCTGTATGCTCTGCCGGGCAATAACCCTTTCCGGAAAATCTATGATTCCCTCCAGCACCAAACTCCTTGCAAAATCCTCTTTTTTCTTCTGGCGGTAGTTTTCCTCCGGGTTAGCCGTATTCTGAGTATATAAATAACCATTACGGTAATAGGAATTAGCCGTTATAGGAACATTATCCACATCCTTTATAACAATATTAGCCATAGCCATATACCCGTCGCCGTCTTGAACTACCTGCCAGGTTACCTGCATAAAAGAGTTATATTCTTCAACCGAGTCAATTATTTTTTGGGAATTTTTCAAAGCCCAGTTGTGCTCAATTACCACGGACTTCTCCCCCTTTAATTACCGATAAGCCTCCTTATACTGTTGATAGGGCTGTTCAGCAGCGCAGGCGGTAAAAATAAGCATAAATATTCCTACGCAAAAAAGCAGAGTTATTATCCTTTTCATTGGTTCTCCTCGTAAGTATTATTAGTAATTATTGGTAGTAATTGTTATACAACAGCCATTAAACAAAGAGCAACCCTCAATATATATACCGCCGGTGGCCTTTTCGCTACTGACTGTTTCATTTTAAAGAACCAATTTATCAAGAACAGGTTTAAATCCATCAATAGTGCTACTCCAAACGACGCTTTTTTTATACTCAATACACTTTTCAACATAATAATCATCGCCATTGCCGTAGGAGTACTTGCTGAGAACATCTTCAGCGTAAGTCCACTCAGGAGTTATCAGCTCAAGTTCTCTGCCTTCATCCAAAAAATAATGATAAACATTATAATAGGCTAAAAACTTAAAAGCATAATATTTAGCTGAATCATTTATTGTTTTATTGTTCTTGAGATATGAGGAGAATTCTTTATCCTCATAGATTTCTTTTATATATTGAGCTACTTCCTCATCAGTGGGCAGGACACCGAGAGCTTCCGCTTGACTAAAAAGGGCAGCTTCTTCAAACAATACATCCATGATTTCAGTGTAATCTGCCTCCTTATTATACAATTTGTACTCATTGATACGGTTATTTAAATCACTCTGAGTTATCTTCCACCCATCAACAACAGCAATGGCTTCATCATCAGCAGCAGTAAGAAAACCTTTTTCTTTTATTGATTCCACATATGATGCTGCGCTTTTATCCATTTGATTTTTTTCCGCGGTAAGAGCGATAGAACCACCAATAATAAATAGAGAAGTAATACAGCATACAATAAGGATTAAAATAGTTTTTTTATTCATTTTTTATCCTCCTTAGTGATCGTTTGAGAATTAAATTCCGAAAAATCCGTAGCTTAAGCTATATAATTATTCATTACGGTATAATATTTGTGACAGTAAATATTCAGAAAAATTATAAAAATATTATATTTGTCATTATTACTCCAAAAGGAGTATCTCATAATCCATTGGAATCACCTTCGTTTCTATAGCCGGTTCTAAAGCTGACTTAACCTCAAGTAATTGAAAAAGCTGTCCAATTATTATACTCAATGAATTGACATTAGACAAGCCCCCGGCAAATCCTCTTTGCCGGGGGCTTTTTCATTATAATAATCTATAAAAAGCTACTTTATAAGACAATTTATTTGCTGCTCATTGCCAATAATACCACTGCTTTTAGCAACAACTAAAAAGACATTTCGTCTAAACCCTTGTCCTTTTTGACAATCGGCAAAATCATCTCATCTTTGGAGATTGAACAGTCAATTAAGGTCGGCTTACCATTAGCCAAAGCCTTTTTAAGGGTCGGCTCAATATCACCGGGATCCTCGATACGCAGGTTTTCAAAGCCGTAGGCCATAGCCAGCATTAAAAAGTTGGGATTGCCGACCATATCTACGGCAAAATAATTTTCGTCGCAATAGGTATGCTGAAGCTGCCGCACCAAACCCAATGATTTATTATTAAAAAGCAAGATTTTTACCGGCAGCTTTTGCGCCTTAATGGTTGCCATTTCATTGAGGGTCATTTGCAGCGAACCGTCGCCAGTTACGCAAACCACCATTTTTTCGGGACAGGCAATTTGCGCTCCCAAAGCGGAGGGCAGACCAAAACCCATTGTGCCTAAGCCGCCGCTGGTGATAAACAAGCCCGGCTCGGCGGGGTGATAATGCCGCGCTGCCGTCATTTGGTGCTGGCCGACATCGGTCGTAATAATCGCCTTGCCCTCGGTCTGCTCGGTGAGCTTATCAATAATCGCACCGCCATTTAACAGCTCCTCGCCGTTTTCGTCAACCTGAGTTTGGTCGCCAAAAACCAAAATGTTGCGGTCCTTGGCCTCCTCTAGCTCTGCCAACCAGTCTTTTTGTGGCTCTAGTTTGGCTTGGTCGCCGATTTCTTTAACTATTTCGCGCAAATCACCAACAATAGGAATACGAGCAACTACATTTTTAGCGATTTCGGCAGGGTCGATATCGACATGAATAATTGTGGCATCAGGCGCAAACTTGCAGCGCTCGCCCATTACTCGGTCAGAAAAACGCCCGCCCAAAACTAGCAGAGTATCACAATGCATAGCCGCCCAGTTAGCGGCGGGCAAGCCGTGGATGCCCAGCATACCCATACATAAGGGATTATCCTCTTTGATTGCGCCCTTGCCCATCAGCGAGGTTACAACGGGGATGCCGCCGTTCTCTGACAAAGCCAACATCTCGGCGGAAGCGGCTGCGGAAATAACACCGCCGCCTGCGTAAATCAGCGGTCTTTTTGCTTTGGACAAAGCGTTGGCCGCCAAACGAATTTGTGCAGGATGTCCCTTGTAATTGGGCTTGTAGCCTGGCAAATCAGGCTCGGCAGGTGCCTCCTTACGGCAAGGGGCGTTAGCCACATCGGAAGGAATATCAATTAGCACAGGGCCTTTGCGCCCTGTACCAGCTATATAAAAAGCCTCAGCGACAATCCTCGGAATGTCGTCGGCGTTAGTTACAAGATAATTATGCTTGGTAATCGGTTGCGTAATGCCCGTAATATCCACCTCTTGGAAGGCATCGGTGCCGACCATAGCACGGGGAACCTGCCCCGTAATAGCCACCAGCGGAACAGAGTCCATATAGGCATTAGCCAAACCAGTCACTAAATTGGTAGCACCAGGTCCAGATGAGGCCAAACAAACGCCAACCCCGCTGCCAGCTTTGGCGTAGCCTGCGGCGGCATGAGCGGCTCCCTGCTCACTGCGAGTTAAAATGTGTTTGATATCGGAATGCGACAGCTCGTCGTAAATAGCCAGCACCGCACCGCCGGGGATGCCGAAAACCACCTTTACACCCTGTTGCTTTAATCCATCTATCAGGGCTTGCGCACCTGTTTTCATTTTGCGTCCCCTCCCTTTTTGTTAGCGGCCTTTGTGCCGCGCGCCATAGCGATTTCGCCCGTACGCACAACTTCTTTAATGCCAAAGGGACGCAAGGCCTCCTCGATAGCGGCGATTTTGCTTTCGCTGCCCGTAGCCTCAATAATCAGCGAATTTGGGCAAAAATCTACAATATTGGCTCGAAAAATTGTCACGACCTGCAAAACCTCGGCCCGCTCAGAGGCGCCCGCTGCAACCTTAAACAAAGCCATACCGCGGTCGACATAGCTTGTACCTGTCAAATTATTAATTTTTATAACCTCTACGAGCTTATGCAGCTGTTTTACAACTTGCTCAATAGTGCTTTCGTCGCCGTCGACCACGATTGTCATTCGTGAGATATTCTTGTCCTCAGTCGTGCTGACGGACAGACTTTCGATGTTAAAACCTCGGCGGCTGAACAATCCAGCTACACGAGCCAGAATGCCTGTTTGGTTTACAACCATCACAGAGAGGGTTTGCTTCATAAGGCTGCCTCCTTATAATAAATAAAAAGAGGGCGTGCCAAGGACACGCCCTCAGGCTGTATTGCAATTATAGAATGGGTTCGCCCGATTCGGGAGTTTGTGCATAAGCTTTAAAGATGGCCAGCAGATCGTTAAAGATCGGGCCG
>Ga0172378_10005316_pt1 | contig 12018 bp, 12 predicted proteins | sample GrowelOW332metaG_FD_119755 | JGI IMG/M metagenome (GOLD analysis project Ga0172378, IMG submission 119755) | Groundwater microbial communities from an aquifer near a municipal landfill in Southern Ontario, Canada - Pumphouse #3_1 metaG | ecosystem: Environmental > Aquatic > Deep subsurface >... | reverse complement strand
CGTCCCTTTATCAATGATCACCCGTTTTTCTTCAGCCGTCAAGGCTGTTTTATTATTTTGAGCCATACAATTAAAGTTTGAAATTAAAGTCAAAATTAATGAGATAAATAGATATTTCATAATAGGGTTTGTTAGAAGTTAATGTTGAGAAATTTGATACCTAATCACATTCGACATTGATACATCTTTCAGACTAGCCCCTTCAACCAGTCGCTCTTTCGAGGTAAGGGAAACGTCAAGATCAGAGCATCCATCATCACTAATCAATAAAAAATACACGCCCAAGCTTTCCTTATAGGTAGAAAATGGCTTTTTATCTAATTTTTTTCTTATTTAAAATGAGAATGTTTATTGCCGAAAAGAGTATAATCCCCGAGGCTATGTAAACCAACAACATTTTAGGTTGAACTCTTAGAAAAAACTCTGCCATAAGAGCACCTACCATGGTAAGCAAACCAAAAAGGTTCGTAAACGTAGCCCATAGGCTAAATGGTATTTTAGCATTCATGAGGGCGTTCTTTTTTAACAAGCTAAAAATAGCAGTTGCCAAATAGCCAAGCACAACCGCCGAAATCACGATACCTGTGAATATTCTGAAAAAGGTAGGATCTATCCCTAAAGGTTTAGCCATCTCGATAAAAGCTTTAACTGAAATATCCCATCCTGTCAATTTTGAAATAGCAAACCGTGATAAGACTGTTCCCATTAATAAATTAGTGATAAATAATAATTTGTTCATATTCTTTATGGTTTACTAATGATTAAATAACCGAACAGTTATTCTTTTATGATAAAAATAAGCAATAGATTAGGAACAAGCAAATAACTTAAATATTATTATATTAATTTAGTTTAACAGCTAATTTTATTTAAAAAGAATAACATAAGATTGGTTTCTAAATTATTGTTATTATTTTTGTGTTCAGTATCTAAAACCCTCTTTATTAATATATTCTATTATGATATTTATATAAATAAGTATCATAAAATAGACAACAAATGGTATGTATTGTTTGTAAGCGTTATCTTTGGTTTTAGTTTACTTCTAGTGCTTTTTTTTAATACATATTGTCCTTTATAGGGATCTATTAATAGCGAAACTATAGCCCAAAAAATAGTTTTTTGCATAAATGTCGCATTGCTGAAGGAGAATATTATAATCTAAAAATAAAATAAATGAAAACGAAAAAAAGATTAAAAATGGGATCACGGAATGTGCTACTTTTTTTAAGAGAATTAACTTTAGGTAGAGAAGGCAAATACGCTGAAAGACCTAAAATTGAAAAGCCAATATATGCTATAGTAATAGTCCTGTTCCTTTTATCAAATTCACTACTATCTTATGCGCAGCATCAAAGTAGAAAAACACTACTTTTTGATAAAGACTGGCTATTTAAAGCCGGGGTATTATATGAAGATTCTTTTGATGATTCATTAAGTGGTTTATATAAATTAGATGTAGAGGATTCTAATTGGGAAAAAGTAACCTTACCTCATGATGCTGCTGTTTCTAGAAACTTTAGTAAGAAATTATCTACACAACAACAAGCATGGCTCCCTTATGGCAATGGTTGGTATAGAAAACATTTTACACTTAAAAAAGCAGATAAAAATAGATTTACCTTTGTGAATTTCGAAGGTGTTTATAGAGATGCCTCTATTTATATCAATGGACATTACTTAGGTAATCATCTTAATGGATACTTAGGTTTTCAATATGATTTGACACCCTATCTTAAATACGGAGAAGATAATGTTATAGCCGTCAGATATGACAACAGTCATAAAGAAACGTCTCGTTGGTATACTGGAGAAGGAATATATAGAGATGTCTATTTAATTCAGACAGATTCAGTCTTTATACCCAAAGATGGGACTTATATCACTACCCCCGAAGTTTCAAAAGAAAAAAGTGTCGTTAAAATTAGAACGGAAGTAAAAAATGGGAGTGAAATTAGAAGAGACGTCAAATTAGTAACTACGATACTTGATGCGAATAACAAATTAGTAGCACAAGCTGTAGCCGTAGCACCTATAAGCACAAAGGAAACATTTACCTTTACCCAAAGAATACCCGTACAAAATACTAAATTATGGGACTGTGAACACCCTCATTTGTATCACGCAAATTCAAAAATATATATTGGATCCCAACAGATAGATTATGCCGAAAAAACGGGAGGTTTTCGTTTAGCAGACAATTATACTACACGCTTTGGTTTCAGAACGATCGAAATGCGTCAGGGTGAAGGTATGTTCTTAAATGGCAAACGAATAATAGCCAAAGGAGGTGATATTCATGATAATCTTGGACCATTGGGCAGTGTTGCTTTAAAAGCGGGGTATATCCGTAATTATTTAAAAATGAAAGAGATGGGTTGTAATTCGGTTCGATTAAGCCATAATCCTCAATCTCCCCTATTACTTAATCTTGCAGATAGTTTAGGCTTCTTAGTCTATGATGAAGCTTATGATAAATGGACGTCTCAATACTATGGTGGAAAATTCAAATTCGAGACCCAGTGGAAAAGAGATTTAACACAATTTATAAAACGTGATCGAAATCACCCCTCTGTATATATATGGAGTATGGGGAATGAAGTGCTCAAACAAAAAGGAATGCAGGATAAATGTTTTAAACGTGAAGAATATGTGCCCGATTATGGTGTTTCTTTATTTAAACAAATGAAAGCCTTAGCAAAGCAATTAGACCCCACTAGAGCCGTTACCGTAGCCTTGTTGCCCGCTCGCGAAAAAGTAGAAAGAGAAAAAAATAAATATACAAATCACGATGAATTTATGCATAGCCGTCCTTCTGAGATGGCCTTTTATTCGGATGTAGTAAGTTACAATTATACCGAAAATAATTTTATTACCGATACAAAGCGATACCCTCAAATGCTCTTTATAGCTTCTGAGACAGGAACAAATTTAGGCTTCCCATACCGTCATAATTCATGGTTAGAACTTAACAAACAGATCATAGGTCATTATTATTGGACGGCCATGGATTATTTAGGCGAATCCGTCTGGCCATCCAAATCATGGGGGCATGCCTTTTTTGATATAACAGGAATGCAGACACCACTTGGTTATCTTTATGAATCTTTTTATAAAGAGAAACCCTTATTAAAGATTTATACGTATCAAAAAAGTGGGAAAAACAAAGCCTTTTTTGATCAAACAGTAAACAAACGTTGGAGCTGGTATCCTTTAATTCGAAGTTGGAATTGGGAAAAGAAAGAAACCGTACGTGTACAAGCTTTAACGAATGCTGATGAAGTTGAATTATACCTAAATGGTAAAAGTTTAGGAGCAAAGAAAATGGCAACTAAAGTAGAATTAAATAAGCTTAAAGACCATAGTGAAGTAGTAGAAAAAACGGCTACAGCTCGTTATAACAATGGAAGTAAAGAGTTGGCATCAGCCACTGAAACGCATTTAGACTGGTCTATTGCATATAAAGAAGGAATGCTTACAGCAGTTGCTCGAAAAAATGGAGTTGAAGTAGCTACAGATACATTAAGAACAACCTCAAAAATAGCCTCTATTTCCCTAGACCCTGAAACTAAAACACTTAAGTCAAATGGGAGAGATCTTTGTTATATACGAGTTCGTTTGCTTGATAAGCAAGGTATATTAGTAACAAACAAAGACATGAAAATTCATTTTAACGTTACAGGTCCTGCCGTTATAGCAGGTGTCGGAAACGGAGATATTTTTAGTGATGAATCTTGGGTTAGCGATCAGCGAATGACCTACCAAGGCACTTGCTTACTAATCTTAAGAAGCACCTATAAAAAAGGAGATATACAGATCACAGCAAAATCTTCACAGGGATTACATTCTATTCTTAATATAAAAGGAGAATAAAAGAGTTGTAAGCCCCGAGGAAGAACCTCTCATCTAATATACAAAAATCTATAGCTAATAGTTTTAGCTATAGATTTTTATTTGCTCGAATCTTAATAATAATAAGTTACTATATTTGTCCTTTTAAAAGGATAGAACTCCCTATTTTTAGACAACCGAATAATCAGAACATAGCCGCAATCTTATTCAAGTGCGGCTTCAATAAGCAGGGCGTATTCGGTTGTAAGTAGTTCACGACTACGGAAATCCACAATTAACCCCGTCTTCATACGAAGGCCCAGTTTCTATTGCCATACGTTCGAGTAAAGCTATTGAAAGTATACCCGAACCAGCTCCCGCATCACTTTAAGATGGTACTTAGCAGAATACCCTGTGACTGTACACCAGATCTAACAATTCTTTTGGTCTCATTATTTTTATATACATTGTTGTGCACAGTCTTATCCTATTTCCTATCATAAGGAATATAGTTTTCCCAATACCAAGGCGTGTAGCTATCTCCAAGCCCCAGTGCCGTTAGGACCTTATATCTATCATCATTTGCAATATTTTGAAACCCTCTCCATTCTCTTTTAAAATGCATTTCGGGAATAGGAATATTTAAATAGTCCTGTATGGGCTTATCAAGATCTATAAGACCTTCGTAGGCCAGTAGTGCCACTATATAGCCAAAAGCTTTTTGATAAGCAACCGTATCGTGGTTAAAAATGGTAACTGTAAATCCTGTTACGTCGGCTGTATCCACAAGGCTTTTAATACGAGTATCTAATGCAGCCCTTGTTATTGACGAGCCATCTATTCGTTGAATTTGGTTATACTCTATTTTACTAGAGCAACCAACAATTGTGAAAAGCATGATTAGAGTAACTAAATATTTCATTTTCTTCTGAATCGTATTATATTAATACGCTATTTATTTCAATGAAAGAACAGTCGTCATCTGTACACAATTCAAAATCTTTGTTATTCGCATTACTTTTTAAATTACCGTTTTTAATTGATAAATAATATCCGTCAGTAGCCAATATTAGCGTTTCTTCGTTTTGTAGATTAAAGGAGTTTAAAGGTAGATTATCTCTAAATCCTTTTCCGTTGATACAGCGTGTTAGAAATTTATGTTCATATAAATTAGTTATATGATCCTTGGTAAGCTGTATTAGCTTACCCTTCTCATTTTTATACAATCGTACATTGCCTTGCCAGCAATAATAGATCTTATTTCCTTTCAATAGTACTACGGTGGTAGCAGCTCCCATTTTACACTTTAATTCATAGCTCTTTTTGCAAATAGCTCTGTCTGCATCAGAGAATGCATCTTGCAAAACCTGTTCAGGATATTCCACTTTAATTTTAGTACTGATGGTATTGAAAATTGTGTTTGCGACGATTTTAGCCGCTAAATCGCCATTTGATAAGCCTCCCATACCATCGGCAAGAATAATAACCCATGTGTTTTCAGATATTTCACGATAAAGACAGTAGTCCTCATTTTTTTTGCCTTTACCTGAATTGGTAAAGCTATAAATATTAGTTTTTCTCATGACAAACCTGTTTTAAAGACATCTGATATCGTTTGCCATGTTTTACTTATTTGTTCAAATGTTAAACTACAGCTATTGTCCAACATTTGATTAAATAAACGACTACCTTCCCCTTTACTTATTTCTTTGTCTATCTGATCCTTGTAATAGCGAATTTGACTAGTTTGTAAAACAGAAATGAGATCGAAAGCTAGCCAATAGCCACCTACAACATACGGATTAAAGTCATTCCAATTATAAACTTCTGTATGAAAATTTCGATTTTCATTTGCTGAGCAATAATTATCCAAAATAAAAGACATATCTTCAGCATCTTTACTAGTACTAAGATGACGGTCAATCCACGCATTGAATTTAAGCAGAAAAAGTCCGTGAAGAGATGCTATTTTGATATTGAATTCTCCACCAATGCTGACTGTTATAGCATCTTTCAGCACTTCATCAAAACCTTTTACAGACATAGCAATATTTTCTTCCGGTGGCCAATAAATTTGGTCATCATCTTTAGCTATAAGACCATAGGGGACTATATCTAACTCATAATCATTATAGTAAAAGCGTTGATGTAATTGAGCGTCCTTTTTAAATCCATCAGCTTTTAAAACTTTTATTACATGTTCAAATGTATCCCATCCCGGAATGGCAATAGCTATATCCAAATCCCTTGTTTTACGTCGTGAAGATGTATTAGCAAGTTCTTGCAATATGATATCTCTTGCTGTTGCACCAATGACATAAAAGTCCCGATCTAATTTATGAAAACTTTTTGTTAGTTTCCGAAGCAATTCTACTAAGAGAGAATTGTCGATTTTTTCAATTGAAATTGTTAAGTTCATTTTTTAAAAGTCTTTCTGCCATTTCTATACAACGGCTATTTCCACTGCCCATTAAATCAGCATAGATCAAAATAATTGGAGCGATAGAATCTGCTGCTTCCCATTTCCAGAATTTTTCAAAAAGATGTATGTCACCTGGATTTTCAGGCCTAACAGCCCCAGTCCTCATTAAGTTTGCAGAGGGTATTTCTGTATATATATCAAATCGTTCAGGTTCTAAATATGCATCGATTAGATTTGCGCCAGGTTCACCACTCCAATACATGCCCTTTGGTAATACAAGATCTTTCCATTTAGTCTTGTGTTCTGGACTTTTAAAAGACATATTTGATAAGAGTAGCTTGGGTTTAAGTACTTGATGGTAGCTAATAACCCATAAATCTAATAATGCTTTCTGATTTTTCATAAAGCGTCCTTTATTGGTGACAAGAACATAGTCTTGTGCAATTAACCCATTGATAACATTCTTGATCGTTCCTAAAGATACCTTTGTTGCTTCTTGAATCGTTCTATAAGGGCGATTTACATTGCGAAGGTTTTGCAATAAATAAAAGATAACCTTGATTCCAGCTTCTTTAAATATTGGATAAGTATTTTCTTTTTCTATTGGGTTCTTCTCTCCTTTATTTGACAATTGGAATATCGTATGTCCGTTTTTCATATAACGAATATGACAGTTACCTGCACGATCAAGTCTGTTAATATCATTTTGCAATAATTCATCAAAGATGCTGGGACTTATATATTTGGCAATTAAAAGAATTGGTGTATCCTTCCTTTTGAATTTATATTGTTTAAGTTGTTGTAATAATGAATTCAAATTACTTCTTCTTACATTTGTCTTTATGATACAGAAAAATTTAATTTTCGAAATCTGTATTTCTGCATCAAAGGGTTCTATATTCGAGATTTTTTGATGCTTAATTGATAGAATTTCAAAATTTTCTTGTATTGTAACCAATGCTTGATTTAATATTTCTTGTTCAATTAATTTCATATAGTGTTCATTAAATAATATTTGTTCAGTACGATTGAACATGACAAATATAATGAACGTTTCTCAATTGAACAAATCTCTTGTTTAATTAATTGGCTTTGTTCAATTGATAGCCATCTGACTGTATAGCACCTTTGAAATTATACAATAGAGTACGTGCTGTCTTATAAGATCGTGAACCATGGTCATAATGAAAAAATAGTACTTTCATCCACTTGTATATAATCAGTAGCCATTATCTTAGCCCTAAGGTTATCATATATTGGTTTTAATATTTCGGTAGAAGCTGCAAACCAATCTCCTATAGTAGAGGCATTTAATCTAGCTTCTAGATTCTTGAACTTTTGTATCATCATAACTAAATCTCTTCATTCTATACTAAATTTACCTTTATCAGCATCATATCTAGGAAGATGAAAAGAGCCTTCTTTAGATACTTTTAGATGCTACTATAGTCTTACCAAACTATTTTCTCTTTTAATGACAATAGGTATATTTGTTGATATTACATTTTGTAGAAAACTTGGGGATAGAGAAACCTAATCCTTTTCTTTGTTCTTCAAAATTCAAAAATTCTTCTTTTGTCATTGTGATTTATTTTTTCACAAAGCTAAAGTTTATATTGCTCCTATAAAAGATGTACTTCATCGGATGCTTACAGTAAAACTGAGTAACCCCATTATTAGTAATAATCCTAAAAGTAATTTTTTAATATTCATTGTTTTTGATTTAGCCTTTATTTGTCTCTACAACTTGTCTGTTTTTTTTCATTAAGCACAACGTTGTTGTATATGGTTTGTTGCGTGGTTTAAGCAACCAATTTAGTAAATAATTACCGACCAAGAAAGTCCGTGAGGACTTTCGCAAGTAGGTAAGAAGCCAGCAATAAATTATATACGGTGTTAGCTAATGTTTTTTTCTAGGTATTTTTTTAATTTAAAGTTATCTTTAATTATAAATTCATTCCATTTATTCCAACTAAAATAACTACTTGGATGTTTAATGAAAATTAATTGTATTTCTTTCGTGTTTTCAATAGTAAATTTAACACCAAAATAGCGTCCTATTTTTTCTGTCTTTTCATTAATTAGTCTATAGTTTTCATTATTATTTATGGAATTTTTCAAATAATGTCTTCCTGAATTTCCTAGAAATATTACATAATCTGGTTTTGTATACATTTCGTTTATTACTTCTAGTGAAGTTTCTATTCCTTGTTTAAAGTCTGTTTTACTAGGTTTTTCTTTCATAGTTTTCATAGGTCTTTGAATTAAATTATAAAATGAAAATTGTTCCCAAAAATCAGTTACATTTATTTTTCTATTATTGAATAGAAATTTATATGTGTTGTCAAATATTCTCCACGATTCACCATTTATTAATCGTTGAATTATTTTTTGAGTTGTTTCAGAATCATTAATGAATTCTTCATAACATTCTTTATCAAAATTTCCATTTGAATCCTGAGAATAATGACTTTCTCCAATTAGTAGAATTTTCGTTTCTTGTTTATTAAAGTTTTTTCCTATCCAAGGTTTCCATAATTGATTCTTTAACATAAGTTTTTTCTTATTTATTTGATTAAGTTTTTTTTATTTTAATTTTTTTTGAAATATTAGCTAACGGTTTGGCTATGAAGCGTAGCTTTTTGTGTTGCGCCTGCGGCAAAAAGCTATGATTTATGAGCCTTTGTTATGCATAGTTTTTTATTCATCTAGCATTTTCTGTCCTAAAGCTCCAACAATAAAAAAAGTCAAACTACTTATAATAAACAGAATAATCTGTGCTATATAAGTTCCATATGACAAGGTCTTACTACTTAAATTTAAGACCAAAATTATTGCTGATGGTATAAGACCGAATATAATAATTATTGATATTACTAATGCTACAAGTTGCCACCGAAATTTTTCTTTTGAGTTTGATATACCTGATGAGAATTTAACTATGGATTGACCAAACAAAATAAGTGCAATTATAGACCACTCTGTATTATAAAAAATTGCAGAAAAATTGCTTTCATAACTTCTTGCAATTAGTAAAATTATTATTGGTAATAGAGTGAATAAAAACTCTGATGTCAAGATATATTTTATTGTTTTATCTATTTTCATGTTTATGAGTTATGAATAATATTTTTAACCTCAATTACCTCAAGTTTTTCAGAAATCAAGTAACCATTTCTATTGTAGTTTGAAGTTTGTCTCACCAGAACCTGTAAAGAATCCCCTGGAACAACAACTACTTTACCTGAATGAAACTCGTCCAACCAATCTTTGTCTAAAATCTTCACCGTTACTGATTTTTTTTCATGTTTAAATCCCCATGCAGAATCACCAAGAAAATCGGGCTTTTTAATCAAATAGAAAAGTTCTGATTCATTAATGATTTCATTTTCGGTCAATGCTTCCTCTACAGCATCAATATCAATCTTGGGAGCACCTGATTTTATTTCCTTAACTTTTGTGTTTGCACTTTTTAATTCAAATGATTCATTAGCGTTTAGATTTTCAGTCGAATCATTTATTATATTAACAGATTTTGCCAGCTTTAAGATATCAGGTTCTGCGTAATTAAATGTATCCTTTAAATTCTTGTCTTCCGCAATTTTTGATAAATTTCCTTTTAAATGTTCTAAGTCTTGAACGCTTGATTTCTTTTCTGCAATGAATTTCAACGTTTCCGCACGGGATTTCTCAATATATTCTTCAATTTTATCCTCGTTTGGTGAATTATCAATTTGTCCATCTTCACTAATCACCAATGCATTCCAAAAACGTCCAATCAGTGAACCTTTTTCTATATCATCGAGAAAAATTTTGGATTTAACTTTGGTATTTACACTTTCTGCAATTAAATAGTCTAGGTTATTGATACCTTCAATCATTTCAGCAAATGACCTGAATAAACGACTTGGATTTTCAGTATCTCGTTTAAAATCAAGTCTTATTTCAAATTTGCTGTTTAATTGCTTATTCATCTTATCATATTTAACTTTATTGCAGGGCGTTTCCTAAAATTATGCATAACGTTGTTAAAAGCTCAATTGTGTTTATTTCTTTATTAGCAGGTGTACATACAGCGCTAAATGGGGTCTGTATATACACTACTATTAAGTTTTACCAATACTATCATCCAAAGGATTTTTGAAATTTAAAGTTCTTTTCTGATATATGGGTATATATTTCTGTCGTTTTAGAACTTTCATGTCCTAACCATTCCTGAATATGTCGTAAATCAGTTCCCATTTCTAGATGATGAGTTGCAAAACTATGCCTCAACGTATGTGGTGTTACATGCTTATGAATTCCTGCTTTTGCTGCTGACAGTTTTACGATATTAGCAATGCTTGTTGCTCTATATTGTTTTCTTTTAATTCCTATAATACTTCCCAGTATTTAGACAGCTTGTAAAAATATTGGGGAGTATTATATTCATTAAAAATAAACCAAATCTCGAGCGATATTGCGATCTCGTTCTATTTCTCTTAATTCTTTTTCCTGTTCGTAGGTGAGCCTCTTTACGGTGGTCATCGAGGTGTTGATTCGGAATCTTGTTTTAGTTTTATGTGCGTTCATTTAAAGTGATTTTTTATCTAATTTGTGTTAAATTTAAGTGGACTAAAAGTGGACTAAACTTTTTGTTTCTAATTGACTGTAAAAGAGTGATTTACGGCTTTTGAAAGAATAAGAATGGACCAAAGTTGGCCTATGTAAATCATACTCATAAGGATCTATTATAAGAATAATAGATAGTCTATCTTTTGTTTTTTGATTTTTAAGAAATAAATCCAACGGGTGGTTGTTAAAATTATGTTTGATAGGTTGGTCATTGTTTTTATAGCATCAAAGGTATATATTTTTTTTGATAAAAACAAATAAAATAGGCGAATATGTATTATTATAGGTTATTATTTAATCCCTGTTTTAAGGTTATTACTTTTTTCAAAAAACTCGTTGAGTTTGCGTCCAAAGTCGGTGGATTTGGCTGGCATCTCTACGAAGATTTTGAGGCATCTCTACGAAGAAAAATGGAGTATTTAATAGAAAAAGATGTCTTTGGGCGACGTTAAACGATGTTTGGCGACGTTTGGCGATTGGGTCTCAAAAACTTGATCTATCTTTGCCTATGAAGCGAAAAAAAACGGGGGAATATTAAAAATGCTTTTTTGTGTTAAATGTTGGAGTGGTTCTTTTTTTGTATACGTATCGGGTGTTTTTTAAAAAGAATTTGTTATTTTTGAATTTAAAAGGGTTTTGTTTTAGTTTGTAATCAATGAACGTTAAAAGAAAATGAAGTGTAAGTAGATGGAAGATTCTATACAAATACAATTTGATGAGATATTCAATTTTCTCAAAGCGAGGAAAATGAAGGAGGAGGATTTGCGCCATATTAAGGCAGCTTTTGAATTGGCAACTGATGCGCATAAGGATCAAAAACGGAAATCGGGGGAGCCTTATATTACACATCCACTGGCGGTTGCGCGTATCCTAGCAATCGAAATGCGTTTAGGAGCGGCGTCTATTATGGCGGGGTTTTTACATGATGTGGTGGAGGATAGTTCATATACGATTACAGATATTAAAGTGCGTTTTGGGGATGATGTGGCTTTTCTGGTGAATGCTGTAACCAAGCAAAAAAAAGAGTTTTATACGCATTCCAAACAGATTGATAATTTTAAGCAGATGCTTAATTCGATCAATTATGATATTCGGGCGTTATTGGTCAAATTGGCTGATCGCTTGCACAATATGCGTACGTTGGAGAGTAT
>Ga0172378_10005315_pt1 | contig 12018 bp, 11 predicted proteins | sample GrowelOW332metaG_FD_119755 | JGI IMG/M metagenome (GOLD analysis project Ga0172378, IMG submission 119755) | Groundwater microbial communities from an aquifer near a municipal landfill in Southern Ontario, Canada - Pumphouse #3_1 metaG | ecosystem: Environmental > Aquatic > Deep subsurface >... | reverse complement strand
GAACAGAATACGCTTTTTGGGATAACCATGCAAATCGACTATTGTTATGTAATGAATGTACTCAAAACTTCATTTTTTTTAGGTTAAGTTAGCGCGGATGGGCGAGGACGCCGGCGCTCCATATCCCGTCGGCGTTCTTGATGGGGCTTGTTATGCGTTAGTATGCGAATTTTACCATTGCTAGGGATGCCTGTGAAAAACAATCCTTAAAATCTGCGTAATCTGCGGACAAAACAATTCTTGGTACCTTGTTGGACGAACTCCGGGTAAAATAAAAGTAATGTCGCGGTCCCTAAAGTCAAGAAAGGGACTTATATTATTAAAGTCTTGACAGAGCTTTGCAACGAACGCTCTGACCCGTTAACTCTGATTCACAACCGTCATTCGAATTCGTGAAAACAAGGAGAATATTGCATGGAAAAGGTCGTGATCATTGGTTCCGGCCCAGCCGGTTATACCGCCGCTATCTATTCGGCGAGAGCGGAACTAAAACCTTTACTCCTGATGGGAAACTTGCCAGGAGGACTCTTGACCCAGACGACAGAAGTCGAAAATTTTCCAGCATTCCCGGATGGAATTCAGGGTTTTGACTTGATGGAAAATATGCGCAAACAGGCCGAAAAATTTGGCACGCGCTTGCGTTTCGGTGTCGTCAAAAGCGTTGATTTTTCTTCTGATAAGGAAAAAATTCTGCAGATGGAAGATGGGGATCGCATTGCGGCCAGGGCTGTCATTTTGGCTGTCGGGGCTCGTCCTCGCACCTTGGGCATTCCTGGGGAAGAAGAGCTGAAAAGTGGTGGTGTTTCCTACTGTGCCACCTGTGATGGGGCTTTTTACCGAAATGTTCCGGTTGTGGTGATTGGCGGCGGGGATTCCGCCTTGGAAGAAGCACTTTTTCTCTGTCATTTTGCTTCCGAAGTGCATGTCATCCACCGCCGCGATAGCTTTCGGGCTTCGAAAATCATGGCGGAACGCGTACTGAGCAATCCGAAAATCACTGTGCATTGGGACAGCGTCGTGGATAAAATCCATGCGTCGGAACAACAAAAAGTTCGCGCCGTGACCTTGCAGCAGGTCAAGACCACAGAGCGCAGCGACTTGGAATGCGCTGCCGTTTTTGTGGCCGTCGGGCATTTGCCCAATACGGAAATGCTGGTCGATGTTCTTGACCTGAAAAACGGCTACATTGTGCTGCCGGATGGCAGCAGCTCAAAAACGGCCATTGAAGGTGTCTTTGCTGCCGGTGACTGCGCCGACGCGAAGTATCGTCAGGCGGTGACTGCTGCCGGCATGGGCTGCCGGGCTGCCATCGATGTCGAGCGCTGGCTCGAAATGAATTCGCTGTAACTTTTCATTGATCCCAAACGAAGAAGGAGAAGATCATGTCAGAAAACATTAAAAATCTCAAAGAACAAGAATTTGCAACTTTTATCAGCCAGGGAAATGTGCTGGTTGACTTTTGGGCTCCCTGGTGCGGTCCTTGCCGGATGCAGGGTCAAATCCTCGAACAGGCTGCTCAGGATTTTGTTACGGCCAATATCAAAGTTGGCAAAGTCAATGTCGATGAAGAAACCGAACTGGCGGCTCGTTTCGGAGTTAGCTCCATTCCGACGCTGCTGGTCTTCAAAGACGGCAAATTGTCAAAAACTCTGGTTGGAATTCAGCAAGCCGATTCGCTGAAAAAACAATTCAGCTAAGGCAAGGAATGGCAGCAGATCTATTTGCTTTATCCGCCTCCGGCTGGTGGGCGGCGGCCTTTTGTGCTTTGATCATTGGCATGTCAAAGGCCGGCCTGCCGGGGCTCGGTACAGTGGCTGTTCCTCTGATGGCGATGGTGTTTCCACCGACTCTGTCAACGGGAATCTTGCTGCCTATCTTGATTACTGGAGATACCTTCGGAGTTTTGTATTATCACCGGCATGCGAATTGGAAAGTGCTTTTCCGGCTGATGCCGGCGGCTCTGGTCGGTATCGTCATCGGTTTCTTTCTGATGAAACTCCTGTTGAGAGGAGAGATACACAAAGCCAATGAGATCATCCGCATCAGCATTGGTGTACTGGTTCTGTTGCTGATCCTGTTGAAATTTCTCAAAGATCGTCTGCATCTGACGGAACTGGACAAGCTGTCACCGCTCTGGAGCTGGGCAGTGGCCATTAGTTTCGGAGTCCTGGCAGGAATCACCACCCAGCTTGCCAATGCAGCCGGCCCGATCACTTTGATTTATTTGCTGGCCATGCGCCTGCCAAAAGATACTTTTATCGGCACCAGTGCTTGGTATTTCTCCATCTTGAACTGGTGCAAAGTGCCTTTTATGATTGCCTTGGGTTCCATTACCACTGACAGTCTGCTCTTCAATCTCAAACTCGTCCCTGTCGTCTTGATCGGAGCCATACTGGGAATCCTGATCAGCGCAAAAATGAGTACGAAAAGTTTTGAAAAATGGATTGTCCTGCTGACCATTCTGGCGGCTCTTAAACTGCTGATTAAATAAAAAAATTGCTTTCATGTTTTTTGGAAAAGTGTATGAATAGTGATGTACGACAGGAAAGTATTCCATGTCCGAAGTGCGCGGCCAGCCTGCAAGTACCGGTGATCCGGGTACTGCAACCGGAGAGCCCGGCCTTGAAGCAGCTGCTGAACGGCACTCTGAACTGTCCGAAATGCACCCATTGCGGAACTGTGTTTCAGGTGGAAGTCGAACAACTGATCTATAAAAACCCGGAATTGGGCTTTATTTTAGTGCAAGCCGTCCTCCCCGAAGAAAACCAAATGAAAAGTCTCGAACAGGAAGTCGACTGCTTGGCAACGGAAGCCGCATACCGCGAAAACCTCGAACGCCCCACCGTCCGGCTCGTCTTTAGCCGTGAAGATTTCCTGGAAAAAATCTTTTTGCAACAGCGCGGCTTTGATGACCGACTTGTCGAATACGCCAAATTCCAACTTTTTCAGAATACCGGTGGGGCCAGCTTATTGCCGACTCAGCATCGCCTGCTCTACGATTTCTCCAATAGCACTGCTGAAAAAATGCAGTTCATCGTCTTTGATCGGGAAAGCGGCAAGCCCAGCGCCGCTGTGCATCTGCCGATGGCGGATTTCCAAGCTCTGGTCGAAGAGTTTGAAGGCGATGAGCATCTCCAACAAGAGTTGGAACGCATCTTCCCCGGTTGTTATGTCCATGTCGACCGCCTCTATGATTGAAAAGAAAAGCGTGCTGCTACCGGCTCTGCGGGGCGATGTGCTTGTTCTTAATCTGTTCTTAGTGAATCGCTTGCATAAAATCTTTTACAACAAATAAAGAATTGGCTGATTGTAACACAGCGGGCAATAGTGCCCGTCGCAAAAAAGGGTAATGCCCACCACCACCTCTTATGAAGAAAAAAGCGCAAAATCCCTCTGCTGAGACTCCCGGCGACGATTGGAATTGTCCCTTTCGGAATTTGCAGATCAAGATTGTCGAGCCTCCGTCGCCCCCCAAGCCTCTGTCCCCCCCCCCTGTCCAGGACAAGCCCAAGCTCGGACGCGAAGATCAAGAGTTGCTGAAGGCGTTCAGTAAAGCAGGCGAGCTCCCAGCCCTGTCTGAATCCGGAAATACTTCCCGACAAACCCGGGGATACCAGCTCCGTTTTACCCTGCAACGCAAGGGCAAAGGCGGCAAAACGGTCACTCATGTGCATGGGCTCAAAGCACTTGACATTCCAGAACAGATGACAATCTGCTCGGACATCCGCGCCGACCTCGGCATCGGCGCGCGTTTTCTCGACGGCCTTCTCGAACTCCAGGGCGATCAGTGCCTTCGCGCTAAAAAATGGTTTGCCGACAAAGGCTTTTCCACCCTCTGAACCGGTTACAACGCATGTTATTTACTTCCTATCATAACCATACGACCTGGAGCGACGGAGCAGCCAGCATCCCGGAAATGATGCAGGCCGGTAAAGATGCCGGACTACAAGAATTCGGCTTGAGCGATCACTGGGTGTTGCCGCCAAGCAGCGGCTATGATTCCGAAAGCTGGAGCATGCTGACTGACCGGCTCGAACAATACGTCAACGAATGCCTGCACTGGAAAAACCGCCTTGATGACGAGCATTTCACGATTCGTATCGGACTGGAAGTCGATTATTTTGAGGAAAACTGGAAGGAAAACCTCCAGCTCCTTGATCCCTTCCCTTTTGATTATCTGATTGGCGCGGTACATTATGCCGGTAAATTCCCGATCGATCATTCTGCCGCACCCTGGCAAGCCTTAACTCAGGCCGAAATCGATGCTGTTTGGTGCGAATATTGGCGAAAAGTTTGTGGCCTGGCCGCCAGCCGGAAATTTGATTTCCTGGCTCATTTGGATCTGCCGAAAAAATTTGGTTTTCTGGCAACGGATCATTCTCTTGCAGCATGGGAACAGACTCTGCTTACGTTGCAGGAATATGATTTGCCCTTGGAAATCAACACTGCGGGCTGGGCTAAACCCTGTGCCGAGGCTTACCCCAGCGCAAGCGTTCTGACTCGCGCAAATGAGCTCGGCATTCCTGTACTGGTCAATGCGGATGCTCATCAGAAAAACCATATCATGCGTTTCTATCCACAGGCTGAAGAGCTGCTCAGGCAGTGCGGCTATCAGCAAGTCTGTACCTTCGCTGGGCGGCAACGGAAAATGATTTCCGTTTAAACGATTCAGCCTCCTTGGGCTCGCCTTTTCCATCTTTTAATTTCTCAGCTGGTCTTTCAGTAATGGCAATTTCTCAGCAACTGATTAAGCTTGTTTCTCAAGGTGACCTGACAGCGCTCGCGGAACTCGATGCCCGAGGGATCTTCTGCGCAGATTCCGAAACCGCCACCGATTTTGCCCAACGCATCCAGCTGCTGAATGAAAAAAATCAGGCCCTGGCCGAAGCTCTGTCTGCGGATGGCAGTGCCGATATCGAAGATGTTACCATTCAGCAGCAAGATATGATCCCAGCGAAGTTATTTCAGGAACCTCAGGAAATCACCCAGGCATTGTATCGTTTTAAGGTGGATTGGGTCTCCGGTTTCTTTGTCGATCCGGCCTACAGCTTGTTGTTCGGGGGCTGCGCATATTATTTCTATCCGGATTTCTTCGCCTTGTTTATCATCCGGAAAAGCTTTCGGGAAAAAGCCCGATGGCTTTTTTATCAGCGTAGTGAGTTGCTCGCCCATGAGCTCTGCCATGTCGCCAGAGTCAGCTTCGCAGCTCAAATCTATGAGGAAATCTTCGCCTACCAAACCGCAACCACTGCGTTTCGACGCTTCTTCGGCGGCATTTTTCGGAGCCCGCGGGACTCCTTCCTTTTTCTCGGCGTCTCCGGATTGCTGCTGATCAATCAAATCGGCAAAGCCTTTTTGTTTCCAAACCTGCCTTCCTGGCCATTCTGGTGCCTGCTGGTATTCACCTTCGCGTGGCTGCTTGCGCGGCATTGCCGGGTTATGCAGACCCTCCGCAGAGCCAGAAAAACCATCACCTGCCTCTTTCCGGAGGCAGATTCCTTACCCGTCCTCTTCCGCTGCAATGACAACGAAATCCGCGATCTGGCTTCCCTGCACAACCCGCAGGAAGCCCAAACATGGCTGGAAAACCGTAAAAACAGCTCCCTGCGTTGGCGAATTACCTGCTTCCGTTTCCAAAAGTAAGCACTACCTTGTTCCATTCGCCCCCGCGGGCTTCAGTCCGCTTCCCTAGAATGTAGCCGGAGCTTCCAGCTCCGGATCCGTTCCCGTTCCCGAAAGATTCCACCCTGCGCTATGGGGTCATTTCTGGGCAGGCGCATTCGTCGGATAAATACGTTTGTAGTTCAGCCTTAAGGCTGCGTGGCTCCCGCGGGCTTCAGCCCGCTTCCCGTCCCCGGATTTTCCCTAGAATGTAGCCGGAGCTTCCAGCTCTGGATCCGTTCCCGTTCCCGAAAGATTCCACTCTGCGCTATGGGGTCATTTCTGGGCAGGCGCATTCGTCGGATAAATACGTTTGTAGTTCCTTCCAAGTTGCAGCACCCTAGCAGGCGTTATGGAGTGTGACGGCTTGACGAAGTTTGCAAAGCGGGAGCGCTTTGTTCCCGCACTCCATATGAATGCGTCGTACACGCACGTTTGTAGCATTCTCTGGAATTTTCTCTTTTCTGTTTGACTTTATGCCTCTTGCTATTATCTTTTTTGAACGCTTAATCCGCGTTTCAGCCTGTTTTGTTATCGTCAGAAGAAAGTACAATACCCATGATTGACATTAAAATCCTGCGTGAAAACCCCGAAGCCGTCAAAGCCAATGCTGCTCGCCGCGGCTGCAGCGTCGATATTGATGCTCTATTGGCTCTGGATCGGCAATATCTCGACCTGATGCGTGAGGTCGAATTTCTGCGTGCTGAGCGTAACCGTCTGAGCAAGGAGTGTCAGAACAATCCAGAAGCTCGCGAGACGGTCAAGCAAATGAAGGGTACCTTGTCGGAAAAAGAGACGCAGATGGCGGAAGTCAAAGCCCAGGTGGATGAAAAACTGACTTGGCTGCCCAACTTTCTTGCTCCGGATGTCCCCGACGGAGCCGATGACAGCGATAATGCCGCTTTACGTTTTGTTGGCGAAAAACCCGTTTTTCCCTTTCAGGCGCTGGATCATCAAGCTCTCGGCGATAAACTGGGGATTATCGACAGTGTTCGGGGCGCCAAAGTCGCGCAATCGGGTTTCTTTTTCTGGCGCGGAGCCGGTGCGCAGCTGACCCAAGCCATGTTTTTCTGGGGTCAGCAGCAGTTGGTCAAACGTGGATTTACCCTGTTCATGTCGCCCTGCCTGGCTAAATCCCAGACTCTTTACGGCACGGGATATCTGCCCTTTTTCGCCGATCAGACCTATTCGATTAACGGCGAAGACTTGGCCCTGATCGGGACTTCCGAACAGACTTTGGTCGGATATCACGCCGATGAAACCCTCGAGGCCGCCTCGCTACCTCGCTGCTACACTGCATATACTCCATGTTTCCGCACCGAAGCTGGCAGCTATGGCAAGGAATCACGCGGAATTTTCCGGGTGCATCAGTTTCACAAGGTCGAGCAAATTGTTTTCTGCCTGCCTGAAGAGTCCCCAAAATATCATGAAATCTGCTTGGGTAATGAAGAATATCTGCTGCAGCAGCTCGGGCTCCCGTACCGGGTAGTCAATGTCTGCGTCGGTGACATGGGGGCTCCGGGTTACAAAAAATACGACATTGAGGCTTGGTATCCTGGCTATGGCGGCTATCGCGAAGTCACTTCCAATACCAATCTGACTGAATTCCAGTCCCGCCGCCTGAATATCCGTTACAAGGACAATGATGGCAACAAAGGTTTCGTCCATACCATCTCCGCCACCGGACTGACCGACCGGGTTGTCTGCGCAATTCTGGAAAATTACCAGCAGGCCGATGGCAGTGTCATTGTGCCGGAAGTCCTGCGTCCCTTCACCGGTTTTGATGTCATCAAACCGGGTTGTTGAAGTCTCGACCAGAGGGTCGGAGCCGGATTGAGTTCAAGCCCCCGGAAGGCGTCAATTCAGCCCGATTCTGAAACAAGCATCCGCAACCCCTTCTGCATGGGCTGTTTCCATCTTTGCCTCCATTCCCTTATAAAATTCAGATTGCCTCGCAACAGCATTACTCCTGTATTTGCTGCGGTCGCTGTTGCCGGCGCTTCCGGGTCTTACTGCGTCCCGGCGAAATTGAAAATTTGGAGAAGCTCCCTTGGGGCGAAAACAAGCCATATTCCGGCAAATTCTACGAGACTTTTGGGGGGTTCCCTTATTTTAAACGTCAAGCGGATGGGCGTTGCGTCTTTCAGGGGGACGATGAGCGTTGTCAGATGCATCAGCGTTTCGGCTTCTCGGTAAAGGCTCTCACCTGCCGCGGCTATCCGCTGAATTATGTCTCCACCTGGCCCGGTGAAGTATCCGTGTTGGCTCGCATGGATTGCCCGGCTGTTTTGCGCAACCAGGGGCCTTTGCTGTCCGAAAATCGTCAAGCGATTGAACAACTCTCGCAGGAATTGCATTTTGGCGGTGGTTTCAGCGAAGTCCAGCTGCAGGGTTTGTATCGGCCCAGCATCGAACTGATCTGCCAGACCCTGCAGGAAATGCTGCAACAGCTGTTGTTGCCACCCGGCGCTCTAGCCGTGCAGATGCTACTGCTTATTCAGCGCTTGGAAAAACTCGGAGCTGCTTTCCTGAATGACCAGAAAACTCTGCGGCAAGTACTCCCCACCATGCTGCAGAAAGCCCGCGAAGATTTAGAACAGCTCCTGCGCCCGGGATTGAGCGCTTTTTCTCGTGCCTTTTTCCGCCAGCTGCTCAGCGCATATTGTTTCCGCGATGAGGAAATGCTCAATACCGGCATCAAAGCCCGAATCAGCAAAACCTGGCAACTGAGCAAAACCATCTTCGGCGGCGGCAATTGGCGTTCCTTCGGCTGGGAACACCCGGATTTCCCCATCCGACAGGCCAACATTTTTCGCAAACCGAGTGCTGCGCCCGTCGCCGCGGACACTTGGGAATCCTGGCGGCGCTTTCTGGCAGTACGCTTGGAATGTTTCCAATTCTTTGGCTTTGCGTATTATCAGCTTCCTTTCTTTCCTGGCCTGAAGGCTTTGCTATTGACCTACCCCATTACTCTGGCTCAGGCCAGAGTCCATGCCGCCAGCGCCGGACGTCAGGAAGTCCACGCCGCGGATGTTGAATATGCTGTTTCGTCAGTCGATCACTGCCATGGCCGTTCCCCGCGCTTAAAATTCCAGTTCAGCCGGCAAAGTGAAAATTACTTTACCGGAGAGCGTTTTCCTTTCCTAATTGCCGATCTGGGATTACAGTAAGGCAGAGCTCCCGTTCCCGTCCGCGTCCGCGTTCCCGTGCCCGTGCAAGTATAGGATTTCATGTCAAGGCCTTATGCCCAACTTGGTATCATTGTCGCCGCCGGCGGTTCTTCTTCCCGCTTTGGTAAAGACAATAAACTGCTTCAGGATTTGCAGGGTTTGCCTCTGTTCTGTCACTGCCTGAGAAACATTTTTTCCACTGGTATTCCGGAGGCCAGCCTACTTGTCGTCCCCGAAGGAAGCCAGTCGAATTTTCAACGTCTGCTGCACGCGAATCTACCTTTGCAGGCGTCTCAAATTCAAGTCATTGCTGGCGGGGCGACCCGGACAGCTTCCGTGTTAGCCGGCTTGCAGGCTTTGCCGGAATCTTGCTGTTATGTCGCCATTTTGGATGCTGCTCGTCCCTTGAGTTCATCGGATTTGTTGCTACGTTGTCTGGCTTCTGCCCGAGAATTCGGCAGCGGGGTTGCTGCGCATCGCCTGACCGATACGATCAAACAAGCCGACGCCGATGGCAAAGTCCTTTGTACTCTCGACCGAAATACTCTCTGGGCTACTGAAACGCCGCAGGTCTTTCAACGCGACCTCCTGCAGAAAGCATACCGCCACAGCCAACTTGCCGAACGCACGGTTACCGATGACGCGCAGCTCCTCGAAGAAGCTGGATTCCCAATCCACCTCAGCGAAAATCTAAACCCGAATCCGAAAATCACGTTCCATAAAGACCTCCAGATCATGACAGGCAACTTTCCTGATACTTTTATCCCGGAATCTTAAATACAAAGGAGTACAATCTTGAAGACCCGAATACCCATTTTTTCAGTTTGTTTCTTTGCCTTGTTGGGTACTATGTTTGCGCTTTCCGCGCAAGAAACCCCAGCTGAGGCCACAGGGCAGGTCACCTTCAGCGCGGATGGCGTTTCGGCAACGATGAACGACTTCCGCTCTGAAAATCTCTGGATGCAGAGCCGCCAAAAAGCCAGCGACACCTGGCGTTTCTTTATGCATGGTTTTCGTGATCATAAAGCCACCCCGATTGTCTGGCAACAACTTTTCAAGGATGCAAAAGAAGCAGAAACCTGGATTGATCCCAGCCAAACCTTGAAAAATACCGTCAAAAAATCTACTTTTCCGGTACTGCTTATGGATGGCAAAAAGGCGCTGGTTTTTCCGAAACCCCTGCTGGATATTTCGGCTTTGGCGGGTCTGAAAGGACAGACCCTGCGTTTTTTTGTTTGGATCAAGGGAGAAAACTGCGGACAGGAAAAGTCGCTCTGGGATGGGGCTCCTGCCCTGACCTTAAGCCTGAAAGACAGCCTGAATAATCTGCTCAGCACCGAAGGCAGCCTGTTCAAGACCCGTGGCACTTTCCCATGGTTCTGCTATTATCTGCAAATCGACATCCCGGTACTGCTTAATACTACGGTCATCGAAACAAAAGTCGAGGAGAGTACAGAAAACCTGCAGTTGGATCTGATGGTCGCCATGCTGGATCCTTCACTGACTGCCATTCCCCAACTGCCGGATGGCGGCGGGCTCTTTCTGACCCTTAGCAATCCCGGTGGCGGAAAAGCCTACTTCAGTACTCTTTCCTGGGAAATCGCCGATAAAAGCAATTCCCTGCCGAAAAGCGATTGGGCCGACCCGCTCAGCGGCAGCCGCGCACCCAACCCGGATTATGATGAATTGCCAATGCATCTGTTCTTCGGACTCGACCGTAAGAAACACTGGAATTTCTTGCAGGGAAATCAGAATTCCCCGGATGTCACCAGCATCAAAGGCCTGGAACAATATTTGAAAAAAGCGGCAAAGGATTGGTTTCATATGCAGTACGGCGTCGCTTTCCTGCCCTATTTGCAGACCACCGGCACGACCTTGGAGCAAAGCGGCAGCTTCGAAACGGGTTGGCGAGAGCTGCTGGGGGATCGATTGGTCGCGCTGCAAAATCCGGAAACCGGGCTTTGGGGAGCTGACGGCATGGAAAGCCTGCTCGTCACGCAGGCCATTGTTAGCAAGTGTTTCAGCCCAAAAACCCTGCCGCGCAGTGATCTCGCCCAGGAGGAAACACCTTGGCTGAGTGTCACCCCAAACGGTGTGCCGAACGCCGGTAATCTTCTCAATAGCCTTCTCCACAGCCGCATGAAAGACAACGTCACCGGGAAAATCAAAGGCTGGAACCGCTTTGCTTTCCAGCCGGAATACCTCGGTGCTGGACAGCGGGACAAAATCTGCGACTTGGGAGCGACCTCCGCCGCTGTCCGACTGCTTGCTCAGATTGCCGCTCAAACCATTATCAGTAGCGAAAAAGAATTGGCGCAGCGCGCTATTCGGGAAGCTTGGGAATACAGCCTGGAAAACTTTATTACTCCGGAATATCTCTGGAAGCAGAATGACTTTTCTCTGACCGTCAGCTCCTCTGCATATATGTTTCAACTGCTGGAGGCGACGCCCTGGCTGGAACCACGCATCCTCAGCAGTTTAGCCGCATCCGAGACCGAAGCCAGCGAAATCCCAGGTGGCAAAATCCGTGTCCGTTGGAAGGACAAGAAAAACCAATTTGTCGCACTGCGGGTATATGCCGTCCCGGAAACTGTGCCGGTTGAGAAACTTTCCGAAGAGCATCTGATTGCGATTTTGAACCGGAATACCCGCAACCCGTTGACGGCGGATCCCCTGTTCGCGCTGCAGACTCTTGCCGCCACTTCCAAAAAACGATGGGGAATAACCCCTGAAAGCGAAGGCGCTGTCTACTTGGCGGCCAAACTGGCAAAAATTCCCCAGAAACTGATTTACGCCGACGGCGGCAGCGAAATCATTTTCCCCATGCCAACACCGGGGGAAACCCAGGATCAAGTACCCCTCAAATATTATTTGACCACCGTCACTTCCTACGGCGAAATGACACCCTTCCAAAAAATCCTCGAACCGTAAGACGGACACGGACACACAGACGATCTTCGGTTGTACTTGCGTCCACAAGCTAAGAGCCTTGCGACTGCCAATAGGACGGCGCGGGATATGGAGCGCCGGCGTCCTCGCCGGCATGGAAGATTTCTTTCCTCTAATACGGTTGTGTAAGCGTGAGCTATGGAGCGCCGGCGTCCTCGCCGGCATGGAAGATTTCTTTCCTCTAATACGGTTGTGTAAGCGTGAGCTATGGAGCGCCGGCGTCCTCGCCGGCATCCTG
>Ga0172378_10005314_pt1 | contig 12018 bp, 7 predicted proteins | sample GrowelOW332metaG_FD_119755 | JGI IMG/M metagenome (GOLD analysis project Ga0172378, IMG submission 119755) | Groundwater microbial communities from an aquifer near a municipal landfill in Southern Ontario, Canada - Pumphouse #3_1 metaG | ecosystem: Environmental > Aquatic > Deep subsurface >... | reverse complement strand
GTATAACTGGCCGGAAGGAGAACCCCGGAGGATTGATCTCCTCCGGATTGTGAGAGCGTTATTTCTTAAAGATACTGAAGAGAGTGATGGTGGCGGCGACTCCGGCGAGGAAGCCGATGGTCAGGGTTTCGGCGAGGTGTTTCTTTTTGAACGGCGGACGCGAGAAACAGCCTTCGAACTGTAAAATGTTGCAACAGGAAAAAGCGAGCCTTCTTCCTCAAAACGATACGTTCGTGTCATTACTTGAGGATGCTGTTCTAAGAAAGTTTTCATCCAGATTTGCTGATTTTCCAACATCTTTTCGTCCTTATTCTGCTTCCAGTGAAAATTCGAACGAAACGGATGAACAGGAATTCCGCTGCCAGATCTTCATCGCGGATTCGGTACATTTCGGCGCAGGTCTTCCGGTTTTCGCATCTTCTTCGTCTTTTCTATGATATACTTGACAACATAAAGATTGTGCTGGGAAATACGTAATAAAAATATTTTTGCTGCGTATCTGGATGAATTTTTTTTGAAGGCTTGAACACCTGAATAATGTCGCAATTGTTGATAGATAAAGATAGGGCACGCCCTAACAGGAACGTGTCCCGATTTTGGACGAATTCTGCTTTTATATTCCTTTTCTCTGATCTGCCGTATGTTCGTTGTTAGTCAGCAAACATGCCCCGGTAGTCCGTCTTGTCCGAACGGAACGGCAGCGCCGGGAACCCTTCTCGGTTGACGAGATTGACCTTGCAAAAACCGGTGAAGGCGTAACGTACCCGCTGGGGATCGAAAAGGGCTTCACTGGAAACTACCACTGTATTGCCTTCGATCTTCGCATCGGCCCGGACGAATGCGCCATCCCGCGAACCGAGCACAAATCCCGTCGGCGCTTTCCCGTCGGTAGTGGTCAGCCCGGAACCAGTGTTGCGGAAGAATACCCGGATGGTCTTGCCTTCCTGACGGATTCCGGCGAATTCAGGCCCGTCGGCGATGGCGCCGCTCCAGCCGAGCATCGATTCCGCCTTGAGTGCGAGCCGGGTGCCGAGCGTCTGCTTGTCGCGCGGATGGATGTCCGACGGATTGCCGCGGTCGAATGCGACGACCATGCCGACATGAGCCCGAACACGGGGCATCTCCGATTGGATTTCCCGTGTGACCGCGTAAGGCGAGAATTCCGGGAAGGGGAGCGCATCCACCTGGTCGGGATCCAGCGGCTGTTCGGGATGATGTTCGTGGTAGGCCGCGAGCTGAACCAGCAGGAACAGCATTGCCGGATCCCGCCAATGTTCACGCAGGTCATCGATCAGCATGGAGTGGAGCGGGTAGTAGGTGAACTGCCCGTTGTTGTTGCACCCCTGATACCAGATCGTACCGCGAACCGCGTAACGGAACCACGGATACAGCATCCCGTTGAAGAGCGTCGAGGGATAGTTGGGCGAAGTCGGCAGCATGTTGTTGGAAATGGCGGGAATGTCGGGACGGGGCGGAAACGTGTCGGGCAGAACGAACACCGTGTTCCGAGTGATTTCAGTCGGAAGTTCCCATTTCTGTGTCCCGCAGTGGATGATCAGAACCGGCACCGTGACCGAACCGGTTCCGAAATGGTTGTCCGCGACGACGGCAATGAGGTTTTTTCCCGCCTTGGCGCGTTCCGCGGGAACACGGTATTTGCGGATGCTGCCCCAGTATTCCGGGGTTTCCACGCCGGTTGCCCCGAGAAACTCGTCATTCAGGAACGCGCGATCCATATCGTTGACGATTCCGAATTCGAGGATGTACTCCTTGGCCGCGGCTTCCTCCGGAAGATCGAAATTCAAACGGGCAACGTAACGCCCCGGAACGGGAAGAAGCATACTGCCGTTGACGCTTTTTTCCCAGTTGGAGTCATCGAATTTGGCGGCGAGCCATGCCGGATCGGCCTGTCCCTGGGCGTCAAACCGGATCAGCCACTTTTTCAGTTCGTCAAAGCGACCGCCGGCCACTAATTTTTGCCAGAACGCTCGGGATTCTTCGGGCGTGATCGGGAAGGGATTGAACTGCTTCTCCTTGAATTTTTCCGGCGAGATCCACGCTTCGATGTTGGTGCCGCCCCACGCGGCGGCGATGATGCCGACCGGAACTTGCAGATCGTTCTGAAGACGGCGGCCGAAGAAGTAGCCGCAGGCGGAGAAGGATTCGACGTTCTCCGCGCTGCAGGGGGTCCAGCCGGTTCCGGCTTCGTCCATGCAGGGTTTTTCAGGTGACAGCCGTTGGGTCGGCACGGAGTTGTAGAGCCGGAGCCGCGGATGGTCGGCGTGCTTCAACTCTTCCTCGGCGTTGGCGGTACGCCAGAACGGCTGCGCCGAATTGACCGGCATCGCCATATTGGATTGACCGGTGCACATCCAAACTTCACCAACGAGAATGTCGTCAAAGACGATTGAATCGGCTTCGCCGGTGTATCCGGCGCAGAGAATGAAGGGGCCCCCCGCGTTGCGCGCCGGGAACGCTACGCTCCAAATTCCGTCGGCGCCAACGCGCCCGGTGCGGACATCCCCTGCAAAGGCGATCCGGAATTCGGCGTTCACTTCGCCGCGCCCGGAAAAGACGATCTCGCGTTCGCGCTGAAGCACCATATGGGAGGAGAAGATCCGGAAGAATTGCAACATTTTCTTATGCGCCATGATAGAATCCCCAAACATCGCCTTTCCCGCTGATCGGATGAACACGACAACGGCCAGACACATCGAGCGTCGGACTGTTGCGAAAGAGAAGGTTTTTCGAACCCGGTCATCCGCCCATTCCCTCCGTTGCTTCGGACGGAATGAGCGCGATGCACTCCGAGGAGCTATTCCATCAACAGTTGGTTGAACTCGTTGGGGTTCTTGCTGTTTGCGCCCTCTCCCCATTTGAGATAACCCCGGCGGTCTTCCCCGTTATTGCTGTTGACCAAGAGGGACAGACCGAGACGACTCCCCGGTTTCAGCGCGTCCAGTTCAAGTTCAGAGGAATCCAACTCAAGCCGATAGAATTGCACCCCTGGCGCGGCGGTGAAGGAGAAACGGGATTTCTTCAGCATTCCGGGCGCGCCGCCCTTCAGAACCCGATTCCGGTAGAGAATCGGACCGTCCGCGGTCATTGCCGCCGTGACTTCCACCATCTCGCCGCCCGGAATCCGGTTTTCGTAGAGCGGCTGCATGACGATCTGTACCGAATCTCCGCGCCACGCATTGGAAGCGGGAAGCATCGAATGAAACTTATCGTCATGGACAACAACTTGAACATCAAGACCGTTCGATGTCCGGAAAATCCGCATGAATCCCTCAATATCCGGTTTGGTTTGCGTGCTTTCCCAAGCGCTCCAGTCGGTGAGTTTCTGCCATCCGTCGGTATTCGGAATGGTCGGCGGATTCTGTTCGGCGGAGTCCGCGCGGGCGGGCACCGTCCGTTGTTCGATCCGCCAAGTTTGGAATGCGGAGACGACCGCCCCGCCGAGTCCGTCCTCATCGAAGAGTTCGACTTTCAGGATTTTGTCGGAATCCGGCAGTTTGCCGAAATCGATGTCCACGGTGAAATTTTGTCTGCTGCGCGGAGCCAATTCGATCTGTTCCGGAACTTGGGAGACGGATGCGCCCTCCGGCAGACGGAAACGCGGTTTCGCCGTCAGCGGCTTGTCTCCCAGATTGTTCGCCGTAAAGGTGAAACTGTTCTTGGGCGACGCGAGCAGATAGCATTCGGCACGGTATGGCAGTAGGGCCAGATTCGGGCGGAACTGATAGACGAGCGGCCGAGCCTGCCTCGCCGCCGGTTTGTAGGCGCGGGCGAGTTTGCTGAGCCGCATCGCTTCGGTATCGCGGATCAGGAACGGTTCGACGGCGGCACGGGACGTGTGCAAATAGATGAGACGGTCGGCGACGGCGATTTTCCCTCCTTGCGGGAGGGGGAGTTTTCGTCCGTCAATCCCTCTGGCCTCCTCGACCGTGAATCCGTTCGGGAGAATTGCGGTCGCACCGTCTCGATCGATGAAGAGCGCAACCACCGCCCGTTTGCCGGCAAGGAAAACCCGGGCGCGATCGACATCCCGAACCGGCAGGTCGCCGGCGTACTCAAACCCGGACAATTGCCGAATCGCGCCGACGTAGGCCCCCAGGGAACGCATCGGGGTGTGGTTCTTGTCGATCATCCCGAAATTGTTCTGGACCTCATCAAAGTAGGGGAAGCAAAAAGCGTGAAACTGCGCAATTCCGCAGGCCTTGGCTTCCACCGCGTTGGCTGCGATACCCACGGCGCTGATCCGGTCGGCGACTACCGTGGCGCGCTTGGTCCCGCGCGGCCACGGCTTGCCGCATTCGGTGATCAGAAACGGGATTCCGTCGCGTCCGCGGCCTTTTATCCGTTCGCGGAACTCGGCGATCTGGGATTCCATCTTCACCGGAGGATAGTAGTTGTGGAAACTGAAGGCGTCGCTTACATCAAGGAGCCCGCTGTCAAGATAGGGATCCAGAATTTCCGGGGAGCGCTGGAAACCGTTTAACACTCCGCCGCAAAGTTTGGTGTCCACTCCGGCTTCCTGAAATGCCCAGGCCGCCATGCGATGAACCGCGGCCAACTGTTCGCCGGGCATAAATTCCGGTTCGTTCCAGATTTCAACCATACTTTGCAGACCGGAAAATTTCCGGGCGATCGTTTGGAGCGACTCCGAGGCGGCGACGAGATCTTCCGGGTAGCGGGATGAGGTTGCGGGAAAGGGCCAGAGTGCCGCGCCGGTCCAGCCGGGAGCTTCATACCACACATCGAGGACTGCAATTCCGGAGTCTTTGCAATATTTGCGGATGGTTTCATATCTGTACCATTTGAACTCCCCCTTTTCGGGTTCAAGCTCCCGCCAGACGAAACGATCGCGAACGGCGGATAACCCAAGACGTTTCAGAAAACGGGCCGAGGAGGCCACGGCCGGCCACAGCGGCTTGTCCCAATTGGAGAAAATGGCGTCGGTGCCGAAAAACGGATCGCGTTCCCCCGTGTAATCACGCATGACGATCACCCCGCTGCGCCAGTCCAGTTCGGGGAAGAAAATCTCATAGAACCCCTCTTCCTGCGGCAGCGGCACCCGGAGTTTGCCTTCGGAGAATCCGGCCTTGCCGGTGAAATCCGGTTTGTCGGAACCGAAGCCGGAAATCTGATAACCGCGTTGGCCGGCGGTCGGTTTGCCGCCGACGACCGGCAGAGTCAGTTCCGTTCCCGGGGCGGCCAGCCATTGTTCCGGCAGCAGAGAAACCCGGATTTTGGCAAGAAGCTCTCCGGAGAGACGCACGTCGCCGATATAGGTGGACCACTTGGGGGTATTCGGCAAATCGACTTTGTGAACCAGGAAAGTGTAATCGACGACCGGTTGGACAAACTCGGCGGCTTTGTGCGGCCCCCAGTTTGCGAAACCGGCCGGACCGCCGAAACGGGTGATGCTGACCTCCTGGATCGCGTCGGGATTGCCGGAAAGCGGATAACTCTTGAAATAGGTCTGACCGGTGGCATCGGTACAGCGCACCGATACCGCGTTTGCCGGGGTTTTTATCTTGAACTTGAGCTCACTGATTTTGTGTGGAACGAGTGGCTTGCGCAGTACGCCGACGTAACAACCGCCGTTGGTGAAGTCGGCGTCGATCCGCAGCGAAGGCTGTCCGCCCAGGCAGAATTCCGGGTCGAAATAGAAGCGTCCGTTCGCCCCGGGAAACTCCCAGCCGTTATGATATTGCCACCCGGAATCCGGAGTGGTGAAATCCTCGGTGATTGTGGCCGCAATCACCGAAATTCCCATCAATGCAATTGAACTCAGAATACAGAAAATCCGAATCATAAAAAACCTTGTTCTAAGATGTTTGAATCAGGAGACCTCTAGAGATAGGAAAATCCGGCTGAAAACGCATCTCGCATTTGTATCCACTCAAACCGATTTTCAGCGGTCTCCTTAGATGGAAATCGGCAAATTGCTGTCCCGCAGAAGGTAGTAGTGGAACCCGAGTCCCTTGAGGGCGCCGGAACCGATGCTTCCGGCGTGTCCGTCGGCCATCCCCATATTGCCGGACTGCCCGTGCTGCATTGAAAAAATTCCCGTTACACTGACATCGCCCCAGCCGCACCAGCCGGGTACCGTCGCATTTGACGCGCAGTCGCCGGTCAGCGGAGTGCCGCTCGGACGCCTCATCCTTCCCAAGCGATAGTAGACAGACTTGGGCCAGCCGTCCGGTTGGACGGATACCGAGAACGTCCCCAGTTTGTCAAGGTTGTTGGAATAGAAGCCGCCGACGTCGTATTCGGTATTGTAGCATCCGATTCCCGCATAGGTTACCGCCAGCCACAACGCCTGCGTGTCAAGGAAGTTGTAAAATTCGGAATTCGGATTACAGTGAATGATTTTTCCCCTGAGGTAGTTGTTTTCATAGAGAAGGAGATATCCGCTGACGCCCATCCCGGCGGCGGGCACCTGAATGGGAATCCATCCCCCGAAATCGTTGTCGTATTGCATTTGCGCCTGAAGAATCTGTTTGTTATTTGACAGACAGGCGCTCGATCTGGATCTTTCCCGCGCCTTGTTCAGCGCGGGCAACAACATACTGGCGAGGATGGCAATAATTGCAATAACAACAAGAAGTTCGATCAGCGTGAAATATTGAAACTTTCTTTCCACCGAAATATGTTTCTTGTCCGACGAATGCGCGGAAAACAGAAAACGTGATTTCATTTTGAATCTCCCAACTGAATATTTTTTAGAACAACTCACAAAACGATACGTGTCGGCGAAACGCGTATTATAACGGAATCTCTTCTCGGCAGATCATGGACAACCTCCTTTCCCGATAATTCCCGGGGTTCTGAAACCGAGCCGTTGTTTCAATTGTACTGCTTTCGGTATTCGACATCCGTCATATGATTCAAGCGTCTTCCCCCACCGGGGAACCAGTCGCGGCAATGACCATTCGATTTGTCATCTCCGACAGGTTGGTGTCAAGATACAGCGCGGGGAACGGACAAAAATAACTGAGCTCTGAATTCCGATGGAGAATCAGGAGCAGATCGTCCGGAATTTTTATCCCGGATTCGTAAATCGCATATAAAACTCCAGGAACCATATTGTCCGGATAAGCGATCAGCGCATCGGGGCGGGGGGAGGCCGAGAGAAAACTTTTGGCCCAGCGGTATCCCAATTCGCAGAAATCTTTGCCGATATAGTCTTTTTCGGTCAGCAGCTTCTGGTATTGGGGGTTGAATCGTATTCCCGCCTGTTTGAAGGAGTCGATCAGAAAGGAATAACCCGGTTCGTTTTCCGGAACGATCGCGGCGATGCGTCGACATTTGCGGTCGATGAGTTCCCGGATGATGCGATCGTAATTGTCTTTCGGAAAACGGTTTGCCATCATGGAAACTTTGTTGACGGGCAGGTTGAAAAACCACCGTTTATCGCAATAGCGTGTCACGACGCCAATGATGCTCTGCACTTCGCCGGAGATAATGGCTCTCGACATATCTTCCGGAGGACCGGTGTGTTCCGCTTCCGGACGGTAATCGTTCCAAATCACATAATGGAACCCCAGTTCACAGAGACGCCGGCAAACCATCTCCTGAATTAAGCGGAAGGCGCCGCCTCCCAGATAATCCTTTTCGATCAAGGAACTGTAAACGCCGACGTTCCGGATCTTTTTCTTATGCATGGCAACGAACATACCGCGCCCCTGCTGTTTGGTGAGAAATCCCAATTCGACCAGTTCGTCAGTGGCGAGTTTTACCGAAAAGAAATTAGTTCCCCAGAGGGCCGCAAGTTCCCGGAGCGATGGCAGTTTCTGATCCGGGGACAGCACATTGCTCTCTATTTTATGCCGCAGAAATTCACAGAGTTCCCGCTGGATTCCGCCGGTTCCCTGCCGATGGAAATCGGAGAGTTGTTCCAGCAGGATGTTTTTTTTGCTCATGATGGCTCCGCGTTGTATATGGATCGACGGTGTGACGGATTCAAACGACCCGGCGGACTCTGTTTCCCGATTGCCTTCCGCTGTTTTCAATTTTCGGCGGGAAACGAGCCTTTCTCTTTTTCGCCCTAGGTTTATCATTTTGAATATTTCTATAACAATTATATCTGTAATTATACCACGGGCGCATTGGATTGTCAAGAGCCGATCTCAGAAAAAGATACTTTTTTTTCTTTTTCACGACAGGAAAAAAATTTCAGAATGGGGCTAAAAAAAGGGGACGGAGCGCGTTTCCTGTCAAGAATTGTCAATACTCAAGCATTTAACAGTAAATGTGATAGGTATTCTAAACCGGGCGGATGCTGACCGTTCCATCTTGGCCTGCAGAAAACTGGACGAGAAATGTATCCCCCTCCTCCACTGTGAAAAAAATCTCGCGGAGAAGTTCTATCACTTTATTAAGGATGACAATATATCAGTTGTATCATTTTGCCAGATTCTTCTACATTTAAAACGATCGGAGGCGGAATCATTCCGGACTGGAATTTGCGGTTTTCGCGGCAGTGTCCAAACTGCGATTTTCTCGAAACTGCCGGTTGAGTGCGCCCGGGGTACAGTGAAAATATTTCCCCGTCAATAAATTCAGGTGTTGAACATGCTTCAGCCCCAGTTGCAACGCGATTTCCTTGAAACTCAAGTCCGAATAGGCGAATAGCGAGAGCAGGTCGTTTTTCCTTTTGCGTTCCCGGTAAACGCCGGGGGTGATGCCGAAACGAGCGGTGAATTCCCGTCGCAGAGAATCGGGATTCTGATTCAGAAATTCGCAATGTTCCTTCACCGAAAAACGGTGTCCGCGGTCATTGTCCAACCGTTCCCTCAACGCTTCCGCGCAGGAAGCGGAGGATTTTTCATCCGACAGAAACCGTAGGAAGACTCCCGCGGCGCATAGATCCGCTTTGATCCGGTCGGCGGTCAGCGCACTGGCGGAAAGTTTCGCAATCCGGGCGAATTGTTCCCGTAATTCTGGAATTTCCAGCTCCTGAAGTGGCAAAAAATGACAAAGGGAGATTCGTTCGTCGTCTTGCTGGAGATACAACTGGTGCAGTTTGGGATCGTAACGAAATTCGGGGTATTCCATCATCAGCACCCAGTTTTCGCGTTCATGGCTATATTCAAATGTCGTGACAAATTCGGGGTAGCCCAGCGACAGATAAGGTCCGGAACCGCACGTCGAAGCGTCCGGAGTCCCGTCCGGATGAAACAGGCTGTGCTGTTTTAGGCCGGATATGCTCAGGTTGATCCATCTGCAAGGGATCACCTGTCGGCATCGCTGCCACGTTCGGTATTCCCCGCAGTTGATGACGTGAAGAAGCTGCATAAAATCATTTTTTTTGTAAAAACGAAATGTTGTTATATAAAAATAGCACATCCCATTTTGATTGCAAATTATAAATATAGAGTTTAATTTAACAGAAAGATGCTGATATGCCAAAGCACCGGTAACATATAAACGAGGGAGATGGAAGATGGGGAAAAAAGCATTGAGGGTCTTCGATACCGATCGGAGAATTAAATTGGGAATCTGGGGACTTGGCCGGGGGGAAAATTTTGTAAAATGCTGCAATGACCTCAATATCGACGTTGTCGCCGGATGCGATTTCAATCCCCATATTCGGGAATCGTTTCAAAAAAACTGTCCGGGCGTGTTCGTCACGGCGGACGAGGACGAATTTCTCGCGCGGGACATGGATGCCGTCCTGATTGCGACCTGGTTTTGCAAACATGCGGAACATGCGGTCAAGGCGCTGCGGGCGGGAAAGCATGTGATGAGTGAAGTCACCTCATTTTTTACCCCTGCCGACGGAGTCAAACTGGTGGAGGCGGTGGAAGCCAGCGGAAAAGTCTACAACCTGTTGGAGAACTATCCGTTCATGAAACCGAACATGATGGCAAAAAAACTTTGGGACGACGGCTTCTTCGGGGAGTTCACCTACGGCGAATATGACTACAATCACGATTGCCGCAGTCTGGCCTACGCCTATATTGACGGCACGCCGGTTCAGCCCGGCTGGACGCTTCACAACTGGCGGTCGTGGATCAATTTCCATTATTATAACACGCACTCCCTCGGACCGGTCATGCACATCACCGGTCTTCGCCCGGTTCGGGTCGCTGCTCCGAAGACGGGGGTCCTCCAACCCGGATTTGTGCTGAGCGACGCCAAAAGAAATCCATCAGTTTCCTTTGTCACCATGAGCAACGGAGGCGTTTTCCGCAACTTTATGGGCGAACTCAGCGGCGATACGCATTCCCGCCGGCTCTGGGGGACCAAAGCGTCCTTTGATTTCACCGGAGACTGTGTTGTCCGGCTCGGCGCCAACGGACATGGCCGCCGTTACTCTCTGAAGCAGGAGTGGCCGGAGATGGGGGAAATCGCCGACACCATGGGGCACGGCGGCGGCGATTTTTGGGAGCTCTATTATTTCGCCCGCGAAGTTCTGACTGGCGAGAAGGCGTATTGGGATGTTTATCGCGCCTGTGACGTCACGCTGACCGGAATCATGGCGGCACGCAGTCAGGCGTTGGACGGTATCCCGGTGGATATTCCGGATTTCCGGGATCGCGCGGTGCGGGAAAAATTCCGGAACGACCGTTCCAACGACGTTCATCCGGATACGGACACCGCCGCTTTTCCCGCCGGACACGACCATGCGATTACGGGGAAGTTCACCGCGATCATGTGCAAACTCTATCCGTGGATCATCGACGAAAACGGCGGGATCGGATTGATTCGGAATGCTTTTGACGGAATTAAGCTCTTCCCGCAACTCGCGGACAACGATGCCAAATTCGCCGTCGTCGAAGACGTGCGGACGATCATCGCCCGGCTTCCGGAATTCGCCGAGACTTATCGCGAAGCGCTCCGGATTGCGGACGCATATCCCGCGTCCGCTGCGGCGAAAGTCATTCAAGGTGCCTTGGATTCCGGGGAACGGGAAGCGATTTTGAATCCGGACGAGACCCGGACCCGCCTTGTGAAATGGCTGGAAACCCGCGCATGACAACCGCACTCGTGCTGGCGCTGACCGTCGGCGTCCTGTGGGCCGCGGTCGGTGCGCTTTTTGGATACGCACCGGTGGAAAAAGACCGCCTGATCAGCTTTTTCGCGTTGAATTCAACGATCTATTTCCTGTTTTCCACCTTCTCGCTTTCTCTGCCCGCGAAGGGGGAGGAATTATGGATTCTGGCACTGTTGATGGTTCCGGCGGCGATTGCGGAACTCGCGGGATTCTGGGTGTTGAAACAGGCGATGAACCAAGGCTGTCAGGGGATTGCGTGGGCGATTATCCAAAGCTCAATGGTGATCCCGTTTCTCGGGGCACTGTTTCTTCCCGGAAATAGTGCCACCGTCGTCCAACTGGTCGGGATCGTGCTGCTGTTTGCAGGAGTGGGGTGTCTGGCCGGAGAAAAACAGAGGCGGAACCGTCCGTCGGAATTCGGAAGCGAACATTCCTTCGCCCTGACCGGACTGGTCTGGTGGAACGTCTGGGCCGCCGCCCGTAAAAAATATTTGCTGAGACGTGTTTGGCAAGTAGCGCTCTGCTATGGTCTGACGGTGGCGTTGGGGCAGTTCGTCTTCTATCGTGCGGCTGGAGTTCCGGCGTCATTCCGACGGCGGTGGGAAGCAGCATCATCCTTTTCTGTGTTTATTGTTCCGTTTTTCGCCGGGAGAGGGGAGCGATTCTCGGCTGGGCCGGAATTTTTCTGATTGTCGCCGGAATCGCCGGGTTGTCGAGAACTTGTTGAAATCCGGGGGATGGGCTCTTACCGCATACCAATTCACATCATGGAGGTTTTATGGAATCCGGCAAACCGTATCCATATTATCGGAGTTATCACGATCATTTTGTCTACAAAATTTTTTTGAAATCCGCGAGAGAATCCCGAAGCCGATGCACATTGGCGCAGGCGATGGAAATCATCCGGCAGATCGCCGATTTTTCCGCCGGAATGCCGCAAATCGTCTATCTGGTCGGCTGGAATCATGAGGGACATGATTCCAAATATCCGGACTGGAGCGTCGTCGGCG
>Ga0172378_10005313_pt1 | contig 12019 bp, 8 predicted proteins | sample GrowelOW332metaG_FD_119755 | JGI IMG/M metagenome (GOLD analysis project Ga0172378, IMG submission 119755) | Groundwater microbial communities from an aquifer near a municipal landfill in Southern Ontario, Canada - Pumphouse #3_1 metaG | ecosystem: Environmental > Aquatic > Deep subsurface >... | reverse complement strand
TAAAAATATGAATATTAAAAAAGGCATGGGTTTAGTTGCTAATGTATTCCAAGACGGTATAGCCGGTTTGGAAGGACATATTGGTCTTGGTCATGTGCGGTATTCAACTACAGGAGCCAGCATTGCCTATAACGTTCAACCCTTAAAAGTATACTATGACGGTGGCAACTTGGCTTTGGCTCATAATGGAAACCTGACTAATGCTGCTGAACTGCGGAGCAAATTGACCAAAAGTGGTGTGGTGTTCCAAACTACGGTTGATACAGAACTGGTGCTGAGTTTGGTAGCCAGATCCAGAAAAAACACCTTACCGGAGAGGGTAGCAGAGGCAGCTAATCAGATAGAAGGGGCCTTTGCCATTATTATTATGAATGATGACGAATTAGTGGCCTTTAGAGACCCTTACGGGTTTAGACCTATGTGCCTTGGACAGTTGGATAACGGCTGGGTTGTTACATCTGAGACCTGTGCTTTGGATTTAGTGGGTGCTAAATATGTGAGAGATATAAAACCCGGGGAAATGATTGTTATTAAAGACGATTATGCAGAACCGGAGAGTTTTATGTATGTGGATAAAATGCCGGACAGAAAGGCACATTGTATTTTTGAATATGTTTATTTTGCCAGACCGGATAGTATAATAGATAAGGAAAGTGTTTATTTGGCCAGAGTTAACATGGGGCGGCAATTAGCCAGAGAGACAAAAGACCTTGATGCAGACCTAGTAATTTCCGTGCCGGATTCAGGAACACCTGCAGCTATTGGTTATGGCTTGGAAAAAGGCATTCCCTTTTTAGAAGGGTTAACTAAAAATAAATATATTGGCAGAACTTTTATTCAGCCAACCCAAAAGCAAAGACTAAATGCTGTGAAATTGAAGCTGAATGCTAACCGTGCCTTGGTGGAAGGCAAAAACGTGGTTATGGTGGATGATTCTATTGTAAGAGGAACTACCAGTGGCAAGATTGTTCAACTGCTTAAGGATGCAGGAGCCAAATCTGTCCACGTCTGCATTAGTTCACCACCGGTGAAGTTTCCCTGCTATTATGGCATTGATACTTCTGCACGGAAGGAACTTATTGCTTCCACAAAAAGTGAGGAAGAAATAAGAGAATATATCAAGGCAGACAGTCTGCACTACATCTCCATGGAAGGACTAAGAAAGTCTCTCAGCGTTCTTAATCCTGATGGTATGTGCTATGCCTGCTTTAACGGAGATTATCCCGACGGAGCAGATAAAGTCGTTCGTCAGGGAACAAAATATTTATTTGAAACTAAATGCTAAAGGAGAGCTGATCGTGGAAAACAAAAAAGTTATTACTTACGCAGATGCCGGTGTAAATATTGATGCCGGCAACAAAGCTGTTGAGCTTATGAAAGACAGTGTGAGAGCTTCTTATCGTCCGGAAGTTATTGGTGATTTGGGTGGCTTTGGCGGTTTATTTGCTTTGCAGAATAAATACAAGGAACCTGTTTTGGTCTCAGGAACAGATGGAGTAGGAACTAAACTGAAAATTGCTTTCATGATGGATAAACATGATACTATTGGTCAAGATGCAGTAGCTATGTGCGTTAATGATATTCTGGTTCAAGGTGCAGAGCCTTTATTCTTCCTAGACTATATAGCTGTTCCTAAAGTTGACTCTCAAAAAGTTGCTAATATTGTTAAAGGCGTTGCTATGGCCTGCAAAGAATCCGGTTGTGCGTTAATTGGCGGAGAAACTGCCGAAATGGCTGGGTTCTATGCAGACGGCGAATATGATATTGCCGGTTTTTCTGTAGGTGTAGTAGAAAAAAGCAAAATGATTACCGGAGAAAAAGTGCAGCCAGGGGATGTTTTATTGGGACTGCCTTCTACCGGTATTCATAGCAATGGTTACTCTTTAGTGCGCAAAATATGTTTTGATGCTATGCAGTTTACTGTGGATACACCTATTCCGGAATTTCATAAGACTTTGGGTGAGGAGCTTTTGACTCCTACCCGTTTGTATCCAAAGACCTGTCTGCCTTTAATTGAAAAGTTCAATTTACATGGTATGGTACATATTACAGGCGGCGGGTTCTATGATAATATTCCTAGAGTGCTGCCGGAAAACTGTGATGCTTTAATTAATGCTGAAGCATGGAACGTTCCTATTGTATTTAAGAAATTACAGGAATGGGGAAATGTGCCTTGGAAAGAAATGTACAGGACTTTCAATATGGGCGTAGGTATGGTGCTGGTGGTTGCTTCTGAAGAAGCAGATGCAGTAAGAGCACATTTAAAAGCTAATAATGAAAAGTTTTATGAATTAGGTTCCGTAGTAAAAGGAACTAAGAAAACAATTATGAAGGGCGGCGTTTTCGGTGACTAAACGCAAAATAGGTGTTTTGGTCAGCGGCAGAGGCAGCAATCTTCAAGCTATCATAGATAAAATTGCTGCGGAAAATCTACCCATTGAAGTGGCTGTTGTGATTAGCGACAAAGCAGATGCTTTTGCTTTGGATAGAGCGGCTAAAGCAGACATTCCCAACAAAGCGGTAATTCGCAAGAATTATGCGTCCAAAGAAGAATTCGAAAATACCATTGATGGAGTTCTGCGTGAACATAATGTGGAACTAGTTGTTTTGGCTGGTTTTATGCGTATTCTAACCGGCAACTTTATTGCCAAGTGGCGGCATAAAGTTATCAATATTCATCCGGCATTGCTGCCTAGTTTCATGGGGTTGGATGCTCAAGGACAGGCTTTGGACTATGGCGTGAAAGTGGCGGGTTGCACAGCTCACTTTGTAGATGAAGGCATGGATACCGGACCGATTATTTTGCAGAAAGTTGTGCCTGTCATGGATGACGACACCCACGATTCCTTGGCAAACCGTATTCTGGTACAAGAGCATTTAGCTCTGCCGGAAGCAGTTAAACTTTGGTGCGAAGACAAACTGGAAGTAAGTGGCAGGAAGGTAAAAATTAAGAAATAAAGAGAGAATAGATTAAGAAATAAAGAGGCAATGGATAAAAGCGACTGACAATTTATCCATTGACTCTTTGCACTATATCTTTACAATAAATTAACGGGGTGATAATTATGGCAATTAAAAGAGCAGTGTTGAGCGTATCTGACAAAACCGGTATTGTAGAACTGGCGAAATTCTTAAATAGCATCGGAGTAGAAATTATCTCTACCGGCGGTACCATGAAAGCTATCAGGGATGCAGGTGTACCTGTAACCTATGTTAGCGATTATACAGGATTTCCTGAAATGATGGATGGCCGTGTAAAAACCTTAAATCCTAAAATTCATGGGGGTATATTGGCTATTCGCAGCAATCCTGAACATGTTAAAGACATGGAAAAAAATGGTATTAAACCTATTGATTTAGTAGTTGTTAACCTGTATCCTTTTAGAGAAACCATTGCTAAACCAAATGTTACCGAACAGGAAGCTATCGAAAATATTGATATTGGTGGGCCTTGCATGGTTCGTGCCGCTGCGAAAAATTTCAGAGACGTTATTGTTATTACCAACCCATCTCGTTATAGCAGCCTGATTGCTATGCTGAGTCAACATGGCGATGCGGATTTAAGAACCAGAAAGACCTTGGCTAAAGAAGCCTTTGCTCACACATCTTCTTATGATGCGGCTATTACAGCTTATTTAGAAAAGCAATTGGAAAACGATAAAAAATAAGGGGAGGCAATTATGCGTATTTTAGTTATTGGGGGCGGCGGCAGAGAGCACGCCCTGGTTTGGAAATTAGCTCAAAGTAAACAAGCTGAGAAAATTTATGTGGCCCCTGGTAATCCCGGAATTGCACCCTTAGCAGAATGTGTTCCCTTGGACACAGCCAATAACGAGCTAGTAGTAAAATGGGCTCAAGAAAACAAAATAGACTTAGTTGTAGTAGGTCCGGAAGTACCTTTAGTAGCAGGCCTTAGTGATGCTTTGAGAAAAGTCGGGTTAGCAGTATTCGGCCCTTCATCTGCAGCTGCTGCCATAGAAGGTTCTAAGAGCTTTTCTAAAGAACTTATGAAAAAATATAATATTCCTACAGCTTTTTTTAAAGTCTGCACTGATTTAGAAGAAGCAAAAGCTTTTGTCCGTGAGCAGGGAGCCCCCATTGTAATTAAGGCAGATGGTTTAGCAGCAGGCAAGGGCGTAGTTGTAGCCATGAAAGAAAAAGAAGCTTTGGATGCTTTGGACGAAATTATGGGAAACCGTAAGTTTGGGGCCGCTGGATCCAGTGTGGTTATCGAAGAATTTATGGATGGGGAAGAAGCTTCCTTATTTGCCTTTACAGATGGTAAAACTATTGTCCCAATGGTAGCAGCCCAAGACCATAAACGTGTTAATGATGAAGATAGAGGACCTAATACCGGTGGCATGGGTGCCTATGCTCCTGCCCCTGTTTTGACTGAGGCTTTGAAAGAAAAATGTATGGAAACGATTATTCGCCCCACTTTAGCTGCTATGGCAAAAGAAGGCAGACCATATTCCGGCTGTCTTTATACCGGCCTTATGATAAAGGACGACAGTGCTAAGGTAGTTGAATTTAATTGTCGTTTTGGTGACCCTGAAACTCAAGCAGTGGTACCTTTATTGGATGGTGATTTGGCAGAAATTATGATGGCCTGTGCTACGGGAACTTTACGTCCTGAGATGGTTAGGTGGAGCGATAAAGCAGCTGTTTGCGTTGTTATGGCCTCAGGAGGTTATCCGGGAAACTACCAAAAGGGGCTGCCTATAACAGGACTGCAAGAAGCGAATGCCTTACAGGATGTAGTGGTATTTCATGCAGGAACTAAAGAAGTAGATGGACGTATTGTTACCAATGGGGGAAGAGTCCTTGGTGTAACGGCAGTGGGAGCGAATATTCCTCAAGCTAAAGAAAAAGCTTACGCCGCTGTAAACAGAATTCATTTTGAACAAGCCCATTATCGTTTTGATATCGCATGGAGAGCATTAAAAAGGCTAAATAATTCTCACTAATTTGTTGCAATTGAAACAGTTTGGTGGTAGAATAGAAAAAATATCTTACAAGGGGAGGATTAAAATGGCTTTTATTTATGATGAACCCGCACATACTTTTAGCGAATATTTACTGATTCCTGGATATTCTTCCAGCCAGTGTATTCCCGATAATGTTGACTTGAAAACTCCTTTGGTTAAATTCAAAAAAGGTAACAAGCCGGAATTAACCTTAAATGTTCCCATGGTATCTGCTATTATGCAGGCTGTTTCCGGGGAAGATATGGCTATTGCATTAGCTAAAGAAGGTGGTATTTCCTTTATTTATGGCTCTCAGTCTGTAGAAAGTGAAGCAGCTAAGGTTGCCAAAGTAAAAAGCTATAAAGCAGGCTTTGTAGTAAGTGATTCTAATATTAAACCCACAGATACTTTAGCTGATGTCCTGGAACTAAAAGAAAAAACCGGTCATTCTACCATGGCCGTAACATCTGATGGTACTGTTAATGGAAAACTGGAAGGAATTGTTACCAGCCGTGACTATAGAATCAGCAGAGTTCCTCTGGATACTAAGGTTGCTTCATTTATGACACCTATCCAAAATATGGTAGTAGGTCATCATGATACTACTTTAAAAGAAGCAAATGATATGATCTGGGATAACAAGCTGAACACTCTTCCCATTGTGGATGAAGATGGCAGACTGATGTATATGGTGTTCCGCAAGGATTATTCTACTCATAAGCAGTACCCCTTGGAATTATTAGATGCGCAAAAACGTCTTTTGGTAGGTGCCGGGATCAATACCCGCGACTATGCAGAAAGAGTTCCTGCTTTGGTTAATGCAGGCGCAGATGTTCTTTGTATTGATTCTTCCGAAGGTTTTAGCGAATGGCAGAAATTAACATTGGACTGGATTCGTAACAAATACGGTGATAAAGTAAAAGTTGGGGCAGGTAATGTGGTTGATGCTGAAGGTTTCCGCTTCTTGGCAGAGGCCGGCGCTGACTTTGTGAAAGTTGGTATTGGCGGCGGTTCCATTTGTATTACTCGTGAACAAAAGGGTATTGGCCGTGGCCAGGCAACTGCTATTATTGAAGTTGCCAAGGCAAGGGATGAATATTTTGAAGAAACCGGTATTTACGTGCCAATTTGTTCAGATGGTGGTATTGTTTATGATTACCACATGACTTTGGCTTTGGCTATGGGAGCTGATTTTATGATGTTAGGCCGGTATTTTGCCAGGTTTGACGAATCTCCTACCAACCGTGTAAATGTTAACGGTGCTTATATGAAAGAATATTGGGGCGAAGGTTCCAACCGTGCCAGAAACTGGCAGCGTTATGATATGGGCGGTGCCAAGAAACTATCTTTTGAAGAAGGCGTTGATTCTTACGTTCCTTATGCAGGTTCTTTGAAAGATAACTTAACTCTGTCCTTAAGCAAAATGCGTTCTACCATGTGCAATTGCGGAGCTCTTAGCATTCATGAACTTCAAGAAAAGGCTCGCTTAACATTAGTATCTGCTACCAGCTTGGTAGAGGGCGGCGCTCATGACGTAGTACTCAAAGACAAGAATAACAACAACTATCCGAAGTAACAAGCAGAGACTCTTTTAACGTAATAATGTAAAGACCTAGAGAAGTGTGTTTTCTTCTCTAGGTCTTTGTTTGTATGCTACAGTTTTTAGCTTTTTTAGACACCAAAATGGTTATCTATATCAGTGATGATTTGGCAGTCAAGCTGACCTTTTTGTCCCATCTCGTTCAAAATTGCCATAGCTCCGGCATGGGTTCTGCCTTTATGGTAAGGCCTATCCTCAATAAGGGCTTGATAAATGTCTAAGCAAGCCAGCAAACGCTCATTATGGTTTAGCTCAGCTGCTTTTTTACCAAAAGGATAGCCGCTTCCGTCTAATTTTTCATGATGGAGGCAGGCCCAGTTAACTACATCATCTAATCCTTTCATAACGTGGAGAAAATTCCAGGAAGCCAGGGCATGACCTTTCATTATGGTAAATTCTTCTTTGGTTAATTTATCCGGTTTTTCCAAAATAGCATTAGTAATAGTCAGCTTGCCTATATCATGGAGAGCTCCGGCCAAATATAATTTGGTACAGGTTGCTTGGTCATAATCATAAAATCTACCCATTTCTTCAGCTTTAGTAGCTATACCTAGGGAATGGGTACAGGTGAAATGCGATTTGTAATCGACGATTTTGGCGAACATGGTAGCAATATTATGAATGGCTTCATTATCGTAATCACGGGGGATGTCAGTTAATTCTTGGGGCAGAAGTTTAACTACCTCATCACCACTTAAAAGCATAGAATCCTGAAATGCATCAATAAACTTATCACATAACTCTCCGGCAAAGGCTTTATCCCTATGTTCTTCTATATAAGATACAAGATCCTGAGGCTGGGGTACAATCGCACTGTTTGCCTGATTAAAAAAAACATCTATTTGGTCCGCTAAATGAATTATTTGAGCGAAAAGTGGCGTATCTTTTGCCCTTAGACCATGGGCTCCGGTGCCATCTGCATTTTCATGATGATAGAGAATGGCTTTTTCAAAGTATTTGTAAGAGGGTAATTTGCTGACATTTTTTTCTCCCATTATACAATGGAGCTTCAGTAATTCAGGAGAGGCTAAAAGACTGCTGCCGCTTTTATCAGATTGACGTTTTACACTAATATATTCAGTGAGGGCGTTATCATGAAGTACGGCAGCAATGGCGAGATTTAACAAATCGCTTTCCGGCAGACCATAGGTCTGACCTATTTTGGCTGCTATATAGGCTACTCGTTGAGAGTGGTGAGACCTTACCCCAAATATTTCGGCTTCCACACTGTCTAAGCCGTCTGAAAGAGCATAAAGCATGTCATTCATATCTAATTTCATAATAAGCCCCCCAATAATGATTATTAAAAACATTATAGCATATTTTTGAGCATAGAAAAAGCCTAGCGGCAAAACCGGCTAGGCTTTTTTTAAAAGAAAGTATATTTTTCGTAACATTATTTTCTTTCTTTTTCACTCTTATCAACTAAATAAGCAACCATGTTATCACCGGTGATATTAACACAGGTTCTGGGCATATCCAAAACACGATCGATACCGGCAATCAAAGCGCTGCCTTCCAAAGGAAGACCCAAAGCAGTCAGAATCATGGTTAACATAATGAAACCTGCACCGGGAACACCGGCAGTACCGATGGAAGCAAGGGTACCTGTTACTACAATAACGCCGTACTGAGCTGCGGTTAATTCTACTCCGTAAATCTGAGCTACGAATAAGGCACAAACACCCTGATACAGAGCAGTACCATCCATATTAATAGTAGCACCTAAAGGAAGTACGAAGCTTGCGATATCATCATTTACACCAAGTTTCTTAGCACATTGCATACTTACAGGTAAAGTACCACTTGAAGAACAACTGGTAAAAGCAATCAACTGAGCAGGCGCAATGGTCTTGAAGAACTTAATTGGACTGAAATGTCCAACACATTGCAGCAAACCGCCATAAACAAGAACAGCATGGAGAAAACAGCCAACATATACGCAAACTATTACTTTGAGTAGCGGCAATAATACGGCTGGACCATTTTTAGCTACGACCGGGCAAATCAAACCAAATACACCGATTGGAGCAAACTGCATGATATAACCAACAATCTTGTAACAAACTTCTGCTAAACCATCACAAATGTTCATTAAAGGCTTAGCCTTTTCACCAACCGCTACGGCACCGATGCCGAAGAACATGGCAAAGCAGATTATTTGCAGCATATTGGCTTTGACCATGGAGTCTAAAACGTTAGTGGGGAATATGTCGGTAATTACTTTCATAATAGGTGGTGCGGCTTTGGCTGCGGCTTTCACATTACCGGGTACAGTAAGCCCGGCGCCTGGTACAACCAGTGAACCCAAAATTAGACCAATAACAATAGCTACTGCAGTAGTTGCCAAATAATAAACAAGCGTTTTTACACCTACACGACCAATCTTTTTGATATCACCTAATCCGGCAACACCAACCACCAATGAAGAAAAAACCAAAGGCACAATAATCATTTTAATCATATTCATGAAAATTGTACCAAGCGGGCCAACCGATGTGGTAGCGAACTTAACTCCGCTTTCACCAAGCCCTAATCCGGCAATTACACCTAAGACTAAGCCAATCAAAATCCTCGTTGTTAACCCCATACTTCTTCCTCCTTTTTTAGTAGACCATGCTACTTTGCTTATAGCCATAATAATAATTTTCATAGCTACTACCCCTATTTTAGCACAAAGATGGCATAAATTAAATGTTTTCTGACATTTTGTGTTATAATTAAAAAATAGATGGGAGGAAATAATATGATGAAGAGAATAATTGGGTTATTAATGGCTTGTTTTATGGCATTACCTCTAATTGGTTTAGCTAAGGAAAAGATTCTTTTTATTCCGATTGATAATCGGCCGGTTTGCTTGAAATATACTGTAGACAGCTTAAAGGCAGCAGGCTGGGATATAGAAACACCGCCGGAGGAATATATAGCCTCGTACAACCGGACCGGAGATCCGGATAAGCTATATAAGTGGTTGGATGATAATGCACTTCTAGCCACCGATGCAGTTGTTTCCAGTGACAGTTTAATTTACGGGGGATTGGTTCCTTCTAGAACCCATACTTTAGCTAAGGAAGTTTTGGCAGCCAGGGTTAAGCGCCTGGTGGATTTCAAGAAAAAATATGATTGTCTGCGGCTATACGTCTACGATACGATAATGCGGTCTCCCAGAGCCAGCAGTGCGCCTGTAGAGCCGGCTTATTATGGCCAATGGGGACCTAAAATCTTCCAAATGGGAGCGCTGCAGGATAAATTAGAAATGGGTACTATCAAGAAAAAAGAAAAGGCTCATCTAGCTGAACTTTTAAAGGAAATTCCCCAAGAAGTCCAAAAAGATTTATATGCCAGAAGAAAGGCCAATCTAGCAGTTACTGAGGAACTGCTTAAAGGCGTTAAAAATAATGCTTTTGACTATTTTCTTTTAGGTAAAGATGATACTGCACCTAATTCTGATGCGCATAGGGATGCCAGAAGAATTAAAACATTATTGCCGGGTTTGCCTGATTATAGAATTCGTTTCTTTGTAGGAGCTGATCAGTTAGGTTTAGTGCTTTTGAACAGGGCTGTTAATAAAATAGAACAACGCACACCTATCGTTTATAGTTTCTATACGGAAGGACAGGGAGAAACAATTGTTCCTTCCTACGAAGATGAACCGGTGAAAGATACTATTAGACAACATATCCTGGCTGCAGGCGGTTTTCCTGCTAACAGTGCTAAAAGGGCTGATTTTGTTATGGCTGTTAATACTCCGGTTAAGGGACCGACTCTTGCCGCATCAGATCCGGTTGCTAATAATGGTGTTGTTACACCTGCTCATCAGCGCTTCTTGGCTAAAACATGGAGCTTTATCAAAGCTGGTAAAAACGTAGGGATTGCGGATATTGCTTACGGCAATGGCTCAGATAATGCTTTGGTGCAAGATTTATTTGAAACGAAAAAGGAAATTAGAATTAAGATTCCTGCTTATGCAGGGATTGGACCAGCCGCCTATAAGGAGTCGATGGCTTGGCTGCTGAGTTCTTATGCAGGTTGGAATACGGCTAGCAATACCATAGGCTATACTTTGGGACAGGGTTTATTAAGACCTTACTTAACAGAAATAGCTAAAAATGATTTAATGGCAGTTAGATATTTGGACGAATGGGCTTATGAGTCTAATGTTCGCCAAGATGTCCGTAAAAATTTAGTCTGGCCTAATAAATGGATAGACGGTTCTTTAAAACCGGACCAAAGAAGTAAAGCTGAACTGGCTGTGTCTAAGGGTATAAAAACTCTTGCCGGTAAATATATTAAAGCTGATGAATTGAACAAGTTTTCTTATGATTTGCCTTGGAGCAGAATGTTTGAAGTAGAAGTAAAACAAGTGAAGAAATAAACTGCTATATGTTGACTTTTGGTATGTGGAGTGATAAGATAAAAACAACTTAATAATCACCTTTAATCTAGTCCTGTGAGACTAAGAAAGGGACTTTTATCTTAGAAGAATTACGGCATATTTAGAAGCCTTCTTGTCTTAGGACGAGAAGGCTTTATTTTTATATTAAAAACAGAATGGGGGACTAACGATGGCAAAAGCGCTGGCTAATCTATCCGGTAAGGATATACTGGATTTGGCCTCACTGTCCGTGGAAGAGTATGACTTGGTTATGAAAACAGCGGCAGAAATGAAAAAAATCATGCAGAGGGATATTAAAAAAGTTCCTTCTCTCCGAGGTAAATGTATTATTAATTTGTTTTACGAAAACAGCACCAGAACTCGATCCAGTTTTGAATTAGCAGGAAAATATCTGGGGGCGGATGTTATAAACCTTAGTGCTTCCGGTTCCAGCGTGGCAAAAGGCGAGTGCTTAAAAGATACTTTGCTGACTGTACAATCTATGGCTTGTGATGCTATTGTTATGCGGCACCCTATTGAGGGAGCTGCCAAATATGCTGCTGATATCGCAAAACCGGTAATAATTAATGCAGGGGATGGGGCTCATGCACATCCTACTCAGGGCCTTTTGGATATGTTTACGATTTTAGAAAAAGGCAAAAAATTCAAAGGCACAAAGATGGCCATTATTGGAGATATACTTTATAGCCGGGTGGCACGAAGCAATATTGCCGCATGGACGAAGTTAGGGGCAGATGTCCATGTGGCAGGACCTATGACCTTAATGCCTTATGATGTTGAGTCTTTGGGTGTTACCTTGGATAAAACTGTAGAGGAAGCTATCGAAGGAGCAGATGTTGTAGATATTCTCCGCATTCAGTTGGAACGTCAAGATAAAGGAATGTTTCCAACCAGAAGAGAATACGCTAGGATATATGGGGTTAATGCGCATAGAATGAAGCTGGCCAAACCGGATGCCTTGATTATGCATCCAGGTCCTATGAATAGAGGACTGGAAATTTCCTGGGACGTGGGATATAGCGACCAAGCAGTAATCAGAGAGCAGGTAACCAACGG
>Ga0172378_10005311_pt1 | contig 12023 bp, 15 predicted proteins | sample GrowelOW332metaG_FD_119755 | JGI IMG/M metagenome (GOLD analysis project Ga0172378, IMG submission 119755) | Groundwater microbial communities from an aquifer near a municipal landfill in Southern Ontario, Canada - Pumphouse #3_1 metaG | ecosystem: Environmental > Aquatic > Deep subsurface >... | reverse complement strand
TTCCTTTGGGAAGGGGAGAATAATCATGGAAAGAATCATAATCGACAAGCAAGAGTTACAGAACTTCTTGGCATACGTTGAGGATAAGGTAGAGGATTGCTACTACACCGAGGTTCACAAAGCCATAGAGGAGTTCCTCGATAATCACACACTGGCAGGGGGCGCACCACATGGGTAAAACAATAGCGTATGCTAGGGTATCCACCAATCAGCAGGATTTGGCACGCCAGCTGGATATGCTTGAAGAACACGGCTACGATAAGCTCATTCAGGAGAAGTTCACCGGTACCACCAAGAAGCGGGAAGGTTTGGAGGAACTGTTGAAATGGGCTGAACCCGGGGATACCATTGTAGTAGAATCTATTAGCCGATTGGGCAGGAACACTATTGATATACTCCAAATGGTTGAAGATTTCGACAAGCGCGGAATCAACTTTGTATCCTTGAAAGAAAACATTGACGGTAACACACCTTCTGGTAAAGCTATGGTGGGCATGTTCGCTGTAATGGCTCAACTGGAAAGGGATTTACTGGTACAGCGTGTACAGGAAGGTTTGACGGCTTCCAAGAAGCGTGGCAAGGTACTTGGGCGCCCTAAAGCGGATGCCAACAAGGTAGAGCAAGCACTGAGCATGCACGATTCCGGTTGTTATACGGTAGCTGAAATCCTACGCCTAACCGGCATATCACAGGGTACATTATATAGGGCACTGTCGCAACGTAAGGATTTAGAATTGATGGAGCAGGCAACCGCACTGGAAGAGGAACAGGAACACCAACAGGAAAGAGGAAACTAAAATGGGATTATTCGATAACGTGAAAGATAACATGAAGGGGTTTGCCGAGCAAGCCAAGGATTTATCCGCTAAAGCCACAGAGGCGGTTGACACAAACAATGCAATCAAGTTTGAAAAGGAAGCCGGCAAGTACCTGTTGGAGGGTGAGCATATTATCATGGCAGAGCAGTATTGGGCAGATTGGGCATGTGTCACCAATAAGCGGTTCTTCTATGTGGAAGCCAACTACACATACGGTGCTTCCCTGAAATCGAAGAAGGTGCTGATTTCTGTTCCATTCCGCTCTATCGAAGAGGTAAATGTGGATATGGGCTACTTGCTGGGTGAAGTAGAAGTGGTAACCAAGAACCGCTCCCATGAACTAAAACTAGGTAAAGGTACCGCACAACGCTTTGCCAGTGCTATCCTGAATCAAATTCTGTAACACGAAGCCGACAACTACCCGCAAATCAATCTGAAATCGCCTGAGAATCATCCTGAGTGAAGGGGTGGTTCTTTTTTTTGTGCCCTTTTTCTCCATGTGCTACTGAATCATATATGTAATGAGAATCACACACCTGTAGAGAAAGGAGAAAACACATTGCCCGATATACAAGTAAATCTTGATATGAGCTACTTCAATAAACCCTATCTGCCTATGTTGAACAATGAAGAACGGTTCAATGTGTGCTGGGGCGGGGCCGGTTCTGGCAAATCGCACTTTGTTATCCAGAAGATTATCCTCAAAGCTTTGAAGCACCCCAATAGAACTATCCTGTTCACACGCAAAGTACAAGCCACCATTAAGGATTCCCTCTTCCAGTTGGCAATCGATGAACTGAACAAGATGGGCTTATTGCACCTATGCGATGTTTCCTACTATGCACTCACCATTAAGTTCCCGAACGGTAGCCGGATATTTGGTAAGGGGTTGGACGATTCCGAGAAAATCAAATCTATCGCAGGTATTGACGATATTGTGATTGAGGAAGCCACCGAGATATCACAGGATGATTTCTCACAGCTCAATTTGCGGCTACGTTCCAAAGCTCCTAATCAACAAATCCACCTGATGTTCAACCCTGTATCGAAACTGAATTGGGTACATGCCTACTTCTTTGATAGAGGCACACCTGCAAACACCTTAATCATTCACACCACCTATAAGGATAATCGCTTCCTGCCGAAAGAATACATTGCCTCCTTGGAATCCTACAGGGTAACGAACCCACTCTACTATCAGATTTATGTATTGGGAGGTTGGGGCATAACTGGTAAGCGAGTGTTCGACAACTGGCACGTGCAGCAGTTCGACAAGAACGAAATCATGAGCAAAATCCCTAATCTGAAATCTGCTTTTGGGATGGATTTTGGGTACATAAATGATGCTACCACCATGGCGTGTTCCTTGGTGGATTTAACCAACCGCAAAATCTACTTCTTTGATGAAGTGTACGAGCATGGGCTTACCAATAACAAGATAGCCGACACTATTAATTTCAAAGGATACGGCAAAGAAACGATTGTGGCCGATTCCGCAGAGAAGAAATCCATTGATGAAATCCGAGAGTACGGTATCCGCAGAATAAAAGCTGCCGCCAAAGGTTCGGGCAGTATCAATCAAGGGATTCAGTTCCTGCAACAATTTGAAATCATTATCCACCCATCCTGCAAGTTCTTTATCAGTGAAATGGAATCATATTCCTACAAGAAGGATAAAGCTTCAGGGCTGTATCTGAACACACCAGTGGACGCCTATAACCATGTAATTGATGCGTTTAGGTACTCCATGGAGAGCTTCAGCAAGAAGAGCAGCTACAAGGTTTCAAAGGGTTCATTTGGATTATAAAAAAAGGAGATTGAATAATGGAAAAATACAAACTATCAGGGATGGAAGCCATCACACCTGAATCAATTAAAGCATTAATTGCCAAGTACCGAGCAGAGGAAATCCCTCGATTGGAACGCCTGAAACGCTACTATGATGGCAATTCCGATATCAAAAAACGCACCATGAGCGATACCAGCAAGCCCAACAACCGCATTGATACCAACTTCAGTGGTTATATCACGGATACGGTAAACGGCTACTTTTTAGGCAAACCAGTGAACTACCAAACCTCAAACAATGATAAGTTGATGGACGCCATCCAACCGGTACTAGATAGGAACCATGAAGAAACCCACAACCAACGAGTGGCAAAAGATGTATCTATCACAGGGGTTGGCTATGAGCTGTTGTACATGAATGAAGCTTCCAAAATCTGTTTCCGGCATGTTAGCCCAACCGATGTGTTTTTGATTTACGATACAACGATTGAAGAAAATATCCTTGCCGCTGTCCGCTTCCTGTACACCACTAATTACGTGACAAATAAAACGGATACGGTGGCTTACTTGTACACCAGTTCGGAGATTGTAACCTATCTGTTCACCACAACCGGCATTCAGGAGAAGGAACGCAGCGAGCACCCATTCAAAGCCGTGCCAGTGAACCAATTCATTAACAACTCTGATATGGTGGGCGATTTTGAGAAGATTATTGATTTGGAAGATGCCTACAACTTGGCGGTATCCAACACAGCCAACGATTTGGATTACTTCTCTGATAGCTACATGATTATCAAAGGATTGGAATTGGAATCAGAAGAAGAGCTGCTTGATATGAAGCAGAACCGTGTGATTCAGTTCGAGGATAAAGATGGAGAGGTTTCTTGGCTCACCAAATCAGAATCGGATATGAACATTGAGAACTACAAGAACCGCTTGGAAGAGAAGATTGTGCAGATTTCAGGTGTACCCGATTTGAACAGTGAAGCATTCGGTTCCAACCTATCCGGCATTGCTATCCGCATGAAGATGTTCAATTTGGAGCAACGTGTGGCAATCAAGGAGAACTATTTCAGTGAAGGATTGGAGCGCAGAATCCAACTGTTCACCCATGTATTGAACCTAAAAACGAGCACCAACAGTGAATACCTGTTTACGGATATCACCTTTGTATTCACACGTAACATTCCAGTGAACCTGATTGAGGAAGCACAATGGGCTGTACAAGTGCGTGGGATTCTATCAGATGAAACCATTCTCTCTAACCTTTCATGCGTTGAAGATGTGGCTGAGGAATTGAAGAAATTGGCGCAACAGCAAGCGGATTCCCTGCCCTTGTACGATTTTGAAACACAAGCCGAAACAATAGAAGAGTAGGTGGTAGTGAATGGCAACAGGGGAATACAAGAACCTGAACAATTATGATTATTGGGAAAAAAGAAGCTTGGAGATAGTGGAAGCCAAGTGGAAAAAGGAAGGCGCTGTTGAGAAAGCCCTTGCCGAGCAGTTCACCACTTCAAAAACGGCCGTCCGTAAAGAGGTGTTGGATTTCTACATGCAGTATGGCAAGGATAACAAGCTCTCCTACACGGACACTATCAAACAGTTGAATCAGGTAGAGATATCCGATTACAAAGCCACCATGGAGCGGCTGTACAGCCAAGCACCCACCGAGGCAATCCAGAAGCAGATTCAACTCATGAAGGATGCCAAGAAACTGAATCGGTTGCAGGCGTTGAACTACCGCCTAGATGCCGAGCTATTGAGTTTGGGCTACAGCCAACAAATCACCATGGAAGAATCATTGGAGCAGCAATACACGAATACCTACTACCAAACAGGGTACGAGCTATCCAAAGGGATTGGCGTGGGTATTAATTTCAACATGTTGCAAACAACAGCAGTGGTGGAAGCTATCACTTATCCATTAAGGGGCGTGATGTTTTCGGATGCCATTTGGGATAATCGCACCCTGCTAGTGAAGAATCTTAGAAAAACGATAACGGACGGCATTATCAGAGGTGAATCCAATCAGAAGATGGCAAGGAATCTTGCTACAGAAATGGATTCCAACTACAAGAACGCATTGAGGATTATCAGAACCGAAACAGCCAAAGTTGTGAACCAAGCAACCATAAAGGGCTACGAGGATACTGATTTCCTTGATGCGTTCTATTTGATTGCAACCTTGGACAACCGCACCTCTTCCATCTGCCAAAAGAAGGATGGGGATGTGGTGCAGCTGAAAGATGCTGTTGTGGGCGATACCTTGCCGCCATTCCATCCGAACTGCCGCAGTTGTGCCGCTCCTTACTTTGATGAAAAGCATTTGGCCGGCAGTTCACGGATTGCAAGGGATGCTGATGGCAAGAATATCCATGTACGTGGGGATATGAAGTACCAAGAGTGGTTCGACACCTACATAAAAGAATAGTTGTGGTAGGCGATTATATAAACCTTTAGGGAATCAATTTCCCACTAACAAATATAATCCATGGGGCTTAACTGAATCGTGGGGGATAGGAGAAAGAAATAATGGAAAACGAAGAACTAGAACCAATTGTAGGCACTGAGCCAAAAACATATACAGAGGAAGAAATGCAGGCGTTATTGCAGAAGGAATCCGATAAGAGGGTAAATTCGGCATTAAGCAAAAAGGAAAAGGAATACAACGATAAGTTGAAATTCGAAACTGAACGCATTGCCAAAGAAGCAAGCATGAGTGAAGAAGAGAAATTCAAAGCGCAACTACAAACAGAGCGTGAAGCATTCGAATCCGAACGTGCCGAGTTTTTAAGAACAAAACTGGAAGCCGTAACGATGAAAGAATTGAATGCACAAGGTTTGCCGGCTGATTTTGTTGGGTTCCTATTAGGGGCAGATGAAGAAGCTACCAAAGCAAATATTGGTGAATTTAAGAGCTTATGGGATACCAAGCTACAGGAAATGGTGGACGAACGGTTAGCCGGAAAAACACCAAAAACTACAGAAACAAATACTCAGAACTCAGCGTTATCCAAAGCAGATTTCTTCAAGCTTCCTTTCAAGGAACAAGAAGCGATGATTGCGGCAGATAGCGATTTGTTAAAAAAATTACAATAAGAAACGGAGATAGAACAACATGGTACAAACACTAATTAATGTAGAGCTATTCAAAGCAGGCGTAGAAGCACAATTGGGTGGACGCAAAAAATTACACCAGTTCGTAGAAACAGAATCAGCAGAGGGCTTACAAGTTGGTACTTTCCAATTGGTAACCAATGAATATGTGGGAGATGCAACAGTAGTTGGCGCAGGCGTAGCCATTCCAGTTACTGATTTGATTCAAACTAAAACACCTGTAACGTTCGAGAAAATCGCTAAAGGTGTGAAATTGAACGATGAAGAAATGCGCCAAAAATTCGGTAACCCTATCGGGAACGCACAAAACCAAACGGTTGCTGCTATCGAAGGGAAAATGGAAGCAAAAGTAGCTACCCTATTGAAAGCTTCAACTTTCTTTGTTGAGTACGCTAAGGTTGGCGGAAAAATTGACGGTGCAACAGTATTAACAGCTGTAGGCACGATGGGTGAAGCCATTGAAGATGCACCTTACTACTTGATTGTGAATCCTGCTGATTATGCCGGCTTGCAAGCTGACATCAAACCAACAGATAACACTGAATTGCAAGGAACTGTTTATGGTGCAGGTATTATCATGAGTTCACGCATTCCTGCCGGTGAAGCTGCTTTGGTTCAAACAGGCGCTATCAAAGAAATCGTGCAAAAAGATGTTGATGTGGAGCCAGAACGTGATGCTTCTACCAAATCAACTTCTATCTTCACAGATAAAATCCATGCCGTATATATCGCAGATGCTTCAAAATTGGTGTACATCAAGAGAGCATTAGCATAAGAATCAGGGGGCTTTGGCTCCCTTTCTTTTTAAGGATGTGAACGAATAACAAATGAGTAATTTGGCTGAAATTAAGCGCTCCTTATCTCTTTCAGAATTTGATACGGAACAAGATGTGTTGCTCTTGGATTTAATGAGCAGGGCAGGTTCTTCTGTATGCTCCTATATTGGCGAAACAATGGTGCCTGAAGCATTGAATTGGGTAGTGGTGGAAGCCACTATTGCACGGTTCAACCGCATGGGTTCAGAAGGAATGAGCGCACAAAACCTTGAAGGAAACAGCTCAACCTACACTTCAGAAGATACCGTGGTGAATTATTATTCCCATTTGGATATTTGGGTGAAGCAGAACAAGGTAGTTTCCAGTAAAAGGGTGCGATTCCTATGAGATTTGCGGATAGGGCTGAAATCAAAACACAAAGCAAGGTTTCTGATGGCATGGGCGGTTGGGTGTATTCCACAGCTGATACCGCTCTCATTGTTTGCCATATCGTTGTACTAGATGCGGTTAAAGCAACCAAGGATTATGGTATTGAGCTGAAGAACCCACTGAAACTATTCACAAAAGCGAATGTGCCAGAAATGAGCATTGGCTTCAAAGTGGTGGTAGGTGGCAAGGATTACACGGTGAAATCCGCTTCAACTAACCAAGCAATCAAAGCTTACCTATTGGAGAAATCGCTATGAAAGTAACCATAAAGGGTTTGAACATGTGGGAGAAATGGGTAACAGGCGTAACCGAAGAAACAATTGACAAAGCACAGGAATTGGTAAAGGAAACAGCATACAAGATTGAGGCGGACGCCAAACGGTTGGCACCTGTAGATACAGGGAGGTTGAGGGCTTCCATTAATACTGATATTGAGCAAGATGGGCTGGCTGCTGAAATTGGCACCAACGTTGAATACGCTGAATGGGTAGAGGATGGCACAAGCAAATCACCGGCACAGCCGTATATGAAACCTGCCGCTTTTAAGAATGAGGAACCTTTTATTGAAGGTATGAAAAAAATAGTAAGGGGGATTGATAATTGATGGATAGTTCAGAAGCATTGGCAAAGGGTATCTATTCAGTTCTCACTTCCTACCCCTGCTATGAAGTGGTGCCTGCTGAGGCTGTGTTTCCCTACATCTTATTGGGTGAGGAAAGCATTGTAACGAGCGACACCAAAACATATAGCCGCACAAAACACCTGATAACGATTCATATATATAGTGGAGGAACCTCTAGCTTGGAATCCAAACAGATGAAAGCATACGTTCAATCACAAATTGAAAATGAATTGGCGGTAAGTGGGCACAGGATTGATTTCCTGAAATTGGTACTAATGGACAGCAAGAAAGAACTTGAAACGGATTTTACAATCTTTCACTGGATTGTGGAGTACGAAATCACACTAATAAAGGAGTAAAATAATATGGCACAACGTGGCGTAGATGTTCAATTGAAGGTTGGCACAGTGTTCTTGGGTGGACAACGAGGAGCAACTTTGAATCAATCAACAGAAACAATCGAAACAACTTCCAAAACTACTGGTGGTTGGAAAGAGTTCGTAGCTTCTTTCAAAGAATGGAGTATTGATTGTGATGGCTTACTGCCGGATACAGATACATCCTTCACAGCACTGAAAACGGCTTACAACGCAGGCACAGCTATTGAGGTTTCCTTGGTAGATGCCGGTGGCGACGGCTACAAAGGTAATGTACTTATCACGGATTTCCCTTTGGAATACCCATACGATGATACAGCTACTTATTCTGTAACCTTGCAAGGTACAGGCGCACTAACAGCAGTTACAGGGGTTTAATACCCCTTGGCTGATTTAACCCAATAACACACAAAAAGGAGATTTATTAAATGGCAAAAACGGTGATGATTCAAGCAGATAAAGCAAGAAACCTGAAGTATGGAATTAACCAAATGGTTGAATTGGAAGAATTACTCGGGAAACCAGTAACCAATATGGATATGGAGAATTTCAGCATGAAGGATTTAAGAACCATGTTCTACGTTGCCCTGAAATGGGAAGATAAAAAACTGACGCAGGAAACCGCAGGGGATATCATGGATTCCGTGATTGAAAATGAAGGTATTGAATCCTTATCAGCAAGTATTGGGAAAGCCATGGAGTTGGCATTCAACAAAGTGGTTCCGCCCAGTAAATAAGCTTGGCTTTATCGATGAACTGGAACTGTTGAACCATGTAGTAAATATCCTTGGCTTAACGCCAAAATACATGGATAAGCTCACGATTGGTGAAGTAGGGTATTTGGTAAACCAAAAATCAGAACTGGATAAGTTGCATTACACACTTATGGCAAGAGCCGTATCGGTTGGCTATAACAATGTGATGAACAAAAAACAAGTGAAGATGTTTGAAGAAGATAAATCCAACCAACCAAAACAACGAGTGGGCACTATCGATGGTGGCAAGAAGCAAAGTGAATTGGATTATTTAAGGAACATGTAGCACACACCGGTATTGGTGTGTGTTTTTTTTAGATTTTTTTAGAAAGGAGAATACATATAATGAGCGAAAAATTAGTAGCGGTTAAGATAGATGCTGATTTATCCAGTTTTAAAACAGCCATGAGTGGTGTGAAAACCTCTGTTGGTTCCGCCCTATCAGGTGTAAAAAGTAGCTTTGGGGGTATGGAGGGTGGCGCAAGCAGCACAGCCGGTAATATCCAGAGCACCTTCCTCAATACCTTTGCCAAGGTGGCAGCAGGCGCCTATGTACTGAAATCCGCTTTTGGTTTTGGGGCACAGATAGCCGAGGCAGCCGGTGGGGCTATTGCGATGGAAGCACAGTTCAGCCAAACATTTGGCGATTTACAAGGTGAAGCCAAGAGCATGATTGGTGGCATGAGTAAGGATTTCAATATCCTGCCAAGCCGGATTGCGCCTCTGTTTACCAGTATCAGTTCCAAGTTCTTGGGATTGGGTTACAGCTCAGAGGAATCTATGAAACTGGCCAACCGTTCATTCACAATGGCGGCAGATGGCGCGGCATTCTACGATAAATCTGTTGAAGATGTGAACGGCAACATGCAATCATGGTTGGCTGGGAACACAGAAGCAGGGGATGCCATTGGGCTGTACGCAAGCCAAACCGAGATTGCGGCATGGGTTACAGATAACTATGGCGTATCCATGGACGGTTTGACGGAAGCCCAGAAACAAGAAATGCGCTTGAACTATGCGGAACACGTATATGAACAAGCCAATGTAACAGGGCAAGCCGCCGAAGAAGGGGATGGCTATGCCAACGTACTGGCCAACCTGAAAAAATCATTTGTGGATTTGATAGCCGCGGCAGGTGTGCCATTCATGGAACCACTCATTGGCGCTATGCAGAAGATTACCGAACTCATGGTTGCTATCACGCCAAAAGTAGCTGAATTTGCTACGGCATTGGCAACAGGTGATTTTGCCGCCATTGGAAATATGATTGGTGGTATCGCAGGTAAGGTAGGGGATTTGGCAAGTAAGTTCCCTCAGATTCAAACAGCTATTGCAGCGATTGGAGGCATTGCGGCGGCCGTATTCCTATCTGGCCCGCTGGCTTCAATGGGTGCTGTTATTGGTGCCAACTTTGCCGGAATCACAGGCGCCATTGCAACATTTGGTGGTAAGTTTGGGAGCATCTTTGGAACAATAATCGGCAAGATGGGTTCTTTTGTAGGGCAATTCAGTGCTCTTGGCGGAAAACTACTAGGGGTAACAGGTAGCGTGGTAGAAGGTGCCATTGGTAAGATTACAGGCGCTCTTGGCAAGGTAGTGATGCTGGGGCTTCAAGCATTGGCTCCTGCACTGCTATTGGGTGCTGTACTGATTGGTATGGGCATGATTTACAACCAATTTGGCGAACAAATCAACCAAATGGCGAACTTAGCCATCACAGAAGGGCCGAGGATTATCCAAGAGTTGATTGGTGGGATTGTTTCACAGATTCCTATGCTGATTGCTTCTGGCGCCAACATGCTTATTCTTTTGATGCAGGTGTTTACAGCCAACTTCCCTGTTCTCATGCAGGGCGGGATGGATATTATCAACTCCATCATTCAGGGCGTTATCGTTTCTTTACCTCAACTGATAGCACAAGGGGTTCACATGATTACTGCAATCATTAATTCGATTGTAACCATGATACCTCAACTGATATTGGCTGGTATGAGCGTTTTACAGGGGTTGATTGACGGAATTGTTCAAAATCTACCTTTGATTCTAGGGGCAATTCAAGCCATTGTAATGAACTTCACTTCAACTTTAGCAACTTACCTACCGCAAATCATTGAATCGGGTATCAATATCCTTCTTTCCTTGGTTGATGGAATTGTAAATGCTTTGCCCGGCTTATTGAAAACAGCCACACTCCTTATGAGTTCGGTGTTCGATACCTTGGTATCAAGTTTACCGATGATTTTAGAGGGCGGTATTCAGATTGTACGTTCCTTGGTAGATGGGGTTCTGGGTAATTTACCTGCTTTGATTTCAAGTGCTGTAGAGCTGATTTCCTCGATGGCTGGCACGATAGCTAAAAACCTTCCAACAATCCTCCAAAAAGGGCTTGAGTTGGTTGGGGAACTAGCGGCTGGTGTAATTAGAGGTATCCCTGCATTACTGGTAGCAGGTGCGGATTTGCTCACTCAGCTATGGGGAAAAATCACGGAAACGGATTGGCTTTCTCTTGGTTCGGATATCGTTTCTGGTATCGCCAAAGGTATTTCTGCTGGTGCCAGCTTGGTATTAGATGCCATTGGAGGCGTAGCAGATGGTGCACTGGATTGGGCGAAAGAAAAACTAGGCATTCACTCCCCTTCACGAGTAATGAAGAAAGAAGTAGGGAAAATGATTCCTGCCGGTATCGGTGCAGGTATTGAAGATGAATCCGACGTACCGCAACAAGCGCTGAACAAAGCCCTGGGCGGATTAGGCAAGAGCTACGAATACAACTTGGCAAGCAACATACCGGTTGGTGGCACGAACTTCTATGCAGAAAAACCACAAAGCACTACAGAATCTGGGTTCATAACCTATCTGTTTGAGTTACCGGTTAATATTGATGGGAGAGAAGTGGCTAGGGCTACTGCCGAATTTACCCAAGCAGAATTGGATAAGTTCAAAGTAAGAAACAACAGAATAGCAGGAATACGAGCATAGGGGCACAATCCCTATGCTTTTTTTATACATGTGAAAGGAAGATGAAAAAATGAATATCACCTTTAACGGCGAAGATTTAACGCAGATTCTCAGTGCAGTAAGTGTGAACCGCGGCATTCTGCCAGAAAGAATCAACAACATTTACACTATCCCAAAACGAAACGGCGCAATCTACGATTCCTACCGATACAAAGAGAAAAGGATTGAAGTGGAATTTGTAGTTGTAGCTGATGATTTGAACCTTGTAAGAAGAACCTTGGCGGGCATTTTAGATGTGGCCGAGCCGGCACAACTCATTTTTAGCGACGAACCCGATTATTATTGGTTGGCCGTTCCAGATGGCGCCATTAATCTATCCG
>Ga0172378_10005310_pt1 | contig 12023 bp, 8 predicted proteins | sample GrowelOW332metaG_FD_119755 | JGI IMG/M metagenome (GOLD analysis project Ga0172378, IMG submission 119755) | Groundwater microbial communities from an aquifer near a municipal landfill in Southern Ontario, Canada - Pumphouse #3_1 metaG | ecosystem: Environmental > Aquatic > Deep subsurface >... | reverse complement strand
TTTGATGTTCATGCCACCTTTACCAATAGCCAAAGATACCTCTTCTGGTTTCAAAAAGACTTCAGCTTTATGCTCTTCTTCATTCAATCGAACAGAAGAAACTTTAGCAGGACTTAGAGCCCGTTTTATAAATAATTCCGTGTTTGATGTATAATTAACTACATCAATATTTTCATTTCGTAATTCACGAACAATGCCGTGAATACGTGATCCTTTTACACCCACGCAAGCTCCAACAGGATCAATTCTATCATCGTAAGATTCCACCGCAATTTTAGCTCTTTCTCCAGGAATACGAGCTATTTTTTTAATGGTAATCAGTCCGTCATTTATTTCAGGAACCTCCATTTCAAACAAACGTTGTAAAAAGACAGGTGAGATACGCGATAAAATAATCTTAGGATTATTGTTTGCATTATCCACACGGTCTACTACAGCTCTAACCATTTCTCCTTTATGATAAAAGTCAGAAGGTATTTGTTCGGTTTTAGGCAATAACAATTCGTTACCGTCATCATCTAGTAAAAGCATCTCCTTTTTCCAAATCTGATAAACCTCGGCATTAATAATAGTGCCTACTTGGTCCACATATTTGCTATAAAGACTGTCTTTTTCTAATTCTAAGATTTTAGAAGCCAGCGTTTGACGTACATTCAAAATCGCTCTACGTCCAAAACTAGACAAGAATACCTCATCGGTAACCTCTTCACCTGCCTCATATGAAGCATCAATTTTTTGTGCCTCAGTAATTGATATCTGCAAGTTTGGATTAGTAAGATTTTCATCTTTTACAACTTCTCTACTTCTCCATATTTCAAAGTCACCCTTATCTGGATTAACAATCACGTCGTAGTTTTCGTCAGTACCAAATAATTTGGCAATAACGCTACGAAAAGATTCCTCCAGAACACTAATCATTGTTGTACGATCAATACTCTTCAATTCTTTAAATTCCGAAAACGTATCTATCAAACTGATGGTTTCTTCTTTCTTAGCCATATTATTTAAAACTAATTAAGTATTTAGTATATTTTATTTTCTCATATGTAAGGGTAATTTCCTCTTTGAGTAATTTAGGTCGACGCTCACCTTTTAGACGAACCGATTTCTCTACTTCAACCACAAAATTATCCTCCGTTGCCGACTTTAGGACACCTGAAAACTTCTCACCTTCTTTTGTCAAAACTTCAACAGTAGAACCAATATGTATTTGATATTGTTTAAGAACTTTAAAGGGCTGACCAATTCCAGCTGAGCCAACCTCCAATTCGAAGTCGACGACTTCTCTATCTAGCTTTGATTCAATAAATCGGCTCAACGCCACACAGTCTTCAATCCACACCCCTTCGGCGTGATCAATCTCTACAACGATTTTATCATCTGGGGTTACTGTAACGTCAACTAAAAAATAGTCTTGGTTTTGGAGCCACTCCTCGACAATAGTAAAAATTGTACTTCTTCCTATCATGTATTTACTATTAAGAACAAAAAAAGGGCCTAATCGCCCTCACCCTTCATCCATTTCGACTGCAAATATACAAATATAACTTTGGGATACAAAATATTAACTGATTTTTTATTAGTTTTGTAGCCATAATTCATTATTTATCAGCTATGAAGCATCAACATCTAAACACTAACAAACAATTCATGATTGGGAATGCTATTTTAGCTTTTTGCATCCTCCTAATCGTTGTTTTCTTCCTCTACATGAGCTTTCGTTACCAGCAAAAGAAGGATGGTATCGTTCCGAATCAAGGCCATTTTCAGCTTGTCATGGCTACCGGATTTCTTCATAAAGCTGTTTCCATCTATATAAATGATAGCCTCTATTACAACCAAACCATTGAAAAAGACTCGCTCCACCTGTTCATGGAGAAGAGAAACGAGGAGAATACGCTCTTAATTGTAGATAATAAAACCGATAAATTAAGTATCTTTAACTTAGAGGAGACTAACATTCGCTACATTTTTGACCGTTCAGCAGCAAATGAGATAACATTGGCTACCCAACCCGTCACTTTAGAGGAATAACATCAAGGTAAGTTGAGCTATTAAAACGCGGAGAAACATAGAAAGAGGATAAACAGTAGCATAAGCAATCGAAGGAGCATCGGTTGCGGTTGCATCATCGGCATATTTCAAAGCCATAGGATTAGCCATACTTCCACACAACATACCACAAACGGTTCCATAGTCCATTTTTATCCATTTAAGAGCAATCGCACCCACTAACAAAACAGGCACAATGGTAATAATAAAGCCAGATCCAATCCATAGAAAGCCATTACCCTGCATCACGGTTTCAAAGAAATGAGCACCAGCACTTAGTCCAAGACAAGCCAAATAAAAGGATAATCCTAAACGCTGTAACATCAAATTAGCACTACGAGTAACAAAAGTAATCATATGCAGATGCGGCCCAAATGTTCCAATAAGAATTCCCACCAAGATAGGACCACCAGCTAATCCCAATTTAATCGGAGTAGACATACTCGGTACAGAAATAGGGATAGCACCTACAGCAAGTCCCAAAACAAGTCCTAAAAAGACAGCCACCAAATTGGGCTCATTTAAGCGTACCACACGATTACCTAATAATTTCTCCACCTGTTTTAACACACCTCTGTCCCCCACTATTGTAAGGCGATCGCCCACCTGTAACACCAAATCGGGCATTGCAAGCAACTCTACACCACCACGGTCAACGCGACTAATATTCACACCATACTGATTGCGTAACCGCAACGAGCCCAATCGTTTACCATTTAATTCATGACGAGTAATTAAAAAACGTTGCGACATCAATTGACTATCTAAGGTGTTCCAATCAATATCACTACGATTCCAGTTCTCCACATCGTTTGAACCAAAAAGAACCGTTAAAGCCGACAAATCGGCTTTCTGTATAGCAACCAAAACACGATCTTGTGGTTGCAACTGCATATCAGAACGAGGTATTATTAGCTTATCGTCGCGCCATATTCTAGAAATCACAAATTTTGCAGGGGCTAATTTTGCAATAGCCTGTATTGTCAGTCCATATATAGCTGGATTTAGGATATGAAAAGAGGTGATATATGCTTTATGTTCATCCTCAACTGGAGCAGCTGTAAAAGTAGAGCTATGTTTAAAAAATAGGCGTAAGATAGACATACCCAAAATAACACCAACAACCCCTAAGGGATAGGATATAGCGCACCCTAAAGCAGGCGAATTGGGATCAACATTCATCTGGGTTAGCGTTTGCTGTGCTGCTGCCAAGGCTGGCGTATTTGTTGTAGCACCACACATAATACCCACCAAATCAGGAAGTTCTATGGTTGTTACAAAGCTTAAAGCTATCGTAAAGATAGTACCTAATGCAACGACTAATAGGGCCAACAGATTGAGTCGAACGCCGCCATGTCTAAACGAGTTAAAGAATCCAGAACCAACCTGCAATCCCAACGCATAAACAAAAACAACCAATCCAAAGCTCTCTGCATATTCCAGCATTGCAGCATCTATACTAAAGCCCAAATGGCCAAAAAAAATCCCTACAAAAAAGATAAACGTTATCCCTAAAGATATTCCGCCAAAGCGTAATTTACCTAAGCCAAGCCCTAGAGCAGAGATTAGAGAAAGTACAACAACAGCCTGCAAGGCCGAGTGCACTGTAAAGAGTGTAGTAATCCAATCCATCTATATCATTGATTATATCCGCTGCAAAGATAATAATAATAAAGGTCTGCAAAGAGATTGTTTTGCAGTTTATACAAACAATTTACGGCAACAACAATCTCTGACCTACAATAAAGACAACATTGCAAACATACTGTTTGCCGTCTACCCCTACAAAACCGTCACTTCATCTATAAAGAACCAACAAGGATGTCCTACACCATAATGCCAAGTTGGACACTCCTTTGTAGCAACCACATCAATCTTAATATAACGCGCTTTAATTGGCGTAGCAAGTGTGGAACGAACGCCTTTAAATTTAACCTGTACCGATCGGTCCTCCTCCAACGTATGCACCTCTATAAGTGTATAATGGATACCATCCTCTGAATAGGAATAAGTAACCTCCTTAGGAAACAAAATCCACTGTCCTAATTGATGTAAGAAATCGGATATAACACTATGTATCGTTTGCGTTGTTTCTAAATCGATAACCATAGAAGCATCTATGCCCTCCCATCCAATCCAACTCTCTACAAACGTAGAGCCACCAAAAAGGCCATCCGTTAGAGTGGTTGCTGGTTTATTAGCATAGCCACCAGTAGGTGGTGTGATATATTTCACTGCTTTACCTAAAGCAATACTTTTGTACTTGGAGGGTAGAAAGCGCTCGCGATATAAACTACAATAATCTACTGGAGAATTACTACGTTCGTTGAGCGTAGGTATATCATACTCCTTTACACGTTGCTCAAACAAGTCAAGGTCTCTCTTGATCTGTTCAATATCTTTTACCGATTCAGTACGTGCCAGTTCTAAGGCAGAATATTGAAGTGTTAGTCGCTGTATTCGCACACGTTTCAACAAAACAGCATCCCCCTTTACCGCTTCCTCTGCAGCATCAAAAAGCTGATTATACAACTTCATAAGGGCCGGTTTCAACACATCCTGTTTAAACGTAACCGGAGAGTCATAAATCCATAAAGCCGTAGTACTGCCCAACAATGCCCCCTCCATGGTACGAATATAACGGTATAAATAGGGAGCAGCAGCTCCATAATAACCAGCTAGGAAATGATGCATCAATGTATCCACATCCGCATTGGTATTCCATAATAACTTTGCCACAAGATAGGCACGTAGTTCCGAGAAATTGCCCCCCTTACTTCCAGCTATTTGCGAAAAATGCATCGTAGCATTATGCTTCTTAAAGAGTTGCATATTAGCTTGTAGCACATGAAAATTGGGAAATGGAGAAAGATAATTATCGAAATTAATACCATAATCCCAAACAAATATATTCTTTGTGATAGCAGACCATCCCTCAAGAGCCTTCACAAACTCCTGACCAGACACATTATCAGTAAGCGGTACTTCGCGTTTACAGTCAATATCGCATAGCATGATGTTCACATTTGGCAATGGTTTAACATGCTTAGGCGGATTCATGGTAAAGATATAAGCCAATGTAGAAAACTCCTTATCCGGAAAACGAGTAGCTAATTTATTTAAGAAATGGATAAAATTGCCAGATATAGCCCCCTCATATTTCTCAACAGCACTACATTTTTCACATCTACAGTGTGTAAAATTACCATCATTTTGGCTCACAGAAATCATAGTCTTACCCGGATTGGCTTTAAAAATAGAATCGATACGCTGTGCCACCACCTCAAAGAGTTCAGGGTTAGTTAAACACCACTGAGTCGCTTTTCCCGGATGGCGTTTACCATTGTAATAAGCATAATATTCAGGATGAGTTTTCCCATACACACTAGCAGGAAGAAGACGGTCAAAAGTATGCACCCAGTAGGTTGCTGCAAACATCTCCTTTGGTTCCTCTAAACGGAACCATGTTTTATAAAGAGGATCAGTAGCTATGGCATACGATTGTGTTTGTCTATAGCGAAAAGAGGGATTCTCTACACGCCTCATAGAGGGTACAATCAAATTTTCTTTTGGCACAAAAGAGAGCGCATGGTTTCCCCAATAATCCACGCCAAAAAAGTTTTCCAACAACGTTACAATAGCATAAACACTCCCCTTTCCGCCACCACTTCTTACATACATAATCTGGTGGTGCGTTGCTAAAAGAAAGCCATCCTCTTTTAAAGTAGATGGTTGAGATTCCAATTCTTTGGGTAAAGAAAAAGCATTACCAATCACCACATCCAATTTACGCGGCAGATAATTCGCTTTTTTCGTAAGGATAGGCAGTTTAGCACCACTCAACCGATGGGTAAAATCTTGTAGCAGATGAGCAGCTTGCCAATCCACCGAGTCTCCCGTAACAATAATCCGTGCTTTGGCGTTACTATTTTTCACTAAGGTTACTTGGCTCCAAGCTGTCCATGCACAAAAGCATAACAGTAACAACAAAATTTCTCTTTTCATAGTAAATAGGTTAGAAGGTTACAACTTTTTGTATTTAGCACACACTACAGCTTTTAAAAGAGGTAGTACAATAAGAATCGCATCAAAGATAAAAAAAAATTACAAACCACACTAAAGTGCCAAATAACAAAAGAAGCCCACCAAAAAGGGAACACTAAAATCAACCAACATACCATGTAAAATAGAAAGAGGCACAAACCTATCGCCGGTAACCTGCCGTATAATTGGTAGAGTGGTATCCATGCTGGTAGCTCCCCCTGCTGATATAGGAGACAGTGGACCAAACCAACGCACCATGAAAGGTGCAAAAAGGAGGGTAATCAATTCTCGCCAGATATTTACTAGTAAAGCTATGGTACCTAACTCAACCCCCAATTTCTGGGTGATTAACACACTAGATAAGCTATAATAAGCAAATCCCGATTCTATTGCCAACAGCTCTGTTGGTTGTCGGTCTAAGAAAAGGCTCAAAACCAGTCCACCAGATAGGGTGCCCAAAACAGTAGCAACAGGAAGCAGAAAAAGATAGGCAGAAGAGTGTCGGATAGAGTGCCACAAGCTCTTATTATGCCCCACACTACAACCCACCATTGCCAACAAACAACACAACAGATAGAGACTAATAGATGGATGCATCCACTCCGTTGGGATGAGATGTAACCAACCAACATATCCCCCTATAACAAACCATATAACAATAAGCAAGCTACTACGAATCGTTTTCCAACTCAGCTGATAAGTAGTTGCTGTTATAGCATCACTCTGGAGTGTTGTTGTGGAGGAACGCTTCTTCTTCCATTTCCCCGTAGATAAAAGATAGTGCCATAATAGCTTACTAGCTAACAAACTGCCCAATAGTCCCATTATTGTAATCACCAGCGATTCCAATCCAAGAACCGGCAAACTATTCATCAGCATACGGTTACTGCCCATCTCTACGCCAAACCAAAACAAGAGAATAACCACGCATAGCATAATGAATGAACTCAAAAGAGCCAATGTACGCCGGCGTAAGAGATATCCTGCGCCAATGGCAAGAAGAAATGTAGAAATAATTGGAAACATAGTGTAATCTATTATAATTAAAGCGCGCAAAGATACAAAGTTAACTTCATACTAAAAAAGTGAAATTTAAAAAAACAGAATAAATTAATATGTACTTCACAAATAATGCTTATCTTGCTGCTACTATAAAAACACACCTATGAAAAAAGCAATTTTCAGTCTATACGTAGATGGCTTCCGGTCGATGCCGCGCTGGGCTTGTATCGTGTGGATTATTATACTCCTTAAAATAGTTGTTTTCTTCGGAATAATACGGCCGCTCTTCTTTCCTAACATGCTACAACAAACCTATAAAACAGATGCGCAACGAAGTGAGCATGTCATACGCCAAATCACTACAACAAATCCTTCATCATTAACTCCATAACGCTTAATTAAGTATGTTTCATCAAATAGACACCTCGTTAATTGATTGGTCTCGTGCACAATTTGCACTCACAGCTATGTATCATTGGCTCTTTGTTCCACTAACATTAGGCCTAAGTTTTATCCTCGCCATTATGGAAACCTACTATGTGCGAACAGGCGACCAAAAGTGGAAAAACATTACCAAATTTTGGATGAAATTATTTGGTATTAATTTTGCTATTGGAGTGGCAACAGGACTGATTCTGGAATTTGAATTTGGCACCAACTGGAGCAGCTATTCCTGGTTTGTGGGGGATATCTTTGGAGCTCCATTAGCTATTGAAGGGATGATGGCTTTCTTTATGGAAACCACCTTTATTGCCGTCATGTTTTTTGGCTGGGAAAAGGTGAGCAAACGGTTTCATCTTACCGCCACATGGCTTACCGCCATCGGTTCAAATCTATCGGCCGTTTGGATACTTGTGGCCAATGCGTGGATGCAAGATCCCAAAGGAATGCAGTTTAATCCAGATACAGCTCGCAATGAGATGGTCGATTTTTGGGAAATTATCTTCTCCAATACCGCTCTCAACAAGTTCTTCCATACGGTACTCTCTAGCTATATGCTAGCCGCTGTGTTTGTTATTGGCATTAGTGCTTGGTATCTTCTACAACATCGGAAAACAGATTTAGCACTCAAGAGCAGTAAAATAGCCGCCGTCTTTGGGTTCTGTGCCGTTCTATTAACCATCTTTACTGGAGATACATCGGCACGTGGAATAGCCAAAACCCAACCCATGAAATTTGCAGCTATAGAAGCACTCTATACCGGACACAGTGAGGTGGAGCTAAACATCATAGGCATTTTAAACCAACCTAAAATAACAAACAAGGGCATTCAATTTCCTACATTTAAAGGATTAAAGATTCCCCGCCTACTCTCCTACATGACCAGTGGAGATGGAGACGCCTATATTCCAGGCATCAACGATTTACTACAAGGGAATGAGACTTATAACATCTTACCGCTTGCAGAAAAGATAAGACGCGGCCGAATAGCACAACAAGCACTATTATCGTATAAGAAAGCCGTTCAAGCAGGAGATACTACTGCCACCCTTTTACGTGCCAAGTTTGAAGACGAGGCGTGGATGCAACAACACTTTAGCTACTTTGGCTATGGCAGTTATTACAATGAGGACCCACAGATACAACTAAAAAACAGTATGCAAGTTATCCCGCCCTTATCCCTAACCTTCTACTCTTTTCATGTCATGGTGCTACTAGGCTTCTGGTTTTTACTTCTATTTAGCCTTGTTTTATTCTTTCATAAACGAAAAACATTACAACATAAGCGCTACTTTTTATGGATACTATTCCTAAGCATTCCTCTAGCCTATGTGGCGAGCGAAGCAGGGTGGATTGTTAGCGAAGTTGGCAGACAACCTTGGATTATTCAAGACCTTATGACCAACGCGCAAGCTGTTACCCGTATCGACAGTGATTCTGTAAAACTAACCTTTGTTCTTTTTGCTATTACATTCACCACTTTACTTATAGCAGAGATAGGCATTATGGTTAAACAAATAAAAAATAAAGATTTACACAACGAATAAAACGAAAGTATATGTTTGAACAAATGTCATACAGCACATTGCAGCACTACTGGTGGCTGATTATAGCTATTCTTGGAGGTCTTCTCGCCTTTTTGTTTTTTGTGCAAGGCGGACAAACCCTATTTAGCAATCTTGCCAAGACCAATAAAGAACGAACCCTATTAGTAAATGCATTAGGCCGAAAATGGGAATTTACATTCACTACATTAGTTGTGTTTGGAGGAGCCATATTTGCCTCCTTTCCTCTTTTCTATAGTGTCAGCTTTGGAGGGGCCTATTGGATGTGGATGATTATTCTCTTTGTCTTTGTACTACAAGCTGTTAGCTACCAGTTTAGGAGTAAACCGGGCAACTGGCTGGGACAATCCGTTTACGATAGGATGCTCTACCTCAATGGTTGTATTGGAACCATCTTTATTGGTACAATGATAGCCACCTTTTTTACAGGCGCACATTTTAGTACCGATTTGCTGAATCATGTAAGTTGGGACACACCCTATCATGGACTCGAAGCACTACTTGTTTTTCATAATCTAAGTCTAGGACTAGCGGTCTTCTTTCTATCCCGCATACTAGCACTTCACTATTTTACAAACAGCATCCAGCATGAAGAGATGCTTGCACGAACCCCTCGTTTAGTGCGCATAAATGCAGCGCTGTTTTTAATCTTCTTCTTGTTCTTTATTGGAAAACTCTTCTTAATGGAGGGCTATGCCATAGACAGTAATCAACAGATTGGACTCGAAGCACATAAATACCTCTATAACTTTATAGAAATGCCAATCGTAGGGGGTCTCTTTCTTATCGGTGTGTTGCTCGTGCTATATAGTATTTTCCGAAGTAGCTTACAGGTATGGACAAAAAGCATTTGGTATAGTGCAATAGGTACTATCTTAACTGTTTCCACCTTAATCGTTTCGGTGGGGTATAATCAAACGGCCTTCTATCCCTCTCTCTCAACGATGCAAAGCTCACTCACCATTTCCAATGCTTGTTCTAGCAAATTCACACTACTCGTGATGGGCTACGTTTCCCTGTTGATTCCCTTTATCTTTCTCTATATCTTTTATACCTGGAGAATGATTAATAAAAAGAAAATCACAACACAAGAGATGGACGATGCAAACAATCATGCCTATTAACAAATGCTAGCTTTTAGGTAGTGCTGCTCCTCTTAAAGAGGATGATACTGCTTTAGCTCCGTGCGTAAACGATGCGATTGACCATCGGTTAGCTGGTCGAGCAAAGCCCAGAAACGTGTGCCGTGGTTCATCTCTTTCAAATGAACCAGTTCATGGAGCAACACGTAATCTATCAGATGCGTGGGCAACAGTAGTAAAGAAAGAGATAGATTAATTTTCTTTGCAGCAGTACAACTGCCCCATCTCCCCCTACTCGAGTTGATGCTTACTGCTTGATAAGTGAAACCATTTTTCTCGGCCAATTGATATAGGCGAGTAGGTAAAACAAGTTTCGCTTGTACACGCATAGCCTCAACAACAGCACGTTTTAAGCGTTCTTGAACCGTTGCTGCAGAGAAATCGACCTGTGCAGGACAAACAAGCAGATGTTTTGCCCCATCCTGTTGTAAGAAAAAAGAGGATCCAACCCCCTCTTTCACCGTTAATTGGAAAAAAGGGGCTTGAATCTGATAGGATAAATCAATATGTAAAATAGGACTACGATCACGAAGTTTAGTAAGCTGTGCCTCCATCTTTTGCAGGGTCTGAAGGAGCTCTTTTTGCTGGATGCCACAAGGCACCGTCACTTTTAAACCCTCCGCACAAGAGCGCACAACAATACGTTTTGCACGTGTGTTCTCTACAACATACAATCTGCCCCATTCCGTTGTCTGCAATTCATACTTCATAGAGCACTAACCATTTATACTATTTTTTATTTTACTTACTCTAGATAGGTATATCCATACAATCCAGAACGATAGTTCGACAAGAATTCCTTTCCCTCTTCTAGTGTAATCTTACCCTCTTTAACCGATTTTGTTACCCAAGTTTCCAGGGTACGAACCAATTTTCTTGGGTTATATTGCACATAGTCTAACACATCGGCAATGGTTTCTCCATCAATAATCTGGTCAATAGAATACCCCTCCTCGTTCACCGTTACATGCACCGCATTTGTATCCCCAAAGAGATTATGCATATCGCCTAAGATCTCTTGATAAGCACCTACTAAGAACACCCCTAAATAATAGGAATCACCGGAGCGAAGCGGATGAACAGGCAAAACATGCTTAATGTTACTGGTAGAAATAAAGGTAGCAATCTTTCCATCCGAGTCGCACGTTATATCTTGTAGTGTTGCTTGACGAGTGGGCCGCTCATCGAGTCGTTGTATAGGCATGATAGGGAACACCTGATCGATTGCCCACGAGTCTGGAAGCGACTGAAACAAAGAAAAATTACAGAAATATTTATCGGCCAACAACTTATCTAACATTCTAAATTCATCGGGCACATGCTTTAAGTGCGAAGCAATCAAGTTTATCTCACGGGTAATAGACCAATAGATACGCTCTATTTTGGCTCTCGTATTTAAATCTACAAGGCCATGTCTAAACAAATCTAAAGATTCTTCTCGTATTTGTTGTGCATCGTGCCAAGCCTCCATCATCCTTTGTTGATTTAGGTCGTTCCAAATATTATACAACTCTTGCACTAACTCATGGTCTTCGGCCGTGGCTTCAAACTCCTCATCCATACTAGGTAAAGAGGCGGTTTCTAGCACCTCAAAGATTAAAACAGAATGATGGGCCGTTAAGGAACGTCCACTCTCGGTTATAATATTTGGATGCGGTATATCATTCTTATCACTCACATCCACAAAGGTGGAGATAGAGTCGTTCACATATTCTTGTATGGTATAGTTAACACTACTCTCACTACTCGAAGAACGAGTCCCATCGTAATCCACACC
>Ga0172378_10005308_pt1 | contig 12025 bp, 7 predicted proteins | sample GrowelOW332metaG_FD_119755 | JGI IMG/M metagenome (GOLD analysis project Ga0172378, IMG submission 119755) | Groundwater microbial communities from an aquifer near a municipal landfill in Southern Ontario, Canada - Pumphouse #3_1 metaG | ecosystem: Environmental > Aquatic > Deep subsurface >... | reverse complement strand
TCCCTCTTCTTTCCATCAGCTATCCGCTGTCCATCGAGAAAGCCTCGTTCGCATTGGGCAAGACGGTGGTCAACGGCATGGTCGCCGGATATGGGGTCTCCACCGTAGGAGCCCTTGGGATATCCAACAACCTCTCCGGTATCGTCACCAACCTGCAAAGTGGTTTTTCCGACAGCGCCGGGGCGATCATCAGCCAGAATATCGGCGCGGGACTGTGGTCACGGGCAAAGAAAGCCCATATGATCACCCTGTGCATCATGACAGCGGTCAGCGTCACCGGTGTGACGATTCTCTCCCTGTTCGCCCGACCGATGATCCACCTCTTCGCCACCAGCCGTGAAGGATCCGACCCGGCGTTCGAGGCAACCATCTGGAGCATCTTTACGCTGGATGTGCTGAGCGTCATCCCGCTTGCCGTCAACAGCGCCAATGTGTCGTTCATTTTGGGCATGGGCAAAACCAAGTTGGAACTGGCCATCGCCTTCTGCCGTATCTTCCTGTTCCGCATTCCGGTTTTGTACGCATTCAAGCATTTCACCACGCTGGGTACACGGGGCATCGGTTGGATGATGTTGACCAGCAACGGACTGACCGCCGTCATCTCTTCCCTGCTTCTCTGGATGTTGGTCAGACGGCACCAACGTACCGACAAGGAAGGACGATAAACCAATCCCCCCGACGTGGGGGGAAGAAAAAAGGAATGAGAAACCGTTTCAATACCGGAGCGCCGAGGCCTTCATCATCTCATCGAACAGCTGCTTGGCTTCACGGTGCCCCAGACGCACCAGAGGATCGGAGAGGAACGCCTGGAACAGCAGGTTGTCATCCCCGCTTGCCACGGCATCCAGGGTCATCTGCTGTACATCGCTGACATGCCGCACCATGGATTGGACGGAAAGCGGCGGGTTCTTCGCAACGATCGGCCGGATGCTGTCCTGGCTGATGAATCCGTTGCTCTCCACCACTCTTCCCGTGGGAAGCCAGGAGATCTGCCCTTCGTTGGGCCGGTTGACGTTGGTGTACAATGTCCGCGCCCCAAGCAACGACTTCATGATGTCCACCCCTTCTTCGTCGGTAGGTTTTGCCTTGAGTTCGTCGTCGGTGAATACCTTCTCCCGCTTCTCCTTCGCCTGGCGGAGCCGCCATTCGTACGGCGTTCGGATCACACCAAAGGTGTTCAGTTCCTCATCCGAAGTGAGGAACCAAGGCAGGAACTCGGCCAGGTGTCGGTCCCCCGCCGCGCCCAGTGCGCCGAAATCCCGAAGGAGAGTCAGGGCGATCAAATTGTCGTGGTCAAACCACTTTTCCCCTTTGATCCGCTCCTTTGCCTGCGCCGTATGATCGGTGTACAGCGTCGGACCAGCCGCGTATTCCTTCAGACGTGGCATCAGATCATGACCGTTCCATGTTGCGCCTGTCACCCAGGTGAAATGGTTGACGCCACACAGATCGATGTGTATTTCCCTCCGGTCAGGAACCGGCACGTTGAACCATGAGGAAACAAGACCTGCGAGGAACGTCTGGGTGTGGAATACCTCATGGCAGCAGCCAAGCGCCTTGATCTGAGGGAACGCCTGGTACAACGCCGCGGTGCACAACGTCATGGGGTTGGTGTAGTTGATCACCCAGGCATCCGGACAGCATTGCTTGATCTTCTTCCCAAACCCAAGAAACAGCGGGATGGCCCGTCTGGCCCGCATGATGCCCCCCGGCCCGGTGGTATCCCCAACGCTCTGCAGGATTCCGTATTTCTCAGGGACGACCAGGTCCCCGTAGCGGCATTCCGTCAACCCCGGCTCAATGGAGATCACCACCAGGTTGCATCCGTCCAGCGCTTCCTCAATCGTCTCACACGCCTTCACAGTGAACCGTTCCCCATCGTGGTTCACCTGGGCGACCCGCTTGGCCACTTCAACGTTGTTCACCGCCGCCTGATGGTCAATGTCGTACAGCCGGACCGACCCATGGGTATCCTTGTTCAGTGCCAAATCCCGAAAAAACTCGATGGCCCACTGCCTGCTGCCGCCACCGATGATACAGATGTCTGATGCTTGCATCATCTCTTTTTTCTCCTATATGCATCCGGGGAATACCCGGTATTTGCCTTAAAAATCCTACAAAAATATGAGGGATCCGAAAAACCTGTGCAGGAAGCAATTCCTTTTAGCGCCAAATCCGTCGTCTTGAGCAAGTGACAAGCATTGGCAATCTTCATGGAAAGGATGTAATCCCGCGGACTTATACCAATAACGACATGAAACAGTTTCGTCAGATAGTCATCACATACCCCGACCGCCTTCGCCACATGGGAACGGTTTACTTCCTGTGGGTCCTCCCTATTTATCGTTAATATGGCGGTTTTCACCATTTCCGCGTTTCTTCCCATATGAGAAATCAAACTCATTTGGTGAATACATTCCCTACGTGACAGCACAAACCGATTCAAAGGAAATAAATTGGCATGCTCCAGTATCACGGAATCGAGAGACGCCGGAATTGTGTCCGCCACAAAGAATATCTGACAAGGAAAATCATGCAACAAATTGTTTAACAAGGTTTGATCTTCGACAACCAGAAGCGCATCAGCAGGTACTTTTACTTCCAAACTGAGGAACCCATTACGTTCCGTGGCCTGCATGGTCTCAAATTCCTGGGAAAGAAGATTGCGTTCAGCGTTCTCCAAATCATTATGATATAGCAAAGGTACTCTGAAATTGGTCAGGTCCTTACGAATCGCTGTCTCCACATTCTCATACCCCACCAAGATTGCGGGTGACGCGATATGCATGGACTGATGTTTTGCCTTGAGAATATCCAACACTACGGCAGCGGAATGGGAATGGAACGAAGTTTTCCAGAACAAAGTCCGTATATCGGAAGGCATCTCTCCATCCAACATTTGGGATATCGACAGGCACCCTGGTTTCTTTGAATCCGAAACGACATAGTCATGCGTTCCACACAAGCTCACGCCTCGGAACAATAAGGGATAGGGAAAAAGGAGAAAAAGAAATCCATCCCCATACATAGCTGATCCCCCATGAATAGCCATGGTTTCTGTCACTACAGGAGGCATCGGGATTCCCTGTGTCGTTTTCAAACCAATGCAGATCTTCACACCTTCGGGGGTCTCCTCCGCTGATACCCGTTTGATGCCCCATGTTTCCAGAATTTGTTGCAACATCATCTGACAGGAACGGACGTTTCCCATCACGACAGGAAGGGAATCAGGAAGCTCGTACCCGATCTGCAGAAAAAGCGCATTCAGAGAACACGTCTCTTTGATCATTCGTTCCTGATCGATTCCCATTCGAATCCGTTCCCGCAAAACGGAAAGTCGTGCGGCAACGGAAGGGCAATTTCCTGCACAATCATCAGCGATTCTGGCCATCTCGTCGCTGACCGATCGTAGAAATGCCGTTTTTCGGGCATATTCTTCCTCTGTTTTCTCTGCAAGACGCAACGTATCACCGTGCATCCGCACCGCAGGTATCGTAAGATTCAGGAAAGATCGTATCTCATCCACCGCTTTCCATTCAGGATACTTACCATACAAGACGGCGTACCCAATCATCGCATCGGAACTATGAATCGGTAGCACTACCGTCGTACCAATTTTCCCAATTTGCAAAAAGTTTGGAAGCAATGTACCGGCAGGAAACAACCTCCTCCACGCAAACTGTTTTTCTTCACAAAAACCACCAGCATACTCCCGTACATTGTCTTCTCGTTGGAACACCAGATGGAATTCATCCACCCCCAGTAGCGATGCCTGACTCATCACAGCATCCACCACTGCATGATAATCCGAGGCAAGCACCATCCCGTTTTTGATCCGTGACAATGCCTGATCAATCACAGAAGCATGGTAAGCCTCTGCGTTCTGTATGCGAATCATACATGCAGAAATCAAGGAAACCACAGGAATCATCAGTTGTTCGCGAAAGTGTTGTGGCGCACAACTTTTTTGATACAAAGCAATTGCATCCAACAAAGCAGACATGTCCGGATGGCTTGGCAGATAGGAGGCCAACGCTTGTTCCAACTGTTCCAGATAGTCTTCTTTCCCCTCTGCGACCATCATGGCACGTACGTCAGATGGAGACACATCCAGACCTTGCGACACGATGGAAGCAAATGTCCCGGAATCATCACAAGACAATGCATTCTGCCAAACACTCAACATGCCATGACAACCACAACTTCTCCGAATATGTAACGAGCAGGGAATCAAACAATCTCCACCAACCCCACCGGCAACCGCGCGATTCCAAGCTTTGTCTGCCAACTGTTCCACGGGCATGGCTATGGTCGTACCCGGACAGGGCATCATCAACGATTTCCTGGCGTCATTAAAACCGACGATTGCCACATCAGAGGGAATATGGAACCCAAGCTCCTCCAAATATGCCGAAGTGGCATACATGACATCATCGTTGACGCATACGATGGCATCAAAATCTTTTCCTGGTACCAAATTGCGTTTTATCACGAGTTCTTTGATCGGAGCTTCCCAATCATGCCATTGGGATGGGGAAGAAACGAGACGTTCATCGACATCGAAGCCTTTGAGCCGCATTACCGTACAATACGCCACATATCGCTCCTCCGCGGAACGATGCGTCGCGGGACCACGAAGAAATGCTATTTTTCGTTTGTGATGTACCTCCACGAGATGAAGAATTTCCTCCTTCATCGCAGTATAGGCGTTAAACGATACATCACAATGGCCTTCAATCTTATGGGCGATGGTAACAAACGGCATATGGAACGTTTCTTGATGAAACTGGGTAATATCCTCCAACGTCGCCGTTCCGCCAATGCTCGAGGCCCAACTGATTAAGCAGTCCGGATGGGCTAAACCAATCATGGAATATAAGGGGTTATCCAAATATTCGTTCCGTGGCACATGATGCAATCTACCGCCTGGAAAGACAAACAAAGAGACACCATCCCTCAGCGCATAGGAGGAGAACCAAGCCTCATAACTGTTCGCTTCCCTCTCCAATGACGCCAATGCGAAGGCGATTCGTTTGGGCATCACAACCTCCCGAAACGAAGCAATCGGAACAGACAAGGCAACCGTGCGCCCGTCATGTCGTGGGTGTACAACGCCACATGGGAACCGGTGAATCCGGGAGCGCCCTCATCACAAAGGTGGGAAGCATCCAACACCAACGGCAAGGGATTTTCGTTTATCGAGCAGATGACATTGAATCTGTCCACGGATAAGGACAACGTCACAACCGGACCAAGGGACATCGGGAAACGATATTCCTTGTAAGCTCCATGCTCAAAACGTTGGCATACGACGGTATCTTTGGTTACCAACAACGCAATGCAATTCTCATTGTTATACAAATACAGTATCCCCGCCGCTTGCTCTTGGCAGATGGGAGTATAATGTATTTCTGTTGTGGCACGAAACCGAAAAGCTTTGCTCGGCACCGCAATCAACGACACCCGGAAACCTGAGGTGAAAGGTTCTTCCCCATACAAGGCAAGGTTGCCGTTTTCTATTTGGAGATCTTCGCCCAATGGCCGACGCAAAGAAATAAACTCTTTGGGAAGTTCTGGTTGATCAAACATATACGTTTTCTCTTCAACCTGCAATGGATCTTCATAGGCTTCATCAGGAAATCCTGTACCGTTGGAAAGGACAAACCATTCATCTTGCATGTGTAACGGAAACAAAGCGGTCTCTCGTCCCAATGGACACCTGTGCGCCCCGGGAACAGGCCGAGCGCAGAGACAGGCAAGATAATATTCCCCATCACGATATTTCATGATGCTCCCGTGCCCACATTTCTGCAAACCCCGATCCAAATGGGAAGTGATCAAAGGTTTGGGATTCCGTTCCCACGGTCCCCGAAGCGTTTTGCTTCTGAGCTGGGTTACTCGATGTTCATACCCTGTTCCTCCTTCCGCAACGATCAAGTAATACCAGTCACCTTCACGGTACAGATGAGGTCCTTCTGACAACATTGTACGATCACTGTCGATCAACTTGACCTGATCGCCTACCAGACAGCCATGAGCTTGATCGAATTCCTGAAGGAAAATCCCGGTGAATCCATTGTGCATATTCACTAGATACTGTTTTCCATCCGTATCATGGAACAACGAAGGATCAAATCCCGTGCTATTTAAGAAAATTGGATCCGACCAAGGTCCTTCAATGGAAGGCGCTGTCACCAAATAATTGGGAGAGGTGTAGTACGGCATCTTCTGGGTATGCATGTTGGTATACACGAGATAGAACATACCATGAGCGTAAGAAAGGTCGGGCGCCCATATCCCACAGTTGTTTGGTATCCCTTCCATCATCAACTGGGATTGTCGGTCAAGGGGACTTGGCAATTGTTCCCAGTGCTCAAGATCACGCGAATGCCAAAGTTTTACCCCCGGCCACCATTCAAATGTTGACGTGGCGATATACACGTCATCCCCTACCCTGATCATCGAAGGATCAGGACAAAAACCACGTAAAATCGGATTATGAATCATCCTATGCCTCACCGAATTTTCCTCAGGTTTTCAAACGTTACACTCCATTTTCCATCTCTCGGAAACCCTTGAAATGTATCTCCACATCCCTGAAACCCTACACAGAGCATTGCGACAGCCATTAACAAAGAACCATTTCCCGGAAGATAAGAAGGAAGATCTTTCCGTCCTTTCTGATAATTGCAACCATTTGCCGCATACCAGTTTTTTTCCGTTTTTGCGAGAAGAAAATCAATTGCGAGATCCTGCATCCCAAGCCGTGTAGCACACATGGACAGAAACGCGAAATCCCAGCCCCATAACGTGGAGTAATCCCATACCGTCGCCACATTGAGCAATGTACGCTGCATGATGTTCCGATCGATTCGCTTTCCCGCCAAAAACCCCAACGGGAAAACCATCGAAGGATGATCTTTCGCATAGGCAGTGAAAGAATCCGGATTGCTTTCTGCAGACATATACAAGTTATCAAAGACAAAAGGGCGAGCCATCTTCTCTGCAACTCTCTTCCATGTCCCTGGCGTTTCCTCCCCCAAAACACCTGCCAGCCGGATGGCGGTTTCCAATCCTTCAGACCACGCGCAACATTCATACGAAGGATTGTACGTTTGGAGGGGATCAAAAACCTCCTGGACAGGAATGATAGGTGGTGTGAGACAGTAGCGATCCTTGGATCGATCGTACGTCACGAAATCCACCATGAATGTTGCAGTTTCTTTGATTACATCCCAGAAACGTCGCAACCAAACGATATCTTGCGTTACGGAAAATACGGAATCAAGCAGGAAAAGAATGTGAGGTTGCTGCCAAACCAATAGGGTGGCGATGGTTGATGGTGAGTTTGTCCCTTGAGGATCCGTCATCTTCGGCCAGCGGGCTCCATGGTACCCATTCTTCCTTGCCTCCTCCATCGCAACAGGCAAGATAGAGAGATACCAATCCAACACGGGAAGGATTCGTTCAGTCCTGTTCCACAAAGAAAAATGGAACAGATGCAAAGGAACCATCTCTAAATGGAATTTACCATACCAACTGTTACAAAACAATCCCGTCTCAGCCGGGGGATAGACTCCTGTACTGTTGATCAACGTAAGATATTGGGAGAGAACCACCCTCCGTTCCAGTTCAAATGCGGAAGGAGCGGTACAATAGGAGAAATCAACCGCTCCTCCCGATTCCCAAAACCGGTTCCATTCCGTTCTGCATGTCTGCTCACTCCCAGGGGTTTTTTCTGGACTTTGCCCTTCATAAAAGGTAAATCTAAAATCGCCAGTTGATGAAACGGCAACCAATGGGGACATATCACTCCATTGGCAACCATGGAGTCGTATACCCATGTGGGAACCATCAATATTCCGTTCCATTTGATCGACCCCGGTGATAGAAACTCCGGAAAAGTCTTCGGAAACCTCTTCACCTGCAATACGATGCGATGGCTTGGCGAACCTGATCCGTACTTTCGCGATACATGAAGAATCCACATGAAAACAAACAGTATCCGAAGACGGGTCAACCCACGTAATGACACAAACGGCCTTTTCATGGAAATGGAATCTGCTGGTAAGGATGCCATCATACAGGTTCAACTCTTGGTCGATTTCGGTAATGCTTCCCAAATCTACATCGCGGTCATCAAGAGAAAGTAAAAAATGACAAAGATTCGCCTTATGCGGGTTTTTTCGCAGATATTCATACACTGCCTCGTTACCCGGTTGTGGGTAGACAGCATAGGAAACCTTCCGTCCTTCATGCAGGAAGTCGGTAGGAACCAGGTTTCCTGCAGCCTCTTCCGTCCTGGGATAGCTGTGCCAGAACCATTCGGCCATCGTACAAAGAGGACATCCAGCATTTTGATAAGCAGGATAGAGATTTTGAAATCCAGTGACATCTACAGAGACACAAAAATTTCCATTGCCAAGTTGGATTGGCGCGTCATAATCAATCGCACGGATGTGAATGTTATGCCGGACCACCACGGATTTACGGTTGATCATTCTCTTATCCTTTCAACCCACTCGTACTGATGCCTTCCATCAAATATCGGTTAAAGAACAGGAAAATGCAGAATACCGGTATCAAGGCAAGGGAAGACATGGCGAACATAGCTCCGTAGTCCGTGGTGGAAGACGCGTCAGCGAACATTTTGATGGCTATTGACGCAGGATATTTCGCAGGTTTATTCAGATAAATCAACGGTTGAAGGAATTCATCCCATTTCCAATAAAATTGGATGATCACAGTTGTGATAAGGGCGGGAGAGAGCAATGGGAAAATAATACGTGTAAAAATCGAGTATTTGGAGCACCCGTCGATGAATGCGGCCTCATCAAGTTCTTTGGGAATACCTTCCATGAACTGCATCATCATATAGATGAAAAAAGCTTGCCCAAGAAAATGAGGAAGAACCAAGGGGACATATGTGTTGATCATATGCAATTTCATAAAAATGATGTATTGGGGGATCAACACCAGTTGGGAAGGAAGCATCAACGTGCTCAACATGCAGGTGAACCAAATTTTTTTGCCTTTGAAGGGAATCCGGCAGAATGCATAGGCGACCAACGCTGAAGAAATGGTGGTTCCTATCGTGGAAAGGATAGTAATGTAAAAAGAATTCGCAAAGAATGTGGCAAAAGTAATCCTTCCGAACCCTTTCCATCCATTGACGTAGTTGGTCATATGAAAAGAGGCAGGGAAAAGAGCGATACCGTTGAGGATTTCCGTATTGTTTTTGAACGATCCCATCACCATCCAGACGACAGGATAAATCATCACCAATCCCAAGGTAAGAATAAGTGCGTGATAGATGATTCCATGGAGTATTTTATGTGTTCTCATTGTATCACCTTCCCTCTACTCGTTTCCGTAAAAGACCCAATGGTGAGACGTCCGGAAGAGGACGTATGTCACGATGCTGATGATGACAAGCAAGACCCAGGCAATTGCGGAAGCATAGCCCATGTCATTGTATTTAAACGCTTGGTTGTAGGTGTACAAAGCGATGAAATTGGTGGCGTCATTAGGATCCCCGGTTCCATTGGAAATAATGTACACTTGGGTGAATGACATGAAACCAGTAATCATCTGCATGATCAAATTGAACAGAATGACAGGCGACAGACATGGCAGGGTGATGGAAAAAAACCGCCTCACGGCACCAGCTCCATCAATCGTCGCAGCCTCATAGTACGTTGTGGGAATCTGTTTCAAACCGGCAGCGAAGATGATCATGGAAGAGCCAAATTGCCAAACCGACATGAGAATCAACGGCCAGATGGCAAGTTTTGGGTCTCCAAACCAAGAAAGCCGGCTCAGGCCCATCGCAACCCGCAAATTGTTGAACAAGCCTTTTGTGGCGAACAACTGCTTCCACACCAAAGCAACAGAAACGCTTCCACCGACCAGTGAAGGTAAATAGTAAATGGAACGATAGAATCCCAAGAACTTCGCCTTACGCGTTAACAAGACGGCTACCAACAGAGCAAACGAAAGTTTCAAGATTACGGAAACCACGACATAAAAAAACGTAACTCGTATCGATTTGGGAAAACGGGCATCATCGGTGAAAATTCTGATGTAGTTCCTCACCCCTACAAACACAGGATGGCTGAGCATATTGTATTTCGTAAACGAAAAATAGAGGGATACTCCCATGGGAATGATGGTAAAACAGAGGAATCCAACAATGAATGGCATCGCAAAAACATACCCAACTGTGTTGTCATTATAGAGAAAACGTCTACCCTTTTGGTTCATACAAACTTCCTTCCTCTCAAAATCGGTATAGGGGCATTCTTTTCCGATGTCAACAAGAGAAAATGCGAGTTCGTAAAAGTACCATCCATGACCATAGTTGTTCCATTCCCCTTCGTTGACGGGTATACAAAACGACCAAATACTGAGGTTGAAAAGGAGTATATCTATGAAAAAACGCTGTTTGATGATTTGTATCGTGGCCATCACCGCTTTAGCATTCGTCTTTGGCGCTGGCACATCAGAGCAGAAGAAACAAGAAGGACCTGTGACGCTGCGCATCGCATGGTGGGGTTCCCAAACAAGACATGACAGGACATTGAAAGTCTTGGATTTGTATACGGCAAAAACGGGAGTTCAATTTGAAGCCGAGTACATGCCTTTTGATGGGTATTTTACCAAACTCAACACGCTCATTGCCTCAAATGATGAATATGATCTGATGCAACTTGGTGGAAATTTCCCGACCTATCTGGATCATTTGGAACCATTAGATTCGTATATCAGATCAGGGATTATTGATGTCTCTGGAACCACTGCGGCGAACTTGGCCACCACGGCATTGAATGGTGTGCAATACGGCATCTCAAATGGTATCAACACGTACGGAATCGCCTATGATCCGGCTTTGTTCGCCAAAGCAGGAGTTCCTGAACCGACGGTGAACTGGACTTGGAAAGATTATGAGAACGCATGTATGACGATTCATGAGAAATTGGGTATTTTTGGCTCTTCCAAATTCGAGGATTTCTTTTTGGCGTGCACGATGGGCGTTCCACAAAATGATCTCTCCCAAGGGTTCTTCACCCCGGATGGCAAATCGTTGAATTTCACAGACGCATCCTCCATTTCCACTTATCTTGAGATGAAGAAACGCTTGGTTCAGGCTGGTGCGTACCCTAATGCGGGGCTGATCAACGAAATCAAAGATATTGAAGGAGATTATTTGGTCACTGGCGAGGCAGCCATGACATGGGTCGCCACCAACCAGTTTGCCGCTCTCAGCAAAGCTGCAGGTCGTGAGCTGAAGATTGCCACCGTTCCCAGGATGAAAGCAAATGGAAGCGTCGGCGTTGCCATGCAATCTTCCCAGATGTTCGCCATCTCAAAGAATTCCAAACACAAAGAAGAAGCGGCGAAATTCCTCAATTTCTTTACATTTAATACGGAAGCGAACAAGATTCTCGGGGGAGAAAGAGGAATTCCTATTGACAAAAACTGCCGTGCTGCAGTACTTGAGAGCGCTTCTGAAGACCAGAAGAAAGTATACCAATTCGTAGATCTGATGAGTGAGATATCTGATACACCGGTGATTCTTGATTCCGTGGCACAACCAGAGATCAAGGATTTGTACTATCGTCTGCAAACACAGGTCTGCAATGGTGACATTTCCAGCGCAGATGCCACTACGCAATTCGTTGATGAATGTAAGAAAATCCTTGCACGAATTTGACGGTCCCAATGCGTTATTGCCGCCTCCTTCAACAGGGAGGCGGTTTTTGTTTATCTGAGAACCGATGGAAAAACGAAGGAGGTAATCTTCTGAAAACAGGAACAGGAAACGAAGGGACAAGCTTCAAAGATAGGGTGAGGAGAGGGAAAGGAGACACATTCACACCCTGGAGGCAGCATACCGCATCAACGAAAAAAGCCCTTCCGAAGAAGAGCTTTTCACGTGTTTCTATGGGGATTGAATGCATCTCCAGCTGGAATCGAACCAGCGTTGACGGGATGAAAACCCGTTGTCCTAACCCCTAGACGATGG
>Ga0172378_10005306_pt1 | contig 12027 bp, 10 predicted proteins | sample GrowelOW332metaG_FD_119755 | JGI IMG/M metagenome (GOLD analysis project Ga0172378, IMG submission 119755) | Groundwater microbial communities from an aquifer near a municipal landfill in Southern Ontario, Canada - Pumphouse #3_1 metaG | ecosystem: Environmental > Aquatic > Deep subsurface >... | reverse complement strand
ATTCCGCTTTTCTGCCATTGGAAAACCTCCTTTTTGTTTTCTTTCTGTTTTTTGCCGTCAGGAAAAAAGAAGACACCAAAAACAAACATCTTTTGTCAAACGGTAAATTCCTTTTGCGGTGCGAATGGTAGTATTCTATGACAGCGAAAAGAAAAAATAAAGGGGAAAATTTCGAACTGCAAGGAAATGTATGTTTACCTAGTCATCCTTCAGCAGGAGAAGCAGAACGGAGTCCATTGTATAAAGATACCGTGCCTTGATTCTTATCCGGCTTTTTCCGATGGAAAGGTAGTCTTCCGCCTTCTGGATTTCTTCCTTGTAGGAGAAGAGGAAGTCTTTATGAAAGCGCTTCTTGAAATCCGAAAGAAGGAAACCGTCTACAAGCCTCAGGTTTGTCATCAGGTATTCGAATTCCTCGGTCTTCTCCGAGATAGGATCCAGGGTCCTTTTATTCTCCCCCTTCAGATAGGAGGTGATGGATTTCGTGTTCGTATACCTAATCTCCGGAAGATAACCGCTTGCCGATATTCCTGCGGCATAGTAATATCCTTCATTCCAGTAATTCAAATTATGTAGGCATCTTTTACCATGAAAAGAAAAGTTGGATACTTCGTAACGGAGGAATCCTTGCTTCTTCAAAGAGGATACCACTAAGTCGTACTGCCTCCTAAGCTCCTCATCCGAAAGAGGCGTTAGGTCCTGAAACAAAGTCCCCGGTTCTATCTGGAGGGAATAGAAAGATAGATGCTGGACTTTGCTTTCCAAGGCAAAGGAAATATCTTTTGCTAATTCGTCCTTTCCGGCAAAGGGGAAACCGTATATGAAATCCAGGTTGATATTCTCTATCCCGGCCTTCCTCAGGAGCGAAAGGACTTTTTCGACGTCTTCTTTTCTGTGCTTCCGTCCAAGCTTCTGCAAGGTCGATGGGTCCACGCTCTGGACGCCTAAGGAAATGCGGTTTACGCCGTTCTCAGAAAGGACTCCGATCTTTTCTTCGCTTAGGGATTCCGGGTTTGCTTCCATGGAGAATTCCTTTACGGACGGGAAACGGCTATGGAGATAGGAAAGAAGCAGGGAAAGCTCCTCCTTGGTCAAAGAAGAAGGGGTTCCTCCCCCGATATAGATGGTAGAAAGGGAATCCGTCGGTATGGAAAGGTCTTCGATCTCCTCTTTCATCCTTGCAAGGTAAAGACGATGGTCGAAAAGGCCGGAATAAACTTTTGCAAAATCGCAGTACGGGCAGAGGGAGTCGCAGAAGGGGATGTGGAGGTAGAGAGAAGTAACCTTCTTCCCCTTACTGGAGGTGGTTATGCAGGTCGACTTCATCCTGTTGGAGCTGGATCAGCATAGCTTCGATGTCGAAATCGGAGAAGATGAATCCGTATTCCTTCTCCCCTTTGGCGATTTCCTTCTGGTGCTTCTCGTTATGGTAGGTTCCTTCCGAAACTTCCTTAGGAGAAACAACGAGGGAATCCACGGCTTCTTTGGCAATCTCTTCTTCCGACTTCTTCTTGTCGTGGAACGGGTTGCTCTTATGGAAGAAAGGAGTGAAGAAGAAAATGACGATGCTGAGAAGCAGGATTCCCAGAACAACCAGGAGGATGATGACGAATGCCGGAATCTCGGCCAGGAACGGAACGGAAAGGGTCTTGCTATTCATGCTGTTTCTTCTCCTCGGTTTTATTTTCGGAAAGAGGAATAGGGGAGTAGACGAACTTCTTGTTGATCTTGCTCTTCTTGTAGAATCCGCGCCCGGACAGATCGTCCATGCTGGTTCTGGCCGTCTCGTAGACTGTCTTCTCTTCCTTCTGGAACTGGCTGATCGTATAGAAAAGTCCGATCGTGCAGTGGGAGGAATAGAAATGGGCTTCCTTGTATCTAAGCCCCGGATAGACTTCCTGCAGCTTCTTGATCGTGTCTTCGCTGACATCCTTGGGAGCCTTCGGGAAGTAAGGCAAGGCAAGGCTTTCCTCTCCCTGCATTACCGGGGTATCTCCCTTGACCGGTGCTTCCTTCATCTTCTCGTCCAGAAGCTCCTTCTTCAGGTTTGCTTCCTCCTGTTCGAGGAAAGGCAGAGTGAGGGTAAGGAAATAGGTAAGATCCAGGCTCTTCTCGCAGGCTTTTGCCCGCTGGAAGAACTGAACCCTTCTTGCAAAGGCGATAGACTCGAAGTCCAAGACGAAGCCGATCGTGGAAAGAGGGCTCTTCCGGAGGAAGCTCTTGGCAAGAAGGGAAGCCGTCTCTTCATCGGCGTATTCGTAAGGGCGGAGGTAATCGAAGACATAGACAATGGAAAGGGCACGGAAGAGGAGCGGAACATCTTCCTGCTTCAGGAAGGAGAAGAGATTCTCCAGATAGGAAGGGATCTCTTTGCATTCCGGAGCAAGAAGCGTATTGACTAGGTCGCTCGGGGTACTTGTCCGGTACCTCGGATTGCTCTCCTTGTCGTCTCCCATCACAAGTCTGTTGATCCGGCCTAGAGAGGCGAGATCAAGGCCTTTTTCCAATAGATCCTGCTGATAGGCTTCTCCGTACGCATGGGCACCGAAAAGCTGGGCGGGGATGCTTTCGATATCTCCTCTTGCCATCCTGGAAAGAGTCTCCTTCGAGGCGTTGGTGACCCCGTTGTAGCGGGTCAGTGCCTCCAGGGACTTCTCCTTCCTTTGGAGAAGGAAATCCGATTTGGCAAAAGAAGGAAGATCCGCGAACAGGACGAGATCCGACATAAGCTCCATCTCCAGCTTGTGGACGCTGGAAGACAGGGTCTTGGTAAGGACGATCTCATAGGGGTTATGGGCGGTATCCGAAAGATCCGTTTCGACAGAGAAGAAGGAACGGTAGGAAAGGACGTTCTTCCAGACTTCGTCCGTCTCGCTGGAATTGAAAAGGGCATTTACCTGTTCCCGGGTAAAATAGGCGTCTTCGGTGAACTTACGTCCTTCTTCAATCATTCCCATGTGCGGTGGATTCCAAAAACATAGTACTATTATAAGGCAACTCAAAAGAATAAATTACTATTTTATTACTAAATGTTAGTGCTTTCCCCTCAATGGCCGTTTCCGCCTGTGCTGTTGGGACTTTCATCCACTGTCAGCATCGCGATAAAGGCTTCCTGAGGAACCTGCACCTTACCGAATTCCTTCATCCTCTTCTTGCCCTTCTTCTGCTTCTCCAGAAGCTTCTTCTTGCGGGAGATATCTCCTCCGTAGCACTTGGCAAGGACATCCTTGCGTACGGCCTTGATGTCGGCCCTGGCAATAACCTTGCTGCCGAATGCTGCCTGGACCGGTATTTCGAACTGCTGCTTGGGGATTACATCCTTGAGCCTGTCGACGACTGCTCTTGCCCGGTAGTAGGCTGTCGGCCTAAAGATGACCGTCGTCAAAGCATCAACCTTTTCTCCGTTGAGAAGGATATCCATCCTCTCCACGTCGCTCTTCTGGTACCCGGTCACTTCATAGTCCAGGGAGGCATAGCCCGATGAACAGGCTTTGAGCCTATCGAAGAAGTCGAAGACGATCTCGCTTAACGGCATCGTATATTCCAGCTTTGCCCGGGATTCGTCGATGTAGGACATATTCAGGAAAATTCCTCTCCGGTTCTGGCATAAAGACATGATGTTCCCGATATATTCCTTCGGGGACATCACGAAGACATGGGCAAAAGGCTCAGAAGTCGACTTGATCTTCGTCCGGTCGGAAGGGAACTCCGCCGGGTTCTGGATGCAGTCGATAGATCCGTCCGTATTCTCAATCTCATAGACGACGCTCGGGGCGGTGCAGACGAGGTCCAGGTCGTATTCCTCTTCCAGCCTCTCCTGGATGACCTCCATGTGGAGGATACCTTCGAAGCCGCAACGGAACCCGCTTCCCAAAGCGACGGAAGTCTCCGGCTGGTAGACAAGAGCGGCATCATTCAAGGAAAGCTTGTCGAGGGCATCGTGGAGGTTCTCGAAGTCCTTGTTGTCGCTCGGATACAATCCGGCATAGACCATCGGTTGGATCTTACGGAAACCCTGGAAAGGCTCCTTGGTCGGATTCTGGGAAAGAGTCAGAGTATCACCGACCTGCACATCCTTGATGTTCTTGATGGAGGCCGCAAGATACCCGACTTCCCCGGCCTTGAGGGAATCCGTCTTCAGCTCTTTGGGAGTCCGGATGCCGACTTCCGTGACGAGGTATTCTGCCCCGTTGCTCATAAGGCGGATCTTGTCCCCGACCTTGACGGAACCTTCGAAGACACGGAGAAGGATGATAACCCCTCGGTAGGAATCGAATTTGGAATCGAAGATGAGTCCCTTCAAAGGAAGGGAAGCATCCCCTTTCGGGGAAGGCAGATCCGTGACGATGTGTTCCAACAGTTCATCGACTCCCAGGCCGGTCTTGGCAGATACCATGCGGCATTTGTCCGGATCGATACCGAGGGTATCGATAAGTTCCAGCTGGGTCTTCTCGACATCTGCGCTAGCCAAATCAACCTTGTTGATGACAGGGAGGATGGCGAGCTTGTTATCAATTGCAAGATAGCCGTTTGCCAAAGTCTGTGCCTGGACGCCTTGGGTAGCATCAACCAAAAGGATAGCCCCTTCGCAGGCCCGGAGGGAACGGCTGACTTCGTAGGTGAAGTCGACGTGGCCAGGGGTATCGATCAGATTGAAAAGATAGGTTTCCCCGTCTTTTGCCTTGTAGGTGATGGAGACCGCGTTAAGGCGGATGGTGATTCCTCTTTTCTGCTCGATAGCCATATCATCGAGCATCTGCGGGGTGAGCTCTCTTTTGGCGACAGCTCCTGTCTTTTCGAGGATCCGGTCGCATAAGGTGCTTTTTCCGTGGTCGATATGGGCGACAACACAGAAGTTCCGGATGTGTTTCTGATCGAAGTTCATTTCGTGTCCTCCCAGAATTTCTTTAGGACCATTCTAAGCTGGCTCTTGGAATAGAGCCGGATCCGGTCCGGGTAGATCTCATCGAATATTTTACGATAGGCGCTATAGGATAATCTAGAATCAATGAAGAGCAGGAATCCTTTGTCCGTGTCTGTCCGGATGACTCTTCCGGCTGCCTGGAGGATTCGGTTTATTCCCGGATAGGTGTAGGCGTAAGCAAAGCCGACAGCATTTCCCTCGCCTCCTCTTTTGTCGTAATACTTCTTCAGCTGGTCTCTTTCGAATCCGATCTGGGGAAGCCCGACGCTGATGACGATGGATCCTATCAGCCTGTTTCCGACCAGATCGATTCCTTCCGAGAAGACACCGCCGATAACCAGAACGCCGACAACGGTCTTCGTATTCTCTGCCTGGAAGCGGGAAAGGAATGCTTCCCTCTCTTCTTCCCGCATGGTATGTTCCTGGTAGAAGATATCGGCATCCTCTATAGGGTCCTGGACGAAGAAGGAACGGAGAGCATCCAGGTACTCGAAACTGGGGACGAAGACGAAATAATTGCCTTTCTTTGTCTGTACGGCTTCCTTGATTTCTTCGTATATCGGATAAAGGGTAGTGTCCCTGTCCCGGTAGTAGAGGGAATACCGGTTGTCGATAAAAACACGGCGGTTTTCCTTCGGGAAGGGGGAATCCAGGACCAGAAGCTTCTCCGTATCCTTATAGTCTCCTCCGAGAAGATCCAGATAATAATCCTTCGGGGAAAGAGTAGCGGAGAAGTAGCAGACCGTCTCGAAGAGATTGCTGCCTTTCTCGATAAGGGGCCTGGAATCCAGAGCCGAAATCCTTATCCGGTCCGGTTTCTTTTTCCTGTCGACCATGCAGTAGAGGAGGAACCCGTCGCCGAGATCGGGTTCCTGGTAAAGGGAAAGGAGCTCTTCGAACTGGTAGAGAAGGTGGAAGAAGGAAAGGAATTCGTCTGTAACCAGGTCGGTGTGCCTTTTCAGGATATCCTTCATCTCCAAAATGGCATTGTGGATGGCAAGTTCCAGCTTTTCCGGGACTTCGTTCATACGGAAGAGGGAATAGCGGGGATAATCCTCGTCTTCTTCGTTCACCGGGATCAGGTCAAAGACCGTAAGGGCATCCTTGATGTATTCCCTTAGGGCGCTGAAGACTGTCCCGATGCAGATTTTCTCTGCTTCCCGGAAGTCTTCCCTTCCGATTTCCAGGGAATACATATCCCGGACACGGGAAGGGAGGTTATGGGCTTCGTCCACTAGAAGCAGCGTATGGGTCTGCTGGATTCCGGATTCCTCAAGTCCCAGCCTGTCGATGACGTCATAGACGTAGGAATAGTCCAGGACCAGTACATCGCAGTATTTGGAGGCATCGAGCTGGAACTGGAAAGGGCAGATCGTCCTTGCCAGGCAGAAGTCCGTCAAAGTCTTCCGGTCGATGCAGTCGTTCAGGTTCAGGATGTCGAAGACGGCATCGTTGAGCTTGTCGTAATAATGCTTGGCAAAAGGGCATTCCGAAGGATTGCAGTGTCCTTTCTTGTCGTTGAAGCAGAGGCTTTCCTTGCTGGTGAACTCGATGGATTTGATCTTGCTCCCCATCGCCTGGAAAAGGGAACAGGTTTCCATGGCTACCTTCTTGATGGAGTTCTTCCCCGTAAGGTAGAAGATACGGTCGGCTTTTCCTTCTCCGAAACGCTTTACGTAAGGATAGAGGGTAGAAACCGTCTTTCCGATTCCGGTAGGGGCTTCGATGAAGACTTCCTCTTTCTTTTCGCAGGCTGCAGTTACAAAATCCATCATCTTCTGCTGACCGTTCCTAAGCTTGGCGAACGGGAAGGGAAGGGTCTTGACCGTTCTGTCCCTTTCCTTCTTGAAGGCAAGGACTTTCTCCCAGTAGGCGGAATAACGGTAGAGGATATCCTTGACGAAGGTCTCCAATTCCTCTTTCGTATATATCTTTCTGATCTGTTTACGGATATGGTAGTTGTTCTGCTTCATGTACGTCAGGAGGACTTCGATAGACTCCAGCCCTTCCTTCCTTACGAGCATGCAGGCATAGAACAATGCCTGTCCCAGATGCCATTCCCCCTGGTCCTTGGAGAACTCGTCGAGGTCGGCAACAGTGGTCTTGATCTCTTCCACCGTATAGCTGCCGTCTTCATGCTTTATAACGCCATCCGCCTTGCCGTTGACAAGGAAAGTAAAACCCGAGGAAACAAAGGTTGCTTCCAGCGGTACTTCCGCCTGGTATTTGGCTCCCTGTTCGCTCTGGTATAGGGAATGCAGGCGGGAGCCTTCGTACATGCTTGCGCGGTTGAAGATCCGGTTGTCCAGGTGGCCCTTCCGGAGGATTACATCCACGATGTCGTGGACAGATAGGCAAAGAGATTTCATAACGTATATTTTACCATAAGAGGAGGGCTAATCAGCGGGAAGGAAGAAGACGGCGTTTCTCCTTCAAGAGCCTAGTGCCGGCCGGATCTTGGAAGGAGCGATGAATAGCCTGCCTTCTTTGACCAAACTGATTTCTTTGTGGGCTAGAAGATGCCTTGTTAAGAGACGCCCTGCTTCAATATCCCCCAGCAATGCCGCTTTCCTGTAGGATTGGAGAATCTCCTCCTCCCATTCCGGGTGGGAAGCCTCCAGACAGATCCCAGCCTCCCTCAAGCAGTCCGGATCCTCTTTGTCCCTTTGGAAGTAGGTATAGGCCAGCTCCGGGTCCTTTTCCGTTCCTCTCCCTTCCAGGGCAAGGAAGCCCGCTTCCTTGCAGCAGCGCTTATTCCCGTATTCCACTCCCAGTATGAAGTGGGAGAAGGCAAGGCGATCGCTTTTCCTCACCCCTTTCCCGGCAAGGTAGCATTTGCCGATGAGGTAAGAGGAAAGTCCGTCTCTGGAGTCTTCCTCCTTCTTCAGCATCAGGTACCCTTTTTTATTCTCCAGGTCGTCTTTTCCTTCCTCCAGAAGCAGGAAACCGAGACTCCGGTTCCTTCTTCCAGTCGGTGCGGCCTTTTCCAGGTATTTCCTTGCAAGTGGTATGTCCTGGGTGGTTCCCTTCCCGAACAGGTAGTCCTCTCCGATAATCTCCAGGGATTCCTCAAGGCCGGAGAGAAGGAAGAAAGGGAAAGCTTCTTCCTCGTTCACTCCGGGAAGGATTCCTCTCTCGGCAAGAAGCCCGAGGAGGAAAAGGGAAGGCTTGTCTCCTTTCTTTGCCTGCTGCTTGAGAACCAGCAAAGGAATCTCCGGAAGCGGTGAGGAAGGATTCTTCATAGCGAGATAAAGAAGCACGGAGGACAGAAAACCTTCCTCCTCTTCTCCTTTTTCAAGCATCTTCCCTATCTCGATCTTCAACCGGAGCCGTTCAAAGGGGGATATAGGGTGAAGCCAGGGCCTCCTATCCTTCTTCACACACCTGAGGAAATCCTCCATAGTTTCTTCTTTTTTATCGTTTTTCATGCCTTTTCCTCTGCTTTCCGGGGTAGCATAAACCTTTTCTTTTCTAGAATCCAATCGAATGGGTACTTTATGTCCACAAAATGTCTACAAATTGTCCACACTTTGCACCAGGGGAAGAGCACAATCCTCTTTCTTTGTGGGAAGAAACGGGTTTTGTGAAAGGACTACGAAAAGTCTTGAAATCAACGGGTCCCTTTGCTAGAATATCAAAGCGCTTAAAAGACGCCTGTTTACGTGGCCCGATAGCTCAGCTGGCAGAGCACAGCACTGAAAATGCTGGTGTCGGCAGTTCAACCCTGCCTTGGGCCACCACTGAAAAAAGTACCACCTGCGACTTGCAGGTGGTTTTTTTATACCGGAAAAGAAAAGCGAAAAGACTGTTTGCCTATGTTCGAAAAGATAGTATTGCTTATCCTTTCCGGCTATATGTTTCCTAAGTAGACATGGGAAAGATACTTCTTGGCGATTTCTTCAAAGGACAAGAGAGTGGAGAGGCTTGTGCTCTCTTCCTTCTCCTTGTAACGGGGAAAATAGCGGGTGATGTGGAGAGGAATGGAAGGGCTGATGGAAGCAATCCAAAGCACCTCTTTCTCGAAGACTACAGGATCATCGTTGTGTCTTGTTACGACCAAGGTCACCAGTTCCACATGGCAGGAAGAGGCTGCTAGCCGGATGAATTCTTTCGTGGTTTTTAGATCTCCGTGGATTTCCTGGAAGAAAGAAGGAGTGAATCCCTTCAGGTCGATACTCATCCCGTCCGTATAGGGCAGAACCAGGGATAAAGCATAAGGGGTAAAGCAGCCGTTCGTGACAACGGCCGTCTTCAGTCCTTCCTTCTTGGCCAGAAGGAACGTATCCCTGATCATTTCCGGATCGATCATGGGTTCGTTATAGGTAAAGGCAATCCCGATGTTTCCTTCCTTCTTCAGGGAAACAGCCAAGGAAACAAGCTCGGATGGAGAAAACCTCTTTGTATTAGAAGGGATTTCCTGGCTTATCTCAAAATTCTGGCAGAACGGGCAGGCCAGGTTGCAGCCGAAGGAGCCGACGGAAAGGATCTTCCTTCCGGGATAGAATTCCCGGAAAGGCTTCTTCTCGACGGGGTCAAGGGCAAGGGCAGTTATCAATCCGTAGTTGATCGGGATTATCTTTCCACCGACATTCTTCCTGCCTTTGCAGAAACCCGTCTTCCCTTCCTCCAAGGAACACTTATGGAAGCAAAGGGGGCAGATCATCTATGCCTCTCCACTGTGAAGCGGAAGAGTTCGTAAGGCTCCTCCTCCAGGATCCCTGCTTTCTTCAAGGCAATGGAGATCTGCTCCTCTACGGTATCTACGCCCTCGAGATCCGGAAGAAGCAATCCTCTCCTGTCTCCGCTTTTTACGACCACCCCGTATTTCTTCGGATCCAGGAAGGTTTTATCTTGGACTGACTCCAAAGGACTGAGGACATCGACGGAGATTTTCAGGAAGGGCAGTTCGTTTTTCCGGATCGGAGAGAACCGGGGATCCCTGGTCGAGGCACTGATGGCATTGGCGATGATCTCCTCTCCCAGGTTCTTTCGGAAAGGGGATATTGTTCCGATGCAGCCTCTCAGTTCGTTGTCTTCCTTGATGCTTACGAATGCACCTGCTTTCCGGTTCACCATTTCGTCTATCAGTCCGGAAGAAGAAAGGATCTTGTTCTCTCCGATATAGCTTTCGATGGTTCTTCTGGCAAGAGACACGTAAGGGTCTTTTGTCTCTTCCTTCTTTTCCGTTCCTAGGAAGCATCTCTCGTCCTGCTTGTCTTCTCGGAGGAAGGAGAGGACTCCGTATCCTATTCCGAATGGTGCTTCATGGGAGTAGGCAGTAGCCTTGACTCCGTAGCCGTCGAAGCATCCGGCCAAAACACAGAAGGAAGGATGCCCGCAGACTTCCGCTTTGCGGACGGCTTCCTTGTCATAGGAGAGAAGCTCCTTGAAGTCGCAGCCAGCGAGTGTTTTCATGATCCTGCTGTCATAAAGCGGACCGCAGGATTTATATCCGTATGGTCCGTCTTCCTTCTGGCAGTGGGAAAGATCCCCGGAAGAAAGAATCAGGACTTTCCGGTCAAGGGCATCGACTGCTTTCCGGATAGCGATTCCCATCCGGTAGTGCGACGGATAGGAAAGACCGGATACGGATATCCGGACAAGCTTATAGGACCGGTAGAAGGAATGGTCGAGGAAATAGAGAGGGACCATGGATCCGTGATCCTGACCGAAATCCCCTTCCTCGTCTTCTTCCAGGCTGGCTGCAATCCCTTCTTTCCCGGCTTCTTCCTGGATCTTCTTGGCTAGTTCCAGGTCGTAGGAATAAGGCCCGACCTTTACGTCAGGGAAGGAAAAACGGGAGAAGTCTCCTCTTCCTTTTTCTCCGCCTTCGATCTTGAAGGCATCCAGGTACCCTTCCATATGGGGAGAAACAAGGATGACAGTCTCCGGTTCCAGCTTCCCGGCCAAATGGAAAGCCTTCTTCAGGCCTTCTATCGTCTTTTCTGCTTTCCCGCACTCTCCTTTCCCGATTTCGGGGATCAGGATCGGTGCATGGCAGGAAATGATTCCTCCGAGTATGCTCATTTGTTTTCCTTCTTTCTTTCTTCCCTTATTGTATTGCTTTTCTTCCTCCCCGTCACTTGAAGAAGAGGAAACAGGAGAAGTTTCCTATTCTCCTCTCTTTTTCCTTGCCTGTCGTGCTAGAATAAAGACATTGCAATCGTTAGCAGCGGAGGTTTTCCATGAGAAACGATATCCCGGTCGATTTCCGAAATGTCCGTGACGGCGTCTATATGGTGGAAGAAGCGTTCGGTGCACCCCATAAGCTCAAGGAAGGTGTTTCCCTGTACGGAGACAAGGACTACGAGTATGTGGGAAGAATCCATAAGGGCGAGATTTGCTTCCGTTCCGGAAAGGATATGAGTAAATCCATCCCTGCTCCGGGAGACTGGGACTACGGCTATACTTTGGAAGGAATCGCCAGGGACCTCTTCGAAGTGGAAGGGGCGCTAGTCAACAACAACGGACAGGAGAACAGGGAATTCGCCTATATCGGTCCGGACAGCAAGCTGAAATTCGTCGGAAACGTAAGGAAGAAGTACAAGCTCTATGTCCGCTGCTTCACTGCCGAGAACAGCGAAGAAATCCGTTGGCTTGTCCTCTACGCTGAAGAAGCCTAAAAATAAACTGATATGCGGGGAGATGTTCCCCGCATTTTTCTTGTTCCTTTTTCCGGATAGGTTATAATAATAGAAGTTCCAAGGAGGAATCACTATGGAAGAGGAAAAGAAGATCCATCATTTCCAATGCAACGTCTGCGGATATGTCTACGAGACTACGGAAGAGACGCTTCCGGCAGATTTCATTTGCCCGGAATGCGGCGCTACTGCCGATCAGTTTTCGAAGTTGGACTAGCCTAAAGGGGTCCGGCTTTCTAGCCGGGCCCTTTTTCTGTCGGAACATGGAAAGGACCTCACTGTGGTGATAGTAATCGGTGGAATGATCGGCATCGGCAAAACGACGGCCGCGAAGATGATTTCGAAGGAACTCGGGATTCCTGTTTTCTATGAATCCGTCAAGGACAACAGGATCCTTCCTCTTTTCTATACGGCAAGCAAGGAAGACCAGGAGAAGTACCGTTATCCCTTCCTCCTGCAGCT
>Ga0172378_10005305_pt1 | contig 12030 bp, 11 predicted proteins | sample GrowelOW332metaG_FD_119755 | JGI IMG/M metagenome (GOLD analysis project Ga0172378, IMG submission 119755) | Groundwater microbial communities from an aquifer near a municipal landfill in Southern Ontario, Canada - Pumphouse #3_1 metaG | ecosystem: Environmental > Aquatic > Deep subsurface >... | reverse complement strand
CATTGCAACTTCCTCGGCGTGACTGGGGCCGGAAATATACACTGTACAGCCTTTGTAAATGCCGGGCAGTACGTTCTCTATAGTTTCAAGGACCAGTTTTGGACCGTCGTTTCCCGGAACAAAACCTTTTGTAAGGGCTGCAATGCACGTAGTTCCGTCCGCTATATTCGGAACGGTAGTTATTTTTCTGATTGTACCTGCAAGATACAGAGACGGGGACGCTATTATAAGAAATTCTTTTCCCAACACAGCTTCCATGATATCGGTAGTAACGGTAAGATTTTTTGACAACGGATATCCCGGCAGATACCGCTTATTCTCGTGTTCCTTATTGATGGAATCCGCTACATCCTGCTCAAGAGCCCACATCTGGACTTTGTGACCGCCACGTGCAAGCGCCTGGGACAAACCGGTACCCCATGCGCCGCCGCCGATAATACCGACAGACTTCGCTTCCATTACAACACCTTCTTATTTATTTTTTAGTACCAGGACGAACAATTGTCTTCCCAGTCGATAATTTCGCTGTCTCTGAAAAAAAGTTCAATTTCGCGTGCAGCACTCTCATCGCTGTCGGAAGCATGAATGATATTGTGCTGCGTGTGGGAACAGAAATCACCCCGTATCGTTCCCGGATGAGCTTCCGCCGGACTTGTTGAACCAATCAGTTTGCGGACGAGTGTAACGCAGTCGTCACCCTGCCATACCATAGCTACGACAGGACCGGAAGTAATATAATTGACAAGACCGTCATAAAACGGCTTACCTTTATGTTCTGCATAATGCATGGCAGCCAGTTCCGGCGTAATCCGCATCATTTTCAAACCTACAAGTTTAAGGCCTTTTTTTTCGAGGCGGCTGATAACTTCACCTACGATTCTCCGGTTCAAAACGCCCGGCTTTAACATAGTAAAACAACGTGTCATAACGATTAATTATAGTGAAACCCTGTATATTTAGCAATACAGCCTGTTTCAGACAGATTTGCACTATCTGCATTCATGGTATATTATTAAAATATACTTTATATAGAGAGGTAAACATGTATGCTGCAGATTTATCTGCGTGAAAACAGATTCAGAAACCGGAAAAAAAAGTTCTGCTTCTTCAGTAAGAATTCAGGTATTATTACGAAAGAAGAATTCATACGGGAAATAGCGGACTTTAACTCCTCGGCAACGGAAGCGGATGCCAGACTCATCATGAATATTATGGAAACGCTCTTCAACCGCTTTATTACGCAGGGAAAGGCAGTCCAGCTGCCCATGGGCACATTCCAGGCATATGCGTCCGGAACAACAGATACTGCTAAGACTCCTTTTACTCCGGCAAAACAGGAAACGGACCACACTGTTACGCTGCATTTTACACCGAATACGGCCACTGCAAAACTTGTTAAGGAAACGACTGCATGTGAACGGATCAAAGGCGACGTTATACGCATCCCCCATATAAACCGCATCGAAAACGAATCGGCAGTAATCACGGATACGTTCCGTCAGGGGGAAATACTGACTGTTTACGGAACCTTTCTTAAATCAGACCTTACCGATCCTTCAATGGGAATATTTCTTACAAGCCGTGACAGCGGCATTGAATACCGCCTTACGCGGTACTTTGCAAATTCATATGGGCGTATATGCGCTTTTATCGGTACTGATATTCCATGCGGTACATATACGCTTACGGCCGCTTCAAAACCCGATATGACAAGGCTTACGGCAGGTGCTCCGGAGGTTGTCAGAATCATAGAAGCAGTACAGCCCTGACAAATCGACAAAGCTGCCCGCGTTGTTACGACAGTGCCGTCACGCCGGTTATGACCGTACTGTCGTAACAATCATGACAGTGCTGCCACAAATAGAGTGACGATACTGTCATATATATGGCGACAATACTGTCGCATAAATATTTTCAAGCTGCAGAACAGCAGAAATGTGTATGTCCGGAATAGTTTTGTGTACAGGCTGTTAAGACACTGCCGCCGCGCAGAAGTCAGTCGTCATACTGCCGGCTGCGGTCGTTCCGTCTGTCGGAAACCTCAACAAGTACGGTCATCAGAGTTACAAAAAAAAGCAGCAGGAAAGGATATACTTCAGCACTGACTTTCCCCATAAGGAAACCGGCAAGCAGCGGCATGAACGTGCTCCCTATATATGCACTCGCCATCTGCATGCCCATCACGGCCTGCGACACGTCTTTTCCGAACCGTTCCGGCGTCTGGTGAAGCAGTCCCGGATAAACAGGCGCACAACCCAGACCTATAAGCGCAAATCCGGCACTCATTACAATCATACTGCCCGAAAAAAGGAGGACACAGATCCCTGCAAAAATACAGCCCTGCCCTATCCGTATCATCTGCCTGTCAGTCAGTTTCATCGAAACAAAACCGCTCAGTGCACGTCCACCGGTTATTCCAAGATAAAAAATTGAACTCAGGGACGCCGCAAGTTCTTTTGATATGCCCTTCTGCAGTACCATGTACGAACCGCCCCATAACCCGGTCGTCGTCTCAAGCGCACAGTAACAGAAAAACGCAGTCAGGATACCTTTTGCAGACGGCAGCGCAAGAAGCCGGCGCACCGTAAGAACCTGCGGACGTTTTTCCTCACAGGCAGCACTGTTTTCAGCCGGCTTTGATCTCCAGAGCGGTAATGAAAACACAAGTATCATCGTAAGAATAATCTGAATACTGCTTATGATACGGTAGCCGCCTGCCCACCCCTGCTGATGAACAAGGCACATACCCATAACATACGGTCCTACAGTCGCACCTATTCCCCAGAAACAGTGAAGCCAGTTCATATGACGGGCTTTGTAATGAAGCGCAACAAAATTGTTAAGTGCCGCATCAACGGAACCGGCCCCGAGTCCGTACGGTACTGCCCATATACAAATCATCCAGAAATGATTCGAGTATGAAAAACCCATGATGGCAGCCGCCGTCATTCCGACACTTATTGCAGTAATTTTTCCGGTACCAAGTCTGCGGACAAGTTTATCGCTGAAAAAACTTGAAACAATCGTCCCGCCTGCAATTATCATGGAGACGATGCCCGCATACGAAACAGGAACGGCGAACTGCGGATACATACTCGGCCATGCCGACCCCAGCAGTGAATCGGGCAGACCGAGACTGATGAATGAAATATAAATGATGACGAGCAGCAGACTGTACATATAAACCCCTGAACATTCTGATAAGGATATCGCTGAACGTCCAGAATACAATTTGCCACACGTAAATTCAAGATGGGACAAAACGTGATAAAAAACTTCTGAGTAAATCTCTGGAATTTACTCAGAAGATCCCGTTTTTACCGCTGCAATAATCTCCGCCTCGTCTTCAAGACCGGCAAGCCCGCGGAGCGTGGAAAGATTTGAAAGGAAAGCATACTGGGCGGAAATGAGCGCGGTCTCATCAGTACTGACAAGCGACTGAGCGGTGGAAACATCGGAGCTTGTTGCGCTCGAAAGTTTGAATTTCTCGAGTACGTTTTCATAGTTGGTTCTGGCATAAGTCAGAGCCGTAACACATGAAGGTATTGCCATGGCAGAAGAAATCCAGTTCCAGACAGCCTGCACAACATTGAGATTGAGCGCCTCCCCTTCATTCTCAGTTCCTGCTTCCGCCTGTGCAAGCGCGTTCTGAGCCTGTTTAATTGAATTTCTGAGCGCCCACACGTCAAGATCAACGCCTGCAGAAAGTGTTACTCCCGCGGACGTATTCGACGTCCCCTGACCGGCAGTATACTTTCCGTTCAGAGAAGCCGAAAGAGTCGGCAGGCAGGCGGTTTTTGCAGCAGAAAGCGACTGACCGGCCTCTTTCGCTGAAAGAACACTTGCAGAGTACGTCGGACTGCCGGCACGCGCGGTGGACACAACAGAACCAATAAAAGTATCAAGTGCATTTCCGTCGAGCGTACCAAGTTTCCGGATAACCGTATCATACACTGTAAAATCAACAGGAACAGGTTTTGATGATGCAGGCTGCCCCGTAAGGGAAGACAGTTTTACTTCCGCGGAAATAAAAGCAGCCTTTGCCTTGTCGAGTGCAGCCTGATAACTGGCAATCTCGGATTCCGTTTCGAGCAGGTCCGATTTTGAAATTGCTCCGGCCCCGGCTTTTGCCTGAGCGATTTCAAGTCTTAGTTTTGCAGCATCAAGATCGCTCTGAGCAGCATCACGTGAAGCCTGATTCTCTAGGACGGCAAAAAAAGCTGCATCGACCGTACCGATAACGGTAATACGTTCTGCCCGGAGATCCTCCCGTGCAGCCTGCAGCGCATAGTCGTATTTTTTGGACAGTACAAGGTTCTTCCCGCCGTCGAAGACTGTTGCCGAAGCAGAGAGGCCGGCAGAAGCAGAAACTCCGTCCGGTAAGGAATCGGGGATATTATATGCTGCTGCAGCGGATGCGGAAAGGCTTGGCAGAGCTGCATATTCCTGCGCCTTCTTTACGAGAACGGCTTCATCGACGGCAAGCGTATATTTGCGGACGGCAGCGGATTTTGCAAGAGCCAGCGACCGGGCTTCGGTCAGACTGAGCTGCTGCCCCGCTGTATTTTCGGCCGACGGCAGTACCTGACCAGTCTGTGCGGAAAGAACCGCGGCTGGTATCAGAAACAGAAAAACGGACACAATAGTTCGAAGGTGCAGTTTCATATTTCACTCCAAAAAGTATTAAGGTTACCTCTGAAAACTGAAGTTTTTAGAGATGCCCTTATTCATAACGCAGTGCATCGATCGGGTACAGGCTGGCAGCTTTGCGGGCCGGGTACCAGCCGAAAAAAATACCGACGACGGCTGCAAATCCTGCAGAAAACGCGATGACCGCGGGGCTTACGACTGTCGGGGTATTCATAAACCGCCGCAATATATATGAAGCAGACAGTGCAATCAGAATACCTGCAATCCCGCCAAGCAGGCTGAGAATCATTGATTCTGAAAGAAACTGCAGCAGTATATCTCTTCTGCGTGCACCGACAGCCATGCGGATACCTATCTCGCGGGTGCGTTCCGTTACCGACACAAGCATGATGTTCATAATACCTATACCGCCTACAAGCAGCGATACTCCGGCAATTGCTGCAAGCAGTGTCGTAAGTGTCTGAGACGTCTTCGACGCCGTCTCAAGAATCTGAGACTGATTCATCACGCTGAAATCAGCATCTGCTTTATCAGAAAGTTTATGAGATTCGCGCAGGATCGCAGTTACTTCCGTCTGTGCCTCGTCCATCAGGTCCTCGTTAACGACGCTCATTTCTATGGACTCTATCTTACGGTTTTTCGTAAGCCTGTTCACTGCAGTTTCGAGCGGGACCATGACGACGTCGTCCTGATCAGAGCCCATAGCGTTCGAACCTTTACTTTTAAGTACTCCTATGACAGTAAAAGGCGTCGTAAGTATTCTGATGGACTTTCCGACGGGATCTTCGTCCGGAAACAGTTTTGCCGCAACGGTAGTTCCGAGTACGGCTACTTTATTCCGCGCCTGAATATCCTTTTCCGTGAAGAAATCACCTTCCTTTATAGCCCAGCTTTTGATCGTCAGATAATCAGGTTCAATCCCGTATACAGAGGTTGACCAGTAATTCGATCCGCCCACAACGTACGTGCCGGAAAGGCGTACTTCGCCGGTTATGGCGGACAGGTAGCTCGACTCCGCACGGAGTTTTTCAACGTCCGTCATTGACAGTCTGTTGCCTTCCCGCGGTCCGCGGGGAGGCATCACCATGAGCAGATTCGTTCCCATCGACGCTATCTGTTTCTTTATCTGTTCCTGCGATCCCTGTCCCACAGCCACCATCACAATGACGGAGCAGACTCCGATTATAATACCGAGCGAGGTAAGGAAGCTGCGCATTTTGTTGCGCAGAATACTCCTCATAGACACCGTAATAAGTTTTGCAGCCGTCATGTCCGGTTCCTCTGAGCCAGGTGCCCGTTTTTTTCCCGCCAGGACACAAGGTCTTCTGATGCATTCCGTCGTTCCGTAATCGGTGTATCCGAAACGATGGCACCGTCACGGAGTGTTATCATCCGTTTACAGTACACGGCAACATCGGGTTCATGTGTAACCATTATTACAGTCTTTCCTCTGTCGTTGAGTTCCTGAAAAAGTACCATTATTTCTATAGACATCTCTGTGTCTAGATTTCCCGTCGGTTCGTCTGCAAGAATGAATGCAGGGTCATTGACCATGGCACGGGCTATTGCAACGCGCTGCTGCTGGCCGCCGGAAAGCTGGTTGGGTGTATGATCGAGTCTGTCTCCAAGCCCTACTTCACGGAGAGCTGCTGCAGCCCGTTCCCGGGCATTTATTTTTTTTCCGGAACGATCATAAAACAACGGAAGTTCAACATTTTCTATCGCGCTTGTACGGGACAGAAGATTGAATCCCTGAAAGACAAAACCTATTTTTTTATTACGGATATCGGCAAACTCATCGGGACTGGCCTTTGAGGTTTCAAGCCCGTCAAGGATATAACTGCCGGCGCCAGGTTTATCCAGACAGCCGAGTGTATTCATAAGCGTAGATTTTCCCGACCCGGACGGTCCCATAACCGCAAGGAATTCACCTTTCTGTACATCAAGGTCAATACCGCGGAGCGCATTCACGGTTATATCGCCGATAACATACTGCCGTCTGATTCCACGCAACTCAATAACAGCCATAACCTATTCCGCCTTAACTTTGAGGATTATTTTCTTACCTGTGAGAAAACCGGCACCGCTTACTTCAGTCTTAAGAGAATCGCTTATGCCGATCTGTACCATAGCAGCCGCCAGTTTTCCGTTTTCATCAAGATACCATAACGGTTTACGGGTAACCGTTTCAGCTTCATCCGGCTGTTTTTCCTTGTTCTGTTCAGTCTGACTGGTGCGCTGATGCTGTCCTTTACTGCCGCCCGGCGCACCACCGCCGCCGCCCGGAGGCCCGCCGGCTCCCGGAATTCTGCCGCCGCCGCTCATAAGACTGGACAGACCGCTTTCTTTGTTCTCTGTACCGTTTTTCCCCGACGATTTATTTTTAAGCTGTTCGTCATACCGGACCAGTGCCGCATTATTTTCTTCCTGCGTCATATTGGGCGGAAGGCCTGCGGCAAAAAGAAGTCTGTTTTTCTCTGCATCAGAGAGCGTCGAAGGAGTAAAACGCAGCGCAGCGCTCGGTACCGTAAGAATGTCGTCTTTTTCTTCTTTTATAAAGTTTATATTTGCAGTCATTCCGGGAAGCAGTTTTCCGGACTTGTTGTCAGCAAGTATAATAACGTAGTAATAGACCAGGTTGTCGCTTGTTTCAGGGACGAGCCGTACTTCTTTCACGTTACCCGTAAATTCAACTCCCGGAGCAGCTTCGACAGTAAACATTACTTTCTGTCCGGTTTTGATGGAATTGATATCGAGCTCGTCGACCTCCGCTTCTATTTCCATCTGTTCCAGATTGCCTGCAATCGTAAAAAGTGTCGTTGAGGAAGAAACAGAACCGCCGGTAACACTCGATCCTGCATCAATTTCGCGGGAGAGAACAATACCGTCGACAGGCGAAGTTATATATGCGTACTGATTGATTTCCGTCGTAATCTCTTCAAGAGATACTTCCGCCGATTCCAGTTCGGCTTTATCTATACGCAGTGCAGCAAGTGCCGATTTATAGTCGAATTCGGAAAGAAATCCTTTGTTGAAGAGAGTTCTGTCGTTCTGTACTGTCAGGTCCTGAAGATCATATGCCGCCTGAGCCTTATCGACAGATGCTTTTGCGGATCTTTCCTTAAGTTTCAGCAGATCAGTATTAATTGTTGCAAGCAGCTGCCCTTTTTTTACCCGGTTGTTATAATCGGCATATACTTTTTCTATACGCCCGCTCATCTGAGCAAGCACATCAACAGACGAAACGACGGCAAGCGTTCCGGTGCTTGCTACCGTACTTTTTATAGAACCCTTCGACAGCGTCGTATATTCATAATTCTGTTTCTTTACCGCCGTCTTTCTGTTCTGGCATGAAATCAGTACACTGTTCATGGCAAATAAAAAAAGAACAGCAGATGAGGTAAATACTTCCTTTTTCAGCATATGCATTATTCCCCGCAATCCGAGCTTTCTCTACGGCAGAATATTTTCCACCGTTGCATACTATTACACTAAATTCAATCATACGTGCTGTCAATCAAGTACACGGATAATATTCCGTTTATGAGGATGAATAAATTGTTATGATTAACCAGACTTAAAGAAAAAGGATAAATTTCAGGATCAGCACAGACTGCCGGGCGGCAAAATTCTTCCGGCTGAAGGTCATAGATATGACTATTTCTCACGGTGACTTACGGCAATTCTGTCAAAATCATCGTTGATTTCCTGAAATACACTCACAATGGCAGGGTCAAAATGAGTTCCGCCTGATTCGGATATAATTTTTACAGCCCTCTCGTGCGGAAACGGAGGTTTATACGGACGCCTGCTGATAAGTGCGTCGTACACGTCGCCGACTGCCATAATCCGGCACGACAGAGGGATGGCAGTCTTCCGCAGTCTGTCGGGATATCCTGTTCCATACCATTATTGTTGCTACACCAGTACAGATACTGCTCACAAGTAAATCGACAAGTTTCTTCCGGTCAATTTTCATGGGGTTTTCTTTCTATATTGTTTATAACAGACAACAGCCCGATTTTTCTAAAAAAGTTTCCTTATAAAGTATAACATCAGTTTTTTACTTCTCAACTTTCTGCGTAAAAAATTTACAGAATTTTATTATCACTGTTCCATATTATTTACAAATGAACTATTCTCAGCTATGGTCACTACCAGTAGAAAAAGGCAGCCATAAATGAATTATTATATTTTTCAGGATAAAAGTATTCTCGTAAAGACAGGTTCGCATTTACTGCCGGATGTTCATGTATGGAAGAGATTCTCTGATTCAGGAACGTTTAACGATACGTTTATAGAACGCATGTATTCATATACGGCATCTTCACTACAGAACGAAAACAAAAATGAACTTCCGTCAGGTTATGAATTTATCCCGCTCCGTCAGTATTTTGCAGAAAACAGCGACGACGACGGTACACGCGCCGGACGGGCATCTGCTCTGCTGAGCTGGCGTTCAGCATACGCGTTCTGCCCTGCATGCGGCGGACCGCTCAAAGACGACGAGCATCTTACAGCCCGCAGCTGCACCAGATGCTGCAGACAGTATTTTCCGCGTATAGAACCGTGCATCATCGTACTCATTACACGGGGAAATGAACTGCTGCTAGCACGGCACAAAACGCGTAATCAGGATATCTATACGTGCATTGCAGGATTCATCGAAACGGGAGAAAGTGCAGAACACGCGGTCATACGGGAAGTACATGAAGAAGTAGGACTTGAAATACAGAACCTCCGGTATGTGGGAAGCCAGGGCTGGCCGTTTCCCGACCAGCTTATGCTCGGTTACCGTGCAGAGTACAAAAGCGGCGAAATACACGTACAGGAATCGGAACTGTATGAAGCGAAGTGGTTCACGCGCAACGCACTTCCGTCGTTTCCGAAAGCCGGCAGCATGGGCTGGCGGCTCATTTCGGGTATGTACGACTGAGGGCGTACTTTACCGCACGTATTTAATCACAGTATTCTTAAAACTGTATTTTGTCTTTGTCCGCAGGACCAACTACGGCAAACCACTGGTACGTATTGTCGACCCAGTATTTCTTAAACGCCTTTTCAACTTCATCCGCGGATACTTTGCCGATTTGGACAATCTTTTCATCAACGGTATACGGATCGCCGAATTCGAGCAGGCTTGTCGCAATACGCCCGGCCACACCGCCGTTTGTCACAGACGAATCATAGAAAGAATTAATGTACTGATTCTTGTATCCTTCAAGTCTGTCGGCAACCGGTGAAAACCGATAGCTGCCGTCATCGTTTTTCCCATCAATTACTTTTCCCGACGCAAAAATATCCTGCGCTTCTTTTTCATACTTAACAACACCGGCAAGATCGCTTGCTTTGAAAATATAAACATCCGCCAGTCCTGCTTTCATCGGTGAAATTGAACAGCTCGGAGTGTAACAGGCACCATATTTTTCACGCACGACATTGTACAAAACCTGCGAATACATGGAAGCAGCTACCGCAGCAGCTGAAAGATCAGTACTGTCGATTGAAGGACCTGCATATTCTTTTTCAAGATAGCCGGTACCTGCGGCTGCGTCGCTTGTAATAACGACAGGCGTACCTCCGATTTTGAGAGGTGGTATGGTCTGAGATGCAAGTTCATACGTCTGTGCCGCTATTGTTCCGAGTGTCCCGTCAAGTTGTTCCGCAAGTTTTTCCGTATCAAAGTTTCCGACTGCAACTACCATGATGCGGCGTGCATCCATATCCCTGTCATGCAGTCTTTTCATATTTTCAATAGTAATGTTTTGAATTGAATACGGCTTTACGACGGAACTTACTTCATACGGATGTCCGCTGAATACCGTCTTTGTTACGGTATAGCCAAGCATGCTCTGAGGATCAGTCTGAAGCTGCTGTAATTCCTGCTTATAGTTGGTCATAAGTATTTTGTACTGATCCTCGTTGTACACGGGATTGATGAATGCGTCGGTAAAAACCGGAAGAACTTTGTCAAAATAATAATCTATACAGCTCATTGCCAGAACAGAGCCTTCGCGGGAAGACGATGGTGATATCGAAAAACTCATCTGATACGCAAGCTGCTGCAGTTTATCGTAACTGTAGTTTTTTGAGCCGTACGTCATCATGATGAAAAGTGCATTTTCGAGTCCCGATGTTTCTCTGGTAAGATAATCGGTTCCGCCCTTTACGATGACGGCAAGAGCAAGTTTCCGGTTTGCCGTGTTTTTCTTTACGTAAAGCGGTATCCCGTTGGAAAGCGTAACGACCTGTACATCCTTAAGATTTTCCACAGTCTCCGCAGAAACGGTCTGAACGGCAGTTCCGCATAACGCAATACAGAATACGGCACGCAGTAAAATATCTTTCCCGGTTATTGATTTCATTTAGATGCCTCCACGTCTTTATATGCAGGATCTTCATACCAGAATGCCGTATCCTTTGTAATTTCAGTAAATCCCGCATCGGCGAAAGCCTGTTTCTGCTGTTCATAGACAGCAGAATTAACAAGAACCGTCACAAGTGCATTCTTTCCCTTTATATATTCAGTAAGAAACGCATCTATCCCGTTCTTATCGACTTTCATCATATTTTCCACATAGTGATAATAATAATCGTCCGACGCTGTTATCCACCAGAAACGGAGATTACTCTTTACCTGTTCTGCGGTTTCAGAATTGTTTATCCAGTCATCCTGCATCTTCTGGTGAATCTGATCAAACTGCTGTTTTGTAAATATATCTTTACTGCCGAGTATCTGCGGGACTATGGTATCAGTCAGCGTTTTAAGGAAAAGCTGTGAACGTTCCGGCAGATTCGTATCAGGGTCGGTCACGAGAGCACCGAAATTAAGAATGCTTGCTGCCCGTGTAGTCTGGTACCCTTCCCACACGTACTGCTGGTCGGGAATACCCAGTTTTTTTTCATCCATCATTGTCTGTACATATATGCCCTGAGGATCCTGAAACAGATACCCGGTAACATCCGCGGAATATGTAGATGCAGCATCACGCCCTGCATCAGGTCCGCGGAACATCACGGAAATCTGGGCAATCTGCGGTGAAATTTTATCGTACGGCATCACCTGGTACACGATATGATCAAGCGGTTCGTCCGACTGAGATGCCGGAGGGACAGCCCACGGATCGTCTCCTTTCTGCCACGAGCCGTACAGCTCTTTTGCAAGTCCGTACACCTCGTCGGGATTAACGTCTCCGCCGACAAAGAGTGCCGCATTATTCGGAATATAATATTTTTTCTGTATGTCTTTGAGCTGCTCAACAGTTGCACGCCGTACAACATCAGGAGCACCTGCCGCATCGGTACGCCACGGATATTTTGGAAAAAGTGTCTTCCGTATGTCGCTTGCATAAATTGTATCAGGATCCGCAAGCCCTCCTT
>Ga0172378_10005304_pt1 | contig 12032 bp, 9 predicted proteins | sample GrowelOW332metaG_FD_119755 | JGI IMG/M metagenome (GOLD analysis project Ga0172378, IMG submission 119755) | Groundwater microbial communities from an aquifer near a municipal landfill in Southern Ontario, Canada - Pumphouse #3_1 metaG | ecosystem: Environmental > Aquatic > Deep subsurface >... | reverse complement strand
TTATCTCCAACCAGAGCCTGATCATGCGATTCGCAATAGCTGATAACCTTTTCATCCCGGCGTTTAGAAGTCAGTTCATAGAAAATTTTACCAACATCCCATTGTTCGTCAGGAAGCTCCTTAATGGTTTTAATCCAGAAATCAGGAACCCCCATAGCCAATCTGTAATCAAAACCAATACCTCCATCTTTTTGCGGTGTGGCCATACCCGGATATCCGCTCATCTCCTCAGCTATAGAAATCGCATGAGGATTAATTTCATCTATCAATTTATTTGCCATAAACAAATAACTCATTGCATCCTGATCGATATTAGCCGAAAAATAATCATTATAAGAAGTAAAATCCTTTTCCAGGCCATGATTCAAATAAATCATGCTTGTCACTCCGTCAAATCTGAACCCGTCAAATTTAAACTCCTCAATCCAGTAACGGATATTAGACAAAAGGAAAAGCAAAACATATTTTTTCCCGTAATCAAAACAATAGGAATCCCATGCAGGATGAACGCCCCTTTGCCCTTCATGGAAAAACAGAAAACGAGTTCCATCGTAATTTCCCAGTCCCTCTATTTCATTTTTCACTGCATGAGAATGTACGAGATCCATTATAACTGATAGTCCCATTTCGTGAGCCGTATCAATTAAAGACTTCAAATCATCCGGAGTACCGAATCTTGAAGAAGGAGCAAAAAAACTGGAAACATGATAGCCAAAACTCCCGTAATAAGGATGCTCAGGAATAGCCATCATCTGAATAGTATTATATCCGGCATTTTTAATCCTTGGGAGCATATGATCCCTGAATTCAGAATAAGTATGCACACATTCTTTTTCACCCGCCATACCCACATGACATTCATATATTAGCGGAGCATCATCCTTTGGAGAAAAATCAGGATATTTCCATACGAATTTCTCCTTTGGCTGCCACACCTTAGCATTAAAAATCAAAGTCTTAGGATCCTGAACCACATAGTCAGCCCAGGCGGGAATTCGTTTACCCGAACCGTTTCCCCAATGCATGGAAAAGGAATACAAATCACCATGATTAAGCTGGTCTTTATTTAAAAATAACTCCCAGTTACCCCTACCATCAGAAGAAAAAAGATAATTTTTCTGCTCTTTCCAGTCATTAAAATTGCCTGTCAGATAAATTGCTGTGGCATTAGGAGCATAATCACGTATAACCCAGCCCTTAGCTGTTGAGTGCAGACCATACCATAAATGTCCAGCGGCAAAATTAGTCAGCTTTTGCCCGTCGGTAAGTTCATTTTCTTTTTCTTTAGACCGGCGTATCCTAAGATTTATTGCAGACAGGTATGTGTTTAGCAACGAATCATTTTTAACAAATTTAGGCACATCCATAAAATTAGCTTTTGTTAAAGATATTAATTTTTGTGTGATTATATTCTCAAACAAAAAAAAGGATATGCATTTTGCATATCCTTTTTTTTAATGTTCTTTATATCTTTTATTTTCTCAGATTTCTTTTTCTCTCCGTTTCATGAAGAAGAATCTTACGCATACGAAGCGATTTAGGAGTAACCTCAAGATATTCATCATCTTTAATATATTCCATAGCTTCCTCAAGACTAAATTGAATAGGTGGGAAAAGATGAGTTTTCTCATCAGTACCTGCGGCACGCATATTCGTCAGTTTTTTCGACTGAGTAACATTAACTGTAATATCATCAGTTCTGTTATTTTCCCCAATGATCATACCTTCATAAACCGATACTCCGGCTCCAACAAAGAAACGACCTCTGTCCTGAAGCTTATTCAAAGCATACGCAAATGTAGTACCAGGTTCTTTAGCAATAAGAGAACCATTCTTTCTTCCCTCAATATCACCCTTCCATGGCTGATATTCTAAAAAACGGTGGTTAATCACAGCTTCTCCTGCAGTAGCTGTCATCATCTGTGTACGTAAACCAATAATACCACGTGAAGGAATTACAAATTCGAAATGAGTACGGTCACCCCTGTTCTCCATATTTTGCATCTCGCCCTTTCTGAGGGTTACAATGTCAATAACTTTACCTGAATATTCTGTAGCAACATCAATATCCATCTGCTCAATAGGCTCGCATTTTTTTCCGTCAATTTCCTTAACCAGTACCTTAGGCTGACCAAGTTGTAATTCGTAACCTTCACGACGCATAGTCTCAATTAGAACAGACAAATGCAGAACACCACGTCCGAAAACGATAAAGGAATCGGCAGCCGCTCCCGGTTTAACACGAAGGGCAAGGTTTTTTTCAAGTTCTTTTTCAAGACGCTCTCTAATATGACGTGAGGTAACAAATTTACCTTCCTGACCAAAGAAAGGAGAATTATTAATTGTGAAAAGCATACTCATTGTAGGCTCATCAATTTTGACAGGAGTTAGTGGCTCCGGATTTTCCGGATCACAAATAGAATCTCCGATCTCGAATCCGTCAATACCAATAAGAGCACAGATATCACCGTTGCTCATCTTATCAATTTTTTGCTGACCCAGTCCGGTGAAAGTATGAATTTCTTTAATTTTAGTACGTTTTGCAACGCCCTCTCTATTAACAAGAGAAACAGTCATACCCTCTTTAAGTTCACCACGATGAATTCTTCCGATGGCAATTCGTCCTACATAGGCATTATAGTCAAGAGAAGTAATTAACATTTGAGGAGTACCCGGATTTTCAACAGGAGCAGGAATATATTTTATAATAGCATCCATTAAAGGAGTGATATTATCTGATTTATTTTTAAGATCATCAGTCATCCATCCCTGTTTTGCAGATCCGTAAATAGTAGGAAAGTCAAGCTGATCATCAGTTGCATTCAGACTATACATAAGATCAAAAACCTGTTCATGAACAAAATCAGGACGACAGTTTGGTTTGTCAACCTTATTGACTACAACAATTGGTTTTAAACCCAGTGCCAGTGCCTTTGAAAGCACAAAACGAGTCTGGGGCATAGTACCCTCAAAAGCATCAACTAGTAAAAGTACTCCGTCGGCCATATTAAGTACACGTTCTACCTCACCACCGAAGTCGGCATGCCCCGGAGTATCAATAATATTGATTTTTACATCTTTATATACAACAGAAACATTTTTCGACAAAATAGTAATACCTCGTTCTCGTTCAAGATCGTTATTATCAAGTATTAACTCTTGTTTTTTTTCGTGATCTTTTATAAGGTTACACGAATAAATCATCTTATCGACCAGTGTTGTCTTGCCGTGGTCAACATGTGCAATAATAGCAATGTTTCTAATATTCTTATTCTGCATTTAGCTTTTTTAATTAAGGGTGCAAATATAGTTCTTATTCCCTTGTATACTTATCTTTAAAATGAATTTTTGACAGAAATTTAATACCGGCAGAAAAGAAAGTGTAATATTTAGTGTCTGTCCATAAACTAAGAACTTAAAATATAAAGTTAAATATACTATTTATTTAGTCATCTTTATGTCTTTTCTTCAACTCTTTTGCCAGATCTTCAATACGATATCCCTTGGATGTCAGTAAAACAATAAGATGATAAAGCAGGTCGGCACCCTCATAAATAAAATTCTCATCATCATTGGCCATAGCACCGATAACAGTTTCAACAGCTTCTTCACCCACCTTTTGAGACATTCTGCGAACACCTTTTTTAAACAGTGAAGTAGTATAAGAATCCTCAGGCATTTCCTTTTTACGTCTGTCAATAAAATCCTGTAAATATTTCAGAAAATCCATATCATCCTGTTTGTTCTCTTCAAACCAGCATGTATCATGACCTGTATGACAAACAGGACCATTAGGATTCACCTGAATTAAAAGAGTATCCTGATCGCAATCCTCCTTCATAGAAACAAGCTTTAAAAAATGTCCGCTTTCTTCACCCTTAGTCCATAATTTTTTACGCGTTCTGCTATAGAAAGTAACAAGACCTGTTTCCTGTGTCTTTTTTAGGGCTTCCCTATTCATATAGCCCATCATTAATACTTTATGTGTAACGTGGTCCTGAATAATTGCTGCAACCAGTCCGCCCATCTTATCGAAATCAAGTTCTTTCATAATATTATATTTTAATGATTATTATATTCTAACCGGAATGTTTTTGCTGCGAAGATAATCTTTCAAATCAGGAATGGCAATTTCCCTGTAATGAAAAATACTGGCAGCCAGACCCGCATCAGCCTTACCCTTAGTAAAAACATCCACAAAATGCTCCATATTACCCGCTCCGCCCGAAGCAATAATCGGAATCTTTAGTAAATCCGACATATGTGCAAGCTCCTTATTGGCAAAACCATTTTTAGTACCGTCATGATCCATAGAGGTAAACAAAATTTCACCTGCACCCCTGTCCTCTGACTCTTTAGCCCACGAAAATAATTCCTTATCAGTAGGAATACGTCCTCCGTTAACAGTAACTATCCACTTTTTATCATATTTCTTGGCATCAATAGCCACAACCACAAACTGAGTTCCGAAATTACCGGCCATGTCATTAATTAACTGAGGATTTCTAACAGCCGACGAATTAATACTAATTTTATCGGCACCGGCATTCAGCAGAGCTTCAGCATCTTTTAATTCACTAATACCTCCTCCCACAGTAAAAGGGATATTAATCTCGCGGGCGATTCTTTTAACCAGACTAACAAAAGTCTTGCGACCCTCAATTGTAGCCGTAATATCTAAAAACACCAGTTCGTCGGCACCCTGCTCAGCATAAAGAGCAGCCAGCTCAACGGGATCACCTACAGATTTAATATTCAGAAAATTTATTCCCTTAACTGTCTGACCGTTTTTAATATCCAGACACGGAATAATTCGTTTTGCCAGCATAAATCAATAATTTTTATAAAAACCAGAAATATCATTCATCGAAATCTTCTTTTCGTAAATAGCCTTTCCCACAATAACATCCCGAATACCCATATCATTAAGCTTTAAAATATCATCCATACACGAAATTCCGCCACTTGCGATAACCTCCAGATCCGGGAAATTCTTCTGAATTTCCTTATAAAGTTCAGTATTTGCTCCAGTCATCATTCCATCTCTGGAAATATCAGTAGAAATAACCTTATTAATACCAAACTTAATATAGCCCTCAATAAACTTAATTAACGTAAGCTCCGAAGTCTCTCTCCATCCGCTAACAGCAATTTTACCATCTTTGGCATCAGCACCCAGAATAATCTTCTCAGAACCATAAGCCTTTAGCCATCTTAAAAAAGTATCTCTGTCTTTAACGGCAATACTTCCGCCGGTAATCATCGAAGCGCCGCTTTCAAAAGCAACTTTCAGATCTTCATCACTCTTAAGACCACCTCCAAAATCAATAATCAGTTTAGTATGAACGGCAATTTTTTCAAGAACCCTCCAGTTTACAATATGTTTTTGTTCAGCTCCGTCCAGATCAACAAGGTGCAGACGTGTAATACCATTATCCTGATATCTTTTGGCCACATCCAAAGGATCATTATCATAAACTTTTTTTTGTTTATAATCACCCTGCGAAAGACGGACACATTTGCCGTCAATCATATCAATAGCCGGAATAATTAATATCGGAGAAACTTCTTTCTTTGTATCTTTTGTCATTGTAAATAATTCTTTTGTAAAATAAGTCGGAACAGGTTAGCTTTTAATATCTAAAAAGTTCTGTAAAATACCGGCACCAACAGGTCCGCTCTTTTCAGGATGAAACTGTGTGGCATAAAAATTATTTTTATGCAGAGCTGCGCTAAACTTATTAATATAATCTCCGGTAGCTATAGTATCATCTCCAATGGTGGCATAAAAAGAATGAACAAAATAAACATACTTTCCTTCAACAGAAGAATCAAAAAGATCACTTTTTAAATTAGTAATATTATTCCATCCCATATGCGGAACTTTAGTAGTATGCTCCATACCTTTCTCAGGTATAAAACGTTTTACAGTTTCATCGAAAATATTAAGACACGGTACATTCCCTTCCTCAGTAAACTTGCACATAAGTTGTAATCCAAGACAAATACCAAGAACAGGTTGCTTTAACGAAACAATAAGTTTATCAAGACCATTGTCTTTTAGATATTTCATAGTAGTTACAGCTTCTCCAACACCAGGGAAAATAATCTTGTCTGCCTGAAGAATTTTTTGTGGATCATCAGTAATTTCGCCTTCAATACCAAGACGTAAAAGAGCATTTTTTACCGATTCTATATTTCCGGCATTATACTTTATGATTACAATTTTCATTTGTTTAAAATTTATTTGCCAAATATTGCTGAATATAATTGAAATATTCTATTTTTGTACCGCAATTAAAAATGGCGCATTCTTCTAACGGTTAGGAAATCTGATTCTCAATCAGGAAATAGCAGTTCGATTCTGCTATGCGCTACCAAATTCCTTCTATAGCACGCCTTTTGAAGACGGCAATTCCAAATTATAAATATCTTTTTTTACAGCCATCTTTAAACTACGGGCAAGAGCTTTAAAAATTCCTTCAATTTTGTGATGCTCATTAGTTCCCTCAGCCTTAATATTAAGATTACACATCGAAGCATCCGAAAAAGACTTAAAGAAATGGAAAAACATTTCCGTAGGAACATCCCCAATCATCTCACGTTTAAAATCAGCCTTCCATATTAACCACGGGCGACCTCCAAAATCAATGGCAACCTGTGCCAGACAATCATCCATAGGCAGGCAGAAACCATAACGGCCAATACCTCTCTTATCACCCAAAGCCTTACGTACAGCTTCACCAAGTGCCAAAGCTGTATCCTCAATTGTATGATGCTCATCAACGTCAAGATCTCCGTTTACCTTAACCGTAAGATCAATTCCCGAATGACGGGCAATCTGATCAAGCATATGATCAAAAAATCCCAGACCAGTGCTTATATCACCAGTGCCGTGACCATCCAGATCAATAGCAACCTTAATTTTAGTCTCCTTTGTATTACGTTCAACAACAGCAGTTCTTTCAGGAGCAGCCACAAAAGCATAAATATCATCCCATGATTTTGCATACATAATCTCAGTATCCTCAAGATCTTTTGACAGATCATCATTACCTTCAGATAGGAAAACACCCTTAGTTCCAAGATTTGCTGCCAGCTTCATGTCTGTCAGCCGGTCTCCTATAACAAAACTGTTTTTCAGATCGCAGCTGCCATCCATATATTTTTTCAGCAAATCAGTACCCGGTTTGCGGGTAGGGGCATTTTCTTCAGGCATTGTTCTATCAATAATAACATCACTGAAGGTAATACCCTCGTTTTTGAAAGCTGTTATCATTTTTTGCTGAGGCAGCATATACGTTTCTTCAGGAAACAGTTTAGTTCCCAGACCATCCTGATTACTAACAATAACCAGTTTATAATCCGTATTCTTTAATATAAGGAATAAATTACGAAAAACACCGGGAACAAATTCCAGCTTTTCCAGTGAATCTATCTGCTCATCAGAGGGTTCTTTAATTAAAGTTCCGTCGCGGTCTATAAATAATATTTTATCCATTATTCTTTTTTTTATTATTCAGGCAATTTTTTGTATGGAAGGGGAGTGTATTCATCAGCCTGTTTTATATTTTTTTATTCTTTAATGCCTTTATAATCATTGCATTTTCTTCTTTAGAACCAACGGTTATGCGAAGACAATTGCTGCAGAGATTTACACTTGAACGATTTCTTACAATTATACCCAGACCCATAAGATATTTATATACTCCCGTTGCATCATCCATTTTTACCAGTAAAAAATTACTGTCCGAAGGATAAACTTTTTTCACACAGGAAATAGTCTTTAATTCTTCTGACAGTTTTTTTCGTGCGTCAAGTAATTCTTTAACCCAATTCTTTTTTACTTCCTCATTTGTGTTAAGAGACTCAAGAGCCTTTTGCTGAGTTAAAATATTTACGTTATACGGATATTTTATTTTATTGAAAACATTAATAATATCAGCACTTGCAAAAGCCATGCCCAGTCTTATGCCAGCCATACCCCAGGCCTTCGAGAAAGTCTGGAAAATAATAAGATTATCATATTTATCAAGATCCGGTAAAAAAGAATTTCCCGGCGAAAAATCAATATACGCTTCATCCAGAATAACCAGTCCGTTAAAATTCTTTAAAACAGAAATAACCTCCTCTTTATCCATAAGATTTGATGTAGGATTATTCGGAGAACACAGAAAAATAAGTTTTGTATTCTCATCTGCAGCCTTTAGAAGTTTTTTTGCAGAAATCTGAAAATTCTCATCAAGAGAAACAGTTTTTGTTTTTACATCATTAATATCGGCGCAAACCTGATACATACCATAGCTGGGATCTATTCTTACCATATTATCTTTTCCCGGCTCACAGAAAGCACGGAAAACAATATCTATGGCCTCATCGCTACCGTTACCCAGAAACAACTGCTCCTGTCGGCATCCTTTAATCTTTACGATTTTCTCCTTTAGTTTATGCTGAAGCGGATCAGGATACCTGTTATATGGTGCATTATATGGATTCTCATTAGCATCGAGAAAAACACTGGCCTCTCCCGAAAACTCATTACGCGCACAGGCATAAGGCTCTAATTTTTTTATATTCTTCCGAAGAAGTTTATTAAGTTCCATATTATTATCTTTTAATTTTATTCAGTCTTAAAGTTACTGCATTCTTATGAGCTCCCAGATGTTCAGCTTCAGCCATAGTCTCAATAACAGGTCCAAGATTTTTGATTCCATCCTCCGAGATTTCCTGAAAAGTCATCTTCTTAATAAAACTATCCATATTAATACCGCTATAAGCATGAGCCCATCCGTTTGTAGGCAGTGTATGATTGGTTCCCGAAGCATAATCTCCTGCACTCTCAGGACTATATTTACCAAGGAAAACAGAACCTGCATTGACAATCTTTTCTGATATCCTCTTATAATCATTCATAGAAATGATAAGATGTTCGGGAGCATATTCATTAATAAGGTTAATCATTTTATCTTCATTATCAAATACCACAGCAATACTATGGCTAAGTGCTTTAACAGCAATATCCTTACGGCTTAGTTTCGATAGCTGCTTTGTTATTTCAATCTCCGTTTTATCAATAATAGTTTCATTATTTGTAACCAGAATAACCTGAGAATCAGGACCATGTTCGGCCTGTGACAAAAGATCAGAAGCAATAAATTCAGGATCCGAATCTCTGTCAGCCATAACCGCCACCTCAGAAGGTCCTGCCGGCATATCAATAGCTACATCATAAAGACTCACTAATTGTTTTGCCGTCATAACATACTGATTACCCGGACCGAAAATTTTATTTGTACGTGGAATTTTTCCGGCACCATAAGCCATAGCACCAATGGCCTGCGCTCCGCCAACCTTAAAAATATCTGTAATACCTGCAACTTTGGCGGCAAAGAGAATAGCCGGATTTATTTTTCCTGTATCATCGGGTGGGGTACAGAGAATAATTTTTTTGCATCCTGCAATTTTAGCAGGGATACCAAGCATAAGGACAGTTGAAAAAAGAGGTGCAGTTCCGCCCGGAATATAAAGCCCCACTTTCTGTATAGGTACAGCCTTCTGCCAGCAAACAACACCCGAAACAGTCTCTATTTTATTAAAAGTCTGACGCTGGGTCTCATGAAATTTTCGAATATTTTTAGCAGCCTGTTCAATGGCATTTTTTAAATCTGAGGATATCAGTTTCTCTGATTCTTCTATTTCCTCAGGGCTTACAACAATATCCTCGGGAGCAGATCTGTCAAACATTTTTGAATATTTTCTAACAGCAGCTTCCCCGTTAATTCTAATATCTTCAAGTAAATTACTAACCTTATCTTTAAGCTCTGAAGATCTGTTCATAGGACGTCTCAGCAGATCAGGCCAGTCTTTTTTATCCGGATTTAAATATTTTTGCATCATTAAAATTTATTCCAGTTATTTTCCTTAAGAATTAAAAAATCATCTTCTCAATAGGAAGAACCAGGATGCTCTGAGCTCCTGCTTTTTTTAGTTTCCCTATTATTTCCCAGAATTCATTTTCAGCAATTACCGATTGCAGAGAACTCCATCCTTTTTCTTCAAGAGGAGTAACTGTCGGGCTCTTCATACCCGGAAGTATTTCAGCAATTTTAGCAATCTTTTCGTTAGGTGCATTAAGCATAATATATTTTTTCCCTTCTGCACGCTGTACAGAATCCAGACGAAAAAGAAATTCTTTTAGCAGTTCCTTTTTATCTTCACTCATTCCGGGATAACCAATCAGAAGAGCTTCAGAGCATATTACCTTTTCAACTTCCTTTAGACGGTTGCTTACAAGTGTAGAACCGGAACTCACAATATCAAAGATAGCATCTGAGAGTCCAATTCCGGGAGCAATTTCCACAGAACCCGTTATTACATGAATATCGGCTTTTATATTATTTTCTTTCAGAAATTTTTTTAGAATACCGGGGTAGGAGGTAGCAATTTTTTTATTATTGAAATATGAGAGATCGTTATATTCCTCAGAACGGGGAATAGCCAGAGAAAGATGACATTTACTGAAGCCAAGTCTTTTAATAATTTTTACTTCTTTGCCTCTTTCGAGTACTTCGTTTTCTCCAACGATTCCAAAATCTGCCACACCATCACTTACGGTTTGGGGAATGTCATCATCTCTTAAGAAAAGAGCATCAATGGGGAAATTCTTTGCCGAGGCAAGAAGTTCTCTTCCTTTTAGAGAAAACTTAAAACCGGCTTCTTTAATCAGATTCATAGAATCATCATACAAACGTCCTTTGTTTTGTACTGCAATCTTTAATCGTGTCATCTTTTTACTTTAAATAAATAAAAAAGGCTTACCGTAAAGTAAGCCTTTTTTTGAGTTCATATCTCTTTGAAACAAACAATAAAATCACGGCCTACCATTAAATAGGATATACTGATGATGTCCGTGATGTTCATTTCTTGTTGTCATTTTAATTTATCTTCTATTTTGTTCTGCAATTATAAGAATAAAACGAAATTGTTCCAAAAAAAATCCTTAAAAATTAAATTTTAGTTCTTTTCTTAGCTTTTAATTGGCTTTTAATACACTTTTATTCAAACATATTCTTCATCTTCCTGAAGAAATTTCTATCACTACTTTCAGGGCCTACCTTAAAATTAGGAGACTTTTGAAGTTTTTCCAGCATCTTCTTTTCATCAGAAGATACATTCTTTGGAACCCAGGCATGAACTCTTACAAGTAGATCACCTTTGCCGTATCCGTTAACATCAGGCAATCCCTTGCCTTTTAAACGAAGTATTTTTTCGGGATCTGTTCCGGATTCAATTTTCACTTTTACCTTACTGTCAACAGTAGGAATTTCAACAGTCGTACCCAGAATGAAATCAGGTAAATTAAGAAATATATTATATATTAAATTGTTATCATCTCTAATCAATTGAGGATCATCTTCCTCCTTAATAACAACAAGTAAATCACCATTAATTCCACCATGTCTGCCTGCATTTCCTTTTCCTGCCACATTAAGCTGCATACCTTCTGCCACTCCGGCAGGAATTTTTACAGTAACAATCTCCTCACCCCTGACAACTCCCTCACCATTACAAATTGGACATTTGTTCTTTATAACAGTTCCTTCGCCACCACAGGTAGGACAAACAGTTGCAGTTTGCATTCTTCCAAGCAGGGTATTGGTAACCCTTAAAACTCTGCCACTTCCGTGGCATGTAGGACACTGAGCATTTCTGGCTCCGCCTTTTGCTCCGGAACCATTACAGGCAGTACAGCTGATATATTTTTTTAATTTCAGCTTTTTTTCAACTCCGTTGGCAATATCTTTTAAAGTAAGAGTAACCTTAACACGAAGATCGGATCCTCTGTGAACTCGTTTGCCCTGACTTCTTGAAGAACCGCCAAAACCTCCGAAATTACTAAATCCTCCTCCGCTACCGAATCCGCCTCCTCCTCCGAAGACATCCCCAAACATTGAGAAAATATCATCCATACTCATATTCTGTCCGCCGAATCCCCCGCCGGCACCACCGGCACCGCCTCCGTTTAATCCTGC
>Ga0172378_10005303_pt1 | contig 12032 bp, 9 predicted proteins | sample GrowelOW332metaG_FD_119755 | JGI IMG/M metagenome (GOLD analysis project Ga0172378, IMG submission 119755) | Groundwater microbial communities from an aquifer near a municipal landfill in Southern Ontario, Canada - Pumphouse #3_1 metaG | ecosystem: Environmental > Aquatic > Deep subsurface >... | reverse complement strand
GATTTTGGTTTACCTGTTTATTTTCAGGCAACAGAAGTAAAAGATGCATCTTCTTATGAAAATACTTATAACGTAAAATAAAAATATGAAGAAAGGATATTTAATTACAATTTACGCTATACGATATCATGCTACCTAATCTACTCTGTCAATTCTTAAATTTTTTAACGTTTTGTGTTTATCTTCATTTATATAAAAAGAAGAGACTGTTTATATAAACAGTCTCAACACACATAAGTTACAAAAATACTTGAGAAAATATTATCTTATACTCCAGCCTTCGGTCCAATCATCTCCAGCTTTTACGGCTCCTACATAATTTACATTTGTAAAGAAGCTACCAAGAGAAGAAAGTGAACTACCACCTTCAACTGCTCCTACATATTTATTTGTTAATGTCATTGAATAATTTATTTTGTTTGTACCATTTGCTAAAAATTTAGTTTCACTATAACCTTCGTCCTCTGAAGTTACAGTATTTTGAAGATAAACAGAACTCAATATTGTCGTCCCATTGGATGCAGCAGTTTCAGTTTCAGCTGTTTGAGTGGTTAAACATTTAACTTTGTTCATAACTAAGGTATTGTAAAGAGAAATTTGTGTACCTGCACGTAATCTAATACCTCTTTTTTCATCATTAGAGTTATTACCAATTAGAGTAACATTTGCGATAGTAGGGTGAGAAATAGGTTCGTTTGAATTGTTGTTCTCTAAATTATCACATTCCATTAAAGCATCGCAATCATATCCCAATGTAGTTTTGGATTCTTGATAAGCTACTAGAAATTGAGCTTTTCCTCTCCAGCCCTGAGTCCAATCAAATGCATCGTCACTATTGTTTGTGGATATCATATATTTAATATTTACACATCCTCCAAAAAATTCAAATCCGTCGTCAGTTCCTTTATAAGCTTGACAATGATCTACCGTTGTTCCATCTCCAACGCCATAGAAACTAATACCATTACCTTCTTTAGTTCCTGCTTCATTTAATTTTTGTCCAGCATATTCTACACGAACATAACTTATCACGCCTGAGTTATCTCTGTCGTTATTTCCTCCATAAGGGGAATCTCCTACTTCAGATAAACCTGATCCTCCTTCAAGATTTATTTTTGCATCACCACATATATGAAGTCCAGCCCAATCTCCAGCTTTTCTTTGATTAGATGTCATCACTATGGGATTAGAAGCAGTTCCTCTGGCATCTATCTTGCCATATTTTTCTATTAGTATGTAATCGGTATTTTCATCTACTTGAGCTATAATAGTTACTCCTGCTTCTATTTTTAGAGTTTTTCCTGCAGGAACTTTATATTCACCAGATAGTGTATAAGTATTGCCTGCTGTTAGTATTCTAATGCTTTCACTTTGCGTCCCAATTAATGTTGTTTTATCTTCATTATTATTTTCATCATCCTTTACATCATCATTGCTACTACATGAAGTAGTAAAAATCATAGAAATAATACTTAACACTATAAATGTGTAATTTAAATTGATTTTTTTCATTTTTTCATTTTTTTAATTAATATTCAAAATTTATATAATAATTTCCTTTAAATTTTTTAATGATTATCTTAAAAATTATAACTAATTCCTATCTCTGCATTGCGACCTAATTTGTAAGATTTACTTAGGGCTTTTTGTCCAGTTTTTTGTCCGCTATTATCTATAATTTCTTGTTTAAATTTTATTTTGGAATTGATTAAATTATTTATTTTAAGTTTAAATTTTACTTTAGAAGAGCAAGAGTATATTCCAACAAAATTTAAAGTATTTAATGCAATTTGTTTTACATCTCCAGAACCGTTGGAACCTATACTACTTATTCTAGGACCTTGTATATTGTACATTAAAGCTAGGGAATATAAAGAACCTGAACGCTTTAAGGGATGCATATATGTCAAATCCAAGTTGGCTAAATAGGGAGAGGCTCCTTGTAAAGCTCTGTTATCTTTAGAATAATTACCTCCATTTGTGGGAAGTTTGACATTAGTGTACATGTAAGAGAAATTAATATTTGCTCTTAAGTTTTTTGATAGAGTTTTTCTAATTTCTAATTCTATACCACTAGCCATGCCATTATCTGCATTAAAAAAAGTGTATTGCGGAGATCCTCCTGTATAGGTTTGATATTGTTCTATGGGTCTTTTTAGATATTTATAATATGCTGTTAGAGAGAATAAATCTTTTCCATTTTCGAAATATTTTTCATAACGTAAATCAAAATTATAATTATAAGCATTTTTCAAATTTTCATTACCCCTAATCTCTGCTCCTCCATAACTTTCATTATATAGGAATGGAGCCATTTCAATAAATGATGGTCTGGTTATTGTTCTAGATATTGAAAACCTAATAAAGTCTTGTTTTCTTATATTGTATTTAAGATTTAATGCAGGGAATAAATCTCCTTTGTTAATTTCAGAACGTTGTGCATCATCCTTCAATGCCCCATCATTCCAATATTTAACCCATTGATTTACATTTTCATATCTTAAACCTAGATTTAGTAATAGTTGTTTACCTATATTGTAATCTAATTCCAGGTATGAGGCATATATCTCTGATCCTGCATGGTATGATTGTAATGGTTTAAAGAGTTTTGATATTGTTATATTTCCATTTTGGACATTCTGCTTGTTTAATACATCATCTAAATTAAATATATCTGTGACTATATTATCTGCATATTTCATTAAGTCGTAATGGAATGATATGGAAGAATAATCTCTAAGTTTATTTTTATAGGTAAAGCCAAATCTAAGTTTATTTTTATCGTTAAACTTGTATAAAAAATAACTATTTGCTACCGTTTCATCTTCTTTTAATTCTCCAAAATAACGGGATGCAGCTCTGTTTTCTTGTGTGAAATAGTGTAATTTATTGTCTCCCTTTACTCTAAACATAACTTGTCGTCTATCTGGTTCATAACTAGCTGTTGAGGTATAGGAACCATTTATTTTAAAGAATAATTTATTTGATAAGGAATATTTCCCAGAAATCTGATTGTTTATTAATCTATATACGTGATAACTACTATTACTGCCTAATAGTTGATAATCATTATCATCGTGACCACTTCTGTTCTTATAGTCATCTATAGCATTTCTGGTATAAAAGAAAGAATATTTTATTTTATCGCCATTATTAAATATATAGTTTAGACTTGCTAGGCCTGCAATGCTTACTTCCTTTGCGTAACTATCGTAGTTAAAAGCTACTAATTCATCACCATTAGATCTTAGACGTGCATCATAAACATTTTTTTTGATTCTATTTTTGTTGGATGCTGTTGTGGATGCGATTAAACTAAGTTTATTGTTGTTTTTAAAAAGCCAGTTTTTGCCAAAAGCTAAACTTCCACTAAAGTCAGGTACGGTAGTGTTTTTTTCTACAGAAAAGCTTGTATTAAAAGGGTCATTATGTAATATATAATCTGACCACTCATCATTACCATAGGCAATTGATAAATTCTTAATCTTACTCGAAAGATTGTTCGATTTTAATATTCCATTACTCTCTTTATTACTAGAATAAAAATCTTTAGATAGAGCATTTATCTGTCCTCCCATAGCAAAAGAAACTGAGAAGAAATTTTTTGCTACCGTTTCTTTAGTCGAAATATTAATATGAGCTCCAGAATAATCAGCAAATGCATGTGCTTCATATACTTTACTTACACTTATGTTTTCTATTGTGGCAGAGGGAAATAGTTCAAGCGGTATAAGTTTATGATCTGGATTGGGAGATGCGATTGGTAGTCCATTTAAGGTAGTGGTACTATATCTATCACCTAGTCCTCTAACAAATACTTGCCCATTTTTTTCAAATGATATGCTTGTTATTTTTTTTACACCTTCTGCAGCATTTGAAATGCCTTTTAGTCCCATTTCTCTACTTCCTATGTTTTCAATAGCTGTGGAGGATATTTTTCTTTCGTTTATTAGAGCTCTTTCTGTTTCTAATCTTTTTTGTGCTCTAATTGTAGCTGTTCCTAGTGTTATATCTTTACTTTCGAGAAGTATTTCTTTAATAATTGTTTGATTGTTGTCGATTTTTACTCCTTTTATTGTAAGTGGATTGTAACCTACATATCTGACTAATAGATCATAGGTTCCACCTACAATATTATTTAATATAAAATTTCCATCTAGATTACTAACGCTTCCAAGATTTGTTCCTATAATTTGTACGGAAGCTCCTATTAAGCTCTCTTTAGTTTTTTTGTCTTTAATAACTCCTTTAATAACTCCAGCAAATGAATCTAGTGGAATAAGTAGAATTATAAGGAGAAAAATTTTCTCTAGAATGTTTTTTGTTTTTTTCATCATCTATTATAAATTTAGTTTTTCTTTCGATGCAAATATCATATATCTTTGTTACGAACTTTCTAATGAGTTATTACAAGAATGTTAAGAATATTGATTGATGAAATTATTATTATCTTTTATAGATTAAACTTTAGGAGCTTTTTAAAATTATTAATAATGTCATGTATTTATTAGAAAAAAACCTTTAACTTTGTCTTGTTATACAAGATTATAAATATAATAAAGAGGTGAATTATGATAAATGAAGACATAATATGTGCGATATCTACACCCCCAGGAGTAGGAGGAATAGCTGTTATACGATTATCAGGTAAGGGATGTATTGGAGTTGTAGATAAAATTTTTGTTGCAAAATCAGGTAAAAAAATTGTAGATTCTGAGGCAAATAAAGCATATTTTGGAGAGATTTATGATGGAGATAATCTGATAGATGAAGTTCTCGTTACAGCATTTCATGATAAACATTCTTATACAGGTGAAGAATCTATAGAGATTTCATGTCATGGCTCACTTTTCATACAACAGAAACTATTACAGCTCTTAATTAAAAGTGGAAGTCGTTTAGCAAAACCTGGAGAATATACTCAGAGGGCTTTTTTAAATGGTAAGATGGACTTGTCTCAGGCTGAAGCTGTTGGAGATTTAATTGAATCTGAATCAGCTGCTGCACATAAAATGGCCATAAACCAAATGAGAGGAGGTTTTTCAAAGGAACTTCTTAAGTTGAGAGCAGAATTATTAGAAATTACTTCTTTACTTGAACTTGAACTTGATTTTTCAGAAGAAGACGTTGAATTTGCAGATAGAAAAAGATTGTTGGAAATAGCTTTAGGTATAAAGAATATATTAAAAAACTTATGTGAATCATTTTCCCTTGGAAATGCCATAAAGAATGGTATCCCTGTAGCAATAGTTGGACATAGTAATGTGGGTAAAAGCACTCTACTAAATACCTTGCTTAAGGAAGATAAGGCCATAGTATCAAATATTGCTGGTACAACTCGTGATGTTATTGAGGATACTATGGTAATTAATGGTGTTAATTTTAGATTTATTGATACAGCTGGAATTAGGTCTACTACTGATGAGGTGGAAAATATTGGTATAGAAAGAACTTTTGATAGGGTTGAAAAGGCTCAAATTGTACTTTTCCTTATTGATGCTACCGAAAAAATGTCAGATGAGATAAGGAGTTATTTCAAAGATGTATGTTTACATTTGGGTGAAGGTTCAAAATTGATTTGTGTAATAAATAAGTGTGATAAAGCTCCTGAAAATGTTAGTATTCTAAAATCAGAAATTGCTAATATGCGTGATGATATTTTTAAAGAAACAGTGAACTTGTCTCTTGAAGATACTAATCCTTTTGCTAATATTGATGTTGTAGAAATTTCTGCCAAAAAGGGCAATAATGTGGATAAACTTATAGCAGATTTAATGAGCGTTGTAAATGTAAATGCCCTTGATACACAGAGTGTGATAGTAAGTAATGTACGTCACTATGAAGCCTTGTCAAAGGCAGAAGTTGCAATTGATAGAGTAATTGAAGGTCTCCATAATATGATAAGCGGAGATTTTGTGTCTCAAGATATACGGGAATGTCTTTTTGATATAGCTGAGGTTACGGGAGATGAAATAACTACCGATGAAGTATTAGGTGTGATCTTCTCAAAATTCTGTATAGGTAAGTAATAACCTTCCCTTTGTTTATCCTTTATTTTCATTTACAGTACTTTAGTAACTTTTATTTCCTTTTTTCTGTTGTTATTTCCCTTTATTTTATGTGTTTTTATTGTTAATATGTTGCTACAACAACAAGATTTGTTGCACGCAACAAAAATCCAATTCAAGTGGAGAAATGATGTTACATACAGATAAATCACGATACACAAGGATACATTGATATGCTTAAAGGTACAATCCAATGAGTAGTAAAATTGGAATTACAAAGGTATCCCAACACTACTGTAACCAAATTTTGCGGTCATACTTGTGCCAGTAGGAATTACAAAGAGCGGAGAAAGCATAAAAGTTGAATCAGGTAAAAACACCTACCTAACAAAAAACCGATTACAATTTTACTCAACTCGATGAGAAAAAGTTTTTAAGTATTGCAGACACTTGTCAACTTTTAGGTGGCAGCTGCATGACTATTTAACGCCAAATTAAAAATGGCAACATTAAAGCTGTAAAACTTGGTAGACGTACAATCATTAAGAAATCCAAAATTGAAAAACTGTTTGCTTCAATGATTTTAGGCGTACAAGAAATTGAACCGACATTTCAACACAATTATCAGGTAGATTTCGAAAGACCTTTCAACAATAAAAAAATATAATTCAAAATTCATTCTTGCCGAAAAGCTTAAAGTCATAAATGGATTGTTGGATGTATTGCACGAAGATGAAAATCCTCAACTTATTAAATACCGTTTAAACTACACTTTAAACAAAAAGCTCAAAGCGAAAATCAATGATATTGGAAAAATAATAAAAGACCAACAATTTGAATCTTTATATATACCCAAAGAAAACAACATTTTTCACTTTTAATTTTTCACTTTTCGCTTAAATCCTACAATTCCCTTTTCTCTTTTTAAAAAAATAGATTCTTTCTTGCTTTTATCTGACTTTTTTTATTAAATTAGCCATTATTATGACAAGTCATAAGCCTTATCATTATGTTTTTAGGCAAACGCATTAAAGAACTTCGCGAAGGAAGCCAATTACTTCAACGTTAATTAGCTGTAAAACTGGAAATTGACACGCCAATGTACAGCAAACTTGAACGAGGGGAACGCAAGGCAAAGCGAGAACAAGTAATTAAAATGGCAGCCATCTTTAAGGTGGAAGAAAAAGAGCTGTTATCACTCTGGCTTTCAAGTCAGGTTTATGAATTAGTAAAAGATGAAGAAGTTGCTAAAGCGGCTTTACAAATTGTTGAACAAAAATTATAAATTATATATGTCACAAAATATACTCAAACACGAATCCGATGTTTGGAAAACAGCCGATTTACTGATTGGTGCCGGAATTAAACAATCAGACTTTCCGAAATATATGATGCCTTTCTTTGCCCTTTTAATGGTTGAGAGTAGGCTTATTCGTGAATCCAAACGCCTTGAAAATGAAATGGGCAAAGACAACATCGAAGATTTTGTGGAAATGTTTCGTCTCGAAGGTTTAGGCTACAACGATTATGTTATCAGGCAAAACAAAACGCTGAAAGTCATTTGTAAAAATGATAAAACATTCGATGTCGATTTTGTTACTTACCTTAAAGCATTCGACATTCAAACCAGAAACCTACTGGGCGTTGACAAAGGAACCGATGAAGAAAAGTACCTGGATATTTCAGGAGTAGCAGGACTGCTTAAAAAGAAAGACATTCTTTTTGATACGGTAAAAGCCTGGAGCGAAATTGATTTGGCTCCCTACAATAACTCTGAGATTACCACACTCGAAGAACACATTAAACGCAAATGGGCTGATATTTCAGCAGAAACAGCCGGGGAACAATATACACCCGATGATATTATTGCGCTGATCTCCGAAATTATTGCATCTAAAATTGAGGACAATGGCAAATACTTAACCATTTACGACCCCACTTGTGGCGGTGGCAACTTATTGTTTGGTGTGGAAGACAGAATTAAGAAAAGCTTTAAACGCCCAATAAAAACACACGGTAACGAATGGAACGATGCCCTGTTTGCCTTGGCTAAAATTGAAAGCCGTTTCCGTACCGATAGTGATATTCAATATGGAAATACCCTGACAAAGCTATCGTTTATTGAAAAGCGTTTCGATGTAGTAGTGGCCAATCCTCCTTATGGGGTGGACTGGAAAGGCTACCAAAAAGATATTAAAAACGATACCACCGAACGTTTTGTGGCATTACCTTCTATTTCCGATGGTCAGTATTTGTTTACCCAACACATCCTTTATCATTTGGCCAACGATGGTATTTCGGTTGTAGTACACAATGGTTCTACGCTTTTTAGTGGTGATGCAGGAAGTGGCGAAAGCACAATCCGTAAGCACTTTTTCGATAACGACTGGGTCGAAGCCATTATACAAATGCCTACCGACGAGTTTTTCAATACCGGCATTTATACCTATTTATGGATATTTAATAAAAACAAACCTGCCGAACGAAAGGATAAAATTATTCTGATTGATGCTTCTTCTAAATGGGAAATGCTTAAAAAAAGCAAGGGTAAAAAACGCCACCAAATGAACAAGCAACATCGTGCTGAGATAGTGAAAACATTTACCAATTTCGAAGATTGCGACTTTGCCAAAGTATTCGATAAATGGCACTTCTATTACAACAAGCAAGCCATTATACTTACCAATGTCGACGAGAACGGCAAAGCCATTGCAATGCCTGTAAAAAAGAATAAAACGGGTGAAGTGGTTGAAGCCAAATCCATTAAATTAAACCCAACTAAAATTACATTTCAAACAACGACTGAACCTGCAGAAACAATTGAAGTCACCGACTTTGTAAATTCAACATTCAATGCCGACAAATACAAATCGTTGTTAGAATATTTTGAAACTGAGTTAAAACCAACCATCAGCAATATAGATTATAAAGAAAGTAAACTTAAAGTTTATACAGAAAAAGCGGATTACTGGTTCAACGAAGACAAAAATACCATCATTAAACAAAAAAAAGATGCTGAGCCTGTCGAAGGTATGGTTACTGAGCCTGTCGAAGTAGGCTGTGGTAAAATAGTTGTAAAAACAGCTTTCAAAAAAGCCACAAAAACTAAAGAGGCTTTCATTACCATTTCTGTAGAATTAAGCAAAGACCTTGAAAAAGATTACGAAATAATTCCATACAGCCCCAACGAAGTCGACAACCAACAAAATATTGCCGACTTTATGGCTAAGTACGTGACACGACCTTTCGAATACCTCGAAAACACCATTGGTGTAGAACTCAACTTTAATAAAATATTCTACATCCCCGAGCAATTGCGAGATATTTCCGAAATACAAGCCGACCTGTCTGCTTTAGAAAATAACCTTGCTCAACTCGAAAAATCGCTGGACCTATGATAAAATACGACAATTATAAAGACAGCGAGATTGAATGGTTGGGACAGATTCCTGAACATTGGAAAATACGTCGGATAAAAAATATTGGGTCTGTAAATGGAAGAGTTGGATGGAAAGCACTGAAAGCTAATGAATATGTAGACCAAGGATACTTTTTCTTATCCACTCCAAACATTAAAAATGTAAATATTGATTTTGTTAATGTAAATTATATAACTGCGTTTAGATATTATGAATCTCCTGAAATAATGCTAAAGGAAGGGGATGTTTTATTAGTAAAAGATGGTTCAACATTAGGTATCGTAAACGTAATTAGAAGTTTACCTGCTGCAGGAACAGTAAATAGTTCCATCGCTGTTCTACGTATAAAAAGAACAAATAGCATTTTTATTTATTATTCGTTGCTATCGAGTTATATTCAAAATATAATACAGCTAAAAAAGGACGGAATGGGAGTTCCTCATTTATTCCAACGAGATATTAATCAATTCAATATTTTAATCCCCCCTCTTCCCGAGCAAAAAGCCATAGCCCAATACCTCGATGACAAAACCCAAGCCATCGACAAAAAAGTAACGCTGCTAAAGCAAAAAATAAGCTATTACAAAGAACTCCGAAAATCCATCATCAATAAAGCTGTTACCAAAGGTTTAACCCCTGGGGTAGAAATGAAAGAATCTGAGATTGGGATAAAAATACCATCAACTTGGAATCAATTTCGACTTAAAGACATAGGAATACTTTACAGTGGACTATCAGGGAAAAGTGGTGATGATTTTAATCAAGATGATAATGAAAATAATAAAAGTTTTATTCCTTTTACAAACATCTTGGCAAACACTTATATTTCAGATGAAAACATTGGCAATGTTGTTGTTTTTCCATCAGAGAAACAAAATAAAGTAAAAGTAAATGATTTATTCTTTTTAATGAGTTCTGAAGGATATGAAGATATCGGAAAGTCTGCTTTATTAGACCATCATTTAGAAGAGACTTATTTAAATAGTTTTTGTAAAGGGTTTCGAATAACAAATAAATCCTGTAGTCCAGCTTTTTTAAATTATTTACTTCAATCAAGAAGCTATAGGCAATTATTGTCAATTGAAGGAAAAGGTTTCACACGTATTAATTTAAAAATGGAAAAGGTATCTGACTTTTGCGTTTATCTACCAAATCAGAAAGCCGAGCAAATCGCCATTGCCAACTATTTAGACGAAAAAACGACACAAATAGACAGCATTATCAGCAATATTGAACAGCAAATCGAAAAACTAAAAGAACTCCGAAAAACGCTTATCAACGATGTGGTTACCGGAAAAATTAAAGTAGCCTGACTATGAGTAAAACTTTTAACATATACTGCGACGAAAGTTGCCATCTGGAAAACGACCATAAACCGTGTCTGTTTCTTGGTTCGGTTAGTTGTGCATACAATCAGGTTAAACGGCATACCGAAAGAATTAATGAATTAAAAGACAAACATAAATTCAATGCAGAAATCAAATGGTCGAATGTGTCAAAATCGAAATTGCGTTTTTACGAAGAATTAATCGATTATTTCTTCGATACCGATTTAAAATTCAGAACAGTAGGTGTTGAAAAGTCTAAAATAAAATGTAAAGAATTTGGAAAAACGTATGATGAGTTTTACTATACAATGTATTATTACTTGCTAAACCATAACCTGAACAGTTTGTATAATTACAATGTGTATTTAGACATAAAAGACACCTTAAGTGCATTTAAAGTCAATAAGTTAAAAGATATTCTCAATACAAAATTCGGTGTTTTCAGAAATGTTCAGAATATCCGTTCATACGAAAGTATTTTGTTGCAGTTAGCCGATTTTATTATGGGTGCCATTTCATACCAGCATAACAATGTTGAAAAACAAAATATGGCAAAAATGAAAATTATTAATAAAATAAAACAACATTCTGGCGATGATTTATTGAAAACGAATTATTCGAATAAGTTGAATTTATTTTTTATTGAATTACAGTAATTATGTCATTTAACCTATTAAAAAAATACAATCAGTTATTGGAGTTTATCGGTTATAACGATAAGCAGCGCAAAAACTCTTTACACGGTGTTTTTAATAGAGATTTTATTGATGCCGGGCAAATAAAATTTAACAACAAAGCCATTACGCCTACGCCAATAAATGGAGAAATATCAATGGAAACATTGTTTACCCATTTAACAACGGTAATAACCGATAAAGTTACCCGAAAGCGCGAATACGATAATCACAGAGCCGTAAGGTTGCATTGGGTGAAATTTCATTTAGATGCAAATAAAAAGGATAATATGTTGCTTTTTTCGGTAAAAGAGCCAAGAGGATTTAGAACTTATCTTTACGATAAAGACGAAAAATACGTAATTGTTTTAGAACCACTTCGTAATAAAGAGGAATATTATCTTTTATCAGCCTATCATTTGACAGGTAAAGATGGAAAACGAAATAAAATTTTAGCTAAATATAAAAAACGCAGATTAAATGTAAGCATCCGAACAAGTACATCTTTTATACGAGTAATATAAACTTTAGCTTTGTGAAAAAATAAATCACAATGACGAAAGAAGAATTTTTGAATTTTGAAGAACAAAGAAAAGGCTTAGG
>Ga0172378_10005302_pt1 | contig 12033 bp, 11 predicted proteins | sample GrowelOW332metaG_FD_119755 | JGI IMG/M metagenome (GOLD analysis project Ga0172378, IMG submission 119755) | Groundwater microbial communities from an aquifer near a municipal landfill in Southern Ontario, Canada - Pumphouse #3_1 metaG | ecosystem: Environmental > Aquatic > Deep subsurface >... | reverse complement strand
TGTTATATCTACTGATGAAGCAGCTGAAATTGCTCGCCATGCCGAGCGATATATGAGCAACTAAACACTATTGAAATAAATAATTAATTAGCACTCTTGACACTAGAGTGCTAATTAATTTATAATCAAGATATTGGCAATCTAAGCTTTAGAGTGCTAGAATAATTACAAATAGAATTATAAAAATAGGAGATATAAAATGGGTAAAATTATCGGAATTGACCTTGGTACTACTAACAGTGCTGTTGCCTATATGGTAGCGGGCAAACCTGAAGTTATTGCTAATGCTGAAGGCAACCGCACAACACCTAGTGTAGTGGCTATAAATAAGAACGGTGAACGTTTAGTTGGTCAAGTTGCTCAACGACAACGTGTAACAAATGCTAAAAATACAATTTATGGCGTAAAACGTCTAATTGGTCGTAAGTTTAGCGATGACGAGATTCACAAAGATCTTGATATCATGCCATACGAACTTATCAAAAAAGGTGACGGCGTAGCGGTTAAAATGAGCGACAAAGATTACTCGCCAGAAGAAGTTTCAGCTATGATTCTTTCTAAATTAAAAGCTGATGCCGAAGCTTTCTTGGGTGAAAAGGTTACCGAAGCTGTTATTACCGTACCAGCTTACTTCGACGACTCTCAGCGTCAGGCAACCAAAGATGCTGGTAAAATTGCTGGCCTTGAAGTAAAACGTATTATTAACGAACCAACTGCTGCTGCCTTGGCTTATGGTCTGGATAGCAAAAAAGAAGAAAAGATCGTAGTATTCGACCTTGGTGGTGGTACGTTTGACGTTTCTGTTCTTGAACTTGGTGATGGCGTTTTTGAAGTACGCTCAACTAATGGTGATACGCACCTAGGTGGTGAGGACTTTGATAACCGTATAGTTAACCATTTCCTTGATGTCTTCAAAAAAGAGCAGGGAATTGATCTAAAGAGCGACAAGGCTGCTATGCAACGCCTCAAAGACGAAGCTGAAAAAGCTAAAAAAGAACTTTCTTCAACTAATGAGACTGAAATTAACTTACCATTCTTAACAGCTGATGCTGATGGTCCAAAACATTTTGAATATAAGTTGACTCGATCAAAACTAGAAGAACTAGTCGCTGATTTAATTGACCGCGTAGCTGGTCCAGTTGAAAAAGCCATTAAAGACGCAGGCTTAACAGCAAAAGATATCAATGAGATTGTTCTTGTTGGTGGTATGACCCGTATGCCAGCTGTTGTTGAAAAGGTTAAAGCAATCTTTGGTAAAGAACCACTTAAGGGCGTTAACCCAGATGAGGTTGTTGCTGTCGGTGCTGCAATTCAGGGTGGAGTGCTTGCTGGTGACGTAAAGGACGTTCTTCTTCTAGACGTTACTCCATTGTCACTTGGTATTGAAACTATGGGCGGTGTTGCAACCAAGTTAATTGAGCGCAATACAACCGTTCCTACTTCCAAATCAGAGACATTCAGTACGGCTGCCGATAGTCAACCACAGGTTGAAATTCATGTAACTCAAGGTGAACGTGAACTAGCCGCTGATAACAAATCACTTGGACGATTTACACTTGATGGTATCGCTCCAGCACCTCGCGGAGTCCCTCAAATTGAAGTTACCTTCAATATTGACGCCAACGGTATCTTGAACGTCACTGCAAAGGATAAGGGAACTGGTAAAGAGCAAAGTATTACCATCTCTAATAGTGGAAACCTTAGCAAGGATGACGTTGAAAAGGCTCAAAAAGAAGCTGAAATGCACGCTGAGGAAGATAAAAACAAGCGCGAAGCTATCGATGCTCGTAATGGTCTAGAAAGCGCTATTTATCAGGCTGAAAAGATGCCAGATGAATTTAAGGATAAAATTAGTGATGAAGATAAAAAGATTATCACTGACGCTATCGAAGAAGCAAAAAAGCATAAAAATAGTGATGATAAGAGCGAAGTTGAGGCCGCTGCCAAAGCTCTAAATGATGCTATTATGCCAATTGGCGCTAAGATGTATGAGGCTGCTTCAAAAGAGAAAACCGAAACAACCGAAGGCGAAGCAAAAAAAGATGACGAACCTGTTGAAGGTGAAGTTGTCGACGATAAGAAATAGATAATTTCTTAGTTAATATTAAAAACTGTCATTTATTTGGCAGTTTTTAATATTTAATTGACTACTTGAATAATCCATTGTTTAGTATATAATTATATGTAATCACTCAATAGTGATGTTACTTTACAATTCCAAATCCAGAAAAGGGGTGGTTTTGATATGTCAAAATATCAAAAAATATTTTTAAATTTTGGTTTAATAGCCAAAAAATTTATTAAAAGCTTTAAGGATGATTGGTATAAAATACCAAATTTATTAACCTTATCGAGGTTAATACTCTGTCCTTTACCGGCACTTATGTTGGTTTATGGCCCAAGAACGAATAATTTTAGATTTATAACTCTAGGAATATTTGGTTTACTTGCCATAACCGATGCATTTGACGGTTTTATAGCAAGAAATTTTAACCAAAAAACAGATTGTGGTAAATGGTTAGACCCCATAGCCGATTTGTTTTTTGGACTACTTCCTCTTATTGCGCTTAGTTTTGAATACAGATTTGTATTACTGCTAATAGGCGCACTTGTTATTCGTCAGTGTCATATTTTGTATTTATTTTATGGCATGAATGACGAAAATAAAGAAGTGAAAGTAGTGGTTACGGGAAAAATTAAAACAGTATTAGTGATATTTACTATCATTGTTTTAATGTTGCCTGCCGGGATAATACCTAATGTTTTAATTATGATTATATTCTGGTCAGCATTTGCCTCAGTTTTAGTGTCTTGGGCTGAGTACGACTCAAGATGCAGGTATTAGGAATTGTAAATAAGCGACTGTTTTATGCGGTCGCTTTTTTAATTAGCACTCTTGAAATAAGAGTGCTAATTTTATACAATAGTAACAGATGACAAAACGAGATTATTATGAAGTCTTGGGTATAAGTAAAAGTGCCTCGGACGATGAAATTAAAAAAGCCTATCGCAAGGCTGCTGTTAAGTGTCACCCTGATAAAGAAGGTGGCGATGAAGCGAAATTTAAAGAAGTAAACGAAGCGTATGAAGTTCTGAAGGACGGCGCTAAGCGTCAGCGCTATGATCAATTTGGTCATGCTGGAGTCGGTGGTAACGGAGGCGGTGCCGCTGGCGGAAACCCTTATGGAAATTATGGTGGATTTGGCGGCCAAAATGTTAATTTTGATTTTGGTGATGGCGGCCTGGGCGATATTTTTAGCCAGTTTTTTGGCGGCGGCGGTCGAGGTAATAACCAAGGTCCAAAGCGTGGTCGTGATGTTGAAGTAAATCTTCAATTATCATTCGAAGAAGCTATTTTTGGTATTGAAGAAAAAGTCGAGCTAGAAATGAATGACAGTTGTTCGCATTGTCATGGTTCGACTGTTGAGCCTGGTTATGATATGAAAACTTGTCCAACCTGTAAAGGCGCTGGCCAAGTTAATCGCGTTATGAATACTATTTTTGGACCAATTCAACAAGCTGCGACTTGTGAAACTTGTGATGGTCGTGGCAAAATTCCCGAAAAAGTTTGTAGTATTTGTAAAGGCAAGGGAATTGAACGTCGTAAAAAATCAATCAAACTAAAGATTCCAGCCGGAATTGATGATGGTGCTACGATTCGCCTAAAAGAATACGGTGAAGCAATTGGTAATGGTCAAAAAGGCGACCTATATGTTCATATTCATGTCAAAGCTCATAAAATCTTTACGCGTGAAGGAAACATTATCCTTTCAGAACAACACGTCAATATGGTAGACGCCGCTCTTGGTACCGAAATTGATGTCGAGACAGTTGATGGTAAGGTTCGCATGAAAGTCCCAGCCGGTACTCAATCTGGTACTGATTTTAAGTTATCCAGTCACGGTGTACCACACATGCAAAGCGATAGACGCGGTCCACATATTGTTAGTATTATTGTTGATACTCCAACAAAACTATCGAAAAAGCAGCGTGATATTCTAGAAGAGTTTAGTGGCAAGAAAAAACACAGTATTTTCTAGTCGTTCAATATTGATTGCATTATTGCTAATAAACTGTCATATTCAGCTGGAACATTGTGGTCCGGCTGAATATGTTTAATGAATTTTTCAATATCTTGATTATTGATGTTTTTTGAATTTTCAATCATGATATTTTTTAATTCATTATTCAAAGTAATATTTTGATTTTCCGAAATCATTTTTGCCGCCATCTGGCATTCTTGTAAAGTTCCAACGCATTCTAATGGCTTTTCGATATTAGTGTTTATGAGTGACAAAATATGGTCATGCATTTCAACGATATTGATGCTGTTTTTAGTTACAAATATTTCATCGGCAAAATCAGGCGAAATGGCATTAAAAGCCAGATTTATAAAGGCACATTTTGCGCATTTTTTGCACCAAAAACCTTTACGAAAGCCATGATTGCAACTAACAAAATTAGACGCATATTTTGGTGATTTAGAAAATATTTTAATAATCTGAAGTTCGTGAATCGGACGCAACAAACTGAAATATTTAATTTGTATATTTTTATCATTCAGCAGGTTAGAAAAATCTTGTTCAAATTCATATGATTTTGTATATTGATGGTTGATTTTTATGCCATTAATTTCTAAATTAGCCTCGTTAGCGGAATTCTCGTTTGAAGAAATTACGTGACTTTTACCTAATAAATATGCGTTCAAAACGGCTGATATTGCAATTGCAGCACTTGTTGGGCAATGTCCGGAATATTTTTGCTTGTCTCGACGTTTGTCCATTCGTCTAATAAAGATAATTGATTTCTTTTTCAAGGCTTCAGCTGTTCTGCTTTGTGCCTTGCCGGTACCAATTTGGAATAAATCATAATCTAAACCTGCGCGGTCCAATAATATTCCACTAGTTAATCCGTCTTTGCCACCACCATTTAATAACAGTCGGCCATTTAATTCCTTCGAATTTGTAGTTTTGATATCGGAAATTTCAGTTGGATAAATTTTCGTTGAAAACTCAATCGGTATGTGATTCATATAACGAAACTCCGCCATGCCGTTATTGATAACTTTTTCAAAAAACGTTATTTCACTACTTGATAATGAAAAATCAGTTGTTAGCTGGTCGAAATATTCGATTGAAAATAAATACACAGCATTAATAATCGACATCCATTGCGACATAATTGTAACGATCTGGTCGTCATTGGGTATATTTGATTCAAAAATAAATTCATGCGTATAGACCACGTCTTGAAACGTATAATTAGAAATAATTTTATTTTGATTAATTTGTGGCCGGTGGATTAATAGATGCATCTGTTTCATGATACACTATATTTAATTATGGAAGAAACAAAACGGATATTAATATTGATTAACGAGCGTGTTAGTCCGACCGATAAAAACTGGACATTTTTTCGCAAAGAAGTAGAGAAGTCAATTGGCTCTAAATTCGAAATCACGATGGGCGAACTTCGAACGTTAACATTTGAATTATCTAGAACAGATAGTAAGCTTTACGATCGAGAACGTGGTTTTTCTTTAGATAATTTCGATTTAGTAGTGTTTAGATTTATCCGTAGTGATCGTGCTTTGGCTTCTTCGTGTGCTAGCTATTTGCAATTAAAAAATATCCCATACATTGATCGACAGATTCAGCCGTATCCGGGATCTAAATTTGCTGCTCAAGCAATGCACTTTGGCAATGGAATTATGTGTATTCCGTCAGTTTATAGTAACTCAACGGAGTTGCAATATATGATTCAAAACGATTTAATGCCATTTGGATATCCTTTAATAGTTAAGGATAATAATGGCAAAAAAGGGCGTCTAAATTTTATTGCTCGAGATAAAAATACGGCTCTCGAAATTTTTCAACAAAATCCCGAAGTTGATTTTATAGTTCAAGAATTCATAGAAAATGATGGTGATTATCGATTCTTATTAATGGGCGGCAAGATTTCGTTAATAATCCATCGCCAGGCTCAAACCGATTCCCATTTAAACAACACCTCGCAAGGTGCGGTCGCAAAAGTTGTAGATATTAGTAATTTCAGCGCAAAGATAATCAGCGATGTCATTCAATCGGCCGAAAACGAAAAATTAGATGTCGCTGGCGTCGATTTGATGATTGATCGTAATACTGGCCAACATTACATCATCGAAGTAAACTCATCGCCGCAATTAGCAACTGGTGCTGTTCCAGAGCAAAAAATGAAAGCCTATACCGACTACTTAATGTCTCTGTTATAACGCTTGACATTTTCAGTCTTTTGGTTCATAATTATGGTTAATGAAATACGAACGCGAAGGCTTATTATTACCAGTAAATCCAGAACAAACTCCAGATATGGAATTGTTTGCTTCTTTGAACGAATCCTTACGATTTGAAGAGGCTACTTATAAAGAGCTTGGCGCTTCTGCTGAACAAAAGGCACTGGCGCCTGAACTTTGGCATAATGGCCAAGATGCCAATTTAACGGTTAGAAAATATAATTTATCCGAAATTGAAACTCGAAAACAGAATTTATTGGAATGGAAAAAGGATCTAATTGCTAATAACGATATTAATCCAGAGTATAAGCAATTATATCGCTGGAAAGTGAATGAAAATATTGCCAACATTAATATCATCAAAGCTTCGGTTAATGGTGATATGCGCGACTTTAAGCGTTGGAATGAATATATTTACGGCAAACCCGATGGCGATATTTATCGTGCAGCTGTTGATTGGGTGGCAAACGATGCTGATGCTTTATTGGCTATTCCTGACCAATCTCCGTCCGTAAAATCAGCTGCTGAAAAAGTACTAGAATTAGTTGGCAATATTCGTGGTAATCGTGAATTACTATGCCCGAAGGAAGATTCTTTTGAAAAAGTTCGCGTTGATCATATGCGTCCAATGGGTTATTACGGATTACTGCTTGCTGGTGTGATTATTCCCGAAGGTAAGATTTCTAACGAAGCCGGCGATCCAATTCTTGAACATATTGTTAAAAATAACCTAAAGTCATCTTATAAAATTAAAAACGCCTCTGGCTCAACTTGGGGTGTATCTCATCGCGACCAGACTATTGAAAGGCCTGAATCATATAACTTACCCGTCAAAAGGTTTGTTGGATTAGGTGCCGGACATGAGATAGGTAGCCACTTGCTAGAGAAAGAAAATGGCTCAAGAGGCCCTATACTACTTGCGTCTGCGGGGCTTGACCGCTACGAGTTGGGTAATGAAGGACGTGCTGTCATGCGTGAAGAAATTGTGTATGATAAATTTGATGATTTTGGTAAATTGCCACGATGGCGCGATATCATACGTCGACATATAGCTATTTCGTTCGCCAACGGTACAACTAATGGTGAGGGTACTAAAAGCTCAAGTGAAGTATTCACACTGATTAATGCGATTGATATGATGTATCAGTCAAAGTTAACGCCTAAAGATTCCGAGGTAACTATTTCTAAGGCAAATGCTAAAACCGACGCTTTGCTATTACGTGTATTGAAAGGTACTGACGGAACAGGCGGCGCCTATCTAAAAGACAAAGTATATCTTGAAGGTCACGTAGCTTGTTGGGCAACGGTTTGCGAACATGGAGCTGACATTGTATCTAATGGTGACTTAGGCAAATTTGATATTAATAATCCACGTCATATTGCTTCACTGCAAAAATTAGGGTTACTGCCCGATAATAGGTAATTGCCATGCTTAAGAACAATGATTTTCCAGTCGCTACTCATAGTTATTTCAAAGCTTCGAATTTACACGAAGAGTATCTTAAGTTTATATCGTCATCGGACTATATTCCAAACTTTGATTATCCAAATAGATTTAATGAAAAGATAATTTTATCGCGTCTATCAGATGTAGGATTGAATTCTCCTGAACGTAAATCATTAGAGTGTGCTCTGGCTGGATCGCGCTTACAGACCGACGTTAGTCAACTTGAAAATTTTCGAAAAGCTAACGAAGCACTTTTTGGCTTACCGAATGAATTATATGCTAAAGCGATACTGTCACGAATGTTGGAATCAGCGTTGGCTACTAAAAATGTTTATTTCGATGAAATAATTGAAATGATTGGTGTTGTTCCAAAACCATGCGTTCAATTAGAACCCTCTAAAGAAACCTTCGCAAAATATAAAGATTTTTTTAATAAATACCGTGAAGTATCGACCAATCATAGCCATGATACTTTTTCAGCTATTCAGCAAGAGCTAGCTAAGTCTATGCTTAACGATACCGATTGGACTGTTGAATCTATTGACGGTCATTCTGCGGCTTTAACTTCTCATAAAACTAAAAAAATATTAATTGGAAAATTGTATTCTCCGCGGACTAGGCTAGCATCAGAGCGAATTGCTGTTCACGAGGTCTATGGACATGCCTTACGTGGTCCTCAGCTATCGATTGCCGAAAGCGAAGGCTTTGCTTTAGTTTTAGAACAATTATTAAGTAGTCGATTTAAACTTCGTCGTTCATATCGCTATCTTGCGGCCAGTCTTGGTTGGGGTTATTTTGGCCAACCAATGAATTTTAGACAGGTTTATGAAGTGATTTGGCGAGTAATGATTATTTCAAGTAGATACAGTGAAGAAAATGCTAAAAAACATGCTTTTAACGAGTGCTATCGAGTCTTTAGGGGTGGCCGACCAGATTTGGCTGGAGCAATTTATCTAAAGGATATAACTTATTTGCAAGCAAATATCGATGTATGGAATATGCTTATGTTTAAGGATTTTAGTTATAATGAATTCATAGATATCATCGAAGGAAGGTTGACAATATTAAAATGAAAAAAATATTAGTTATTGGTTCGCATAAAACTGGTAATAAAAATTCTCCTTCGGTAATAGCCGAAAGTTTGAATTCTGACAATACGGTTGCAAAAGTAATTTATTGGGAAGATATGGTATTTTCTATCAAAACTGGTTCGGTAGTTGTTACCGTTGATGACAAAAATATTTTTGATTTTGAGCCAAATTTAGTTATTGCGGTGGGTTGGTATAAAAATGGTAGTAAGTCGATTTATCGTGATGTTGCTTTTTCGTTAGCAACTATATTAAATTACAAGGATATTCCATATTGGAATAGTGAAATGGGAAATCAACGCTCAATTACTAAATTATCGTGTATGGTGCAATTGGCTCTGTCTGGAATTAATGTACCGACAACATATTTTTGTATTGATAATCGAAAACCTCAATCTCTGATGAAATTTCCATACATTGCAAAGGCTGCGGCAGCTAGTCGTGGTGATATGAATTTCTTGGTAAGCGGTATAGAAGATCTAGCGCAAATTAATGATTCGGATTCATATTTTATTTACCAGGAATTTCTAAAAAACAATCATGATCTCAGATTAATATGCTTTAATGGCAAGCCAAGCTTGGTACTTAAAAGAGCGCGGGTTAATGAGTCGACGCATCTAAATAACACTTCAAAAGGTGCGATCTCTTCCTGGATTAAGCTTTCGGACATATCGCCTCAACTATTGACAATCTGTGAAAAAATATGTAAAATAACTGGTAGAGAAATGGCTGGAATTGACTTTATACCTGATGCTTCTTCTAATGTTGGGTATAGCTGTTTAGAAGTAAATGCAGTGCCTCAATTGACATCTGGTACTGATTCAAACATAAAAATGACAGCCCTTTTGACCGCCGTAGAATTTAAGGAGATTTAATATATGAAAATCGGAATTATCACACGTGAGCCAGGCTACACTGTCCGACGTCTTCGCGAAGAAGCTAAAAAACGTGGTCATATTGTCAAAACAATTAAATATCCTGAATGTTATGTAGAAATTCAGCAAGATAAACCAAATGTCCGCTATCGTGGCGAGAGTTTATTAGGCTTTGATGCAATTATTCCTCGTATTATGCCGGGAATGACTAGTTACGGGACGGCTATCGTTCGTCAATTTGAAATGATAGGCGCTTTTACACCCGCTAAGTCGATTGCAATTAGTCGCTCTAGGGATAAATTACGCTCGATGCAGTTAATGAGTAAAGCTGGTGTTGGTATTCCAAAAACTGTTTTTTCTAGAGAAACTAATGATATTGATGACTTATTAGATCATGTCGGAATGCCGGTTATCATTAAATTAGCGTCTGGAACACAAGGCAATGGAGTTGTGCTTGCAGATACTCGTAAGGTTGCAAGGTCGGTTATTCAGGCTTTCTATGTTAACGATACAGCCTTTTTAATCCAAGAGTTTATCGCTGAATCGGCTGGTACTGACATTCGTGCGTTTGTTGTTGGAAATCAGGTTATTGCTAGTATGCGACGTCAAAGCCTTGATGATGATTTTCGTTCAAACATTCATCAGGGTGGAACAGGTACAGTTATTAAACTAACTGACGAAGAAAAGAAAGTTGCCGTAAAAGCCGCTAAGGCTATGGGGTTAGCAATTTGCGGTGTTGACTTGATGCGATCTAGTCGCGGACCATTAGTACTAGAAGTAAACTCTTCACCTGGGCTTGAAGGTATTGAGACTGTAACTGGCCGAAATATAGCTGCTAAAATTATTGAATATATTGAAATTAATGCCAAGCGCAATAATAAAAAAGACAAAGTCGGCGCTTAGCCAATATACTGTTATAATATGCTTATGATAATTCATAGGTCATACAAATTATGAAATATCGCAAAGAAATTGGTGTAGTTCCAGTTATTGCGAGCGTCTTAATATTTATTTTGTGTGCTTTTTTATTCTTTGTTTTGCCAGGATTAACTCAATCAATAACAAATCTTCAAATTGCTGATGGTGTTTTTAAGGCACGTGTAATTACTGATGAATCAGGGTTAGAAAAAGGCCTGGCTGATATTGATAACATCGATAAAGATCAGGCTCTGTTGATGGTTTTTTCAGGTCAAGAAAAGTGGAAAGTTTCAATGAAAAATATATCTAAGCCACTTGATATTGTTTGGTTAAATAGTGATAAACAAATAGTCTATATTGTAAAAAATATTTCAATCAATGACGAAACTCCAGCTTATTTTGTGCCAAAATTTCCAGCCAAGTATGTAATCGGGCTGCCATACGGAACGGTCGACGGTAAAGCAATTATGTCACGAAAATTTGCATCTTTCCAAATAAAAACAAATGGAGGGGCATCGGATCTATGATTAGTACAATAATCTACTTTGCAATCGTTTTAGGCCTATTTGCAGCCGCTTTTATCACCAAGAGGCGTTTCGGTCTATTAGGACTAGCCTTGGCGGCTGGGTCGATGTTGAGCACTATCTGTGGTTATGAAGCAGGCCTTATAGTCAGTGGACTGGGATTTGGATCAAATATTTTATCATCATCAATCGTTTCAGTTTTGATTATAGTTTTGCCGGCGTTTTTAATCTTATTCCATGGTTATTCATATAAGACGATAATCGGGCAAATTTTAGGTGCTATGTGTTTCGCATTGCTAGCTCTCGCTTTCATTATTGAGCCATTGAGTCAGTCATTAGTATTTAATGGTGTCGGAATAGGGGTTTATAACTGGATTCTTGGTAATAAAACAGTTATAATTGGAGCTGGATTGATTATTGCGATTTTTGATTTGTTATTAGCAAAGCCAACAAAAATATACGATAAGAGACATTAACATTGACAAACTACCCTTATAAATGTTACATTTTTTAGATGCGGGTCTATAGCTCAGCTGGTTAGAGCACCTGCCTTTTAAGCAGGGTGTCGTGAGTTCAAGTCTCACTGGACCCACCAAAACAAAATACTCATCTTTTGATGGGTATTTTATTTTGTGGCAGTGAAGATTTGAACCGCGACACCCGTAGGTGGAGTGAGTGAGAGCCGCCAGTGGCGGGTCGCAAGAGAATCTTTCAGATTATCGGCTGTGCCGATAGTATGAAAATTCTGGGGTCGAACTGGTGTGACCAAGTCTCACTGGACCCACCAAAACAAAATACTCATCTTTTGATGGGTATTTTATTTTGTATTTAAAAAAATGTTATATCAAAGTTTATTTTAAGTTTCTGATATAATAATTTTATGTCTTGGTGGTTGCTACGAAGAAAAATA
>Ga0172378_10005301_pt1 | contig 12034 bp, 7 predicted proteins | sample GrowelOW332metaG_FD_119755 | JGI IMG/M metagenome (GOLD analysis project Ga0172378, IMG submission 119755) | Groundwater microbial communities from an aquifer near a municipal landfill in Southern Ontario, Canada - Pumphouse #3_1 metaG | ecosystem: Environmental > Aquatic > Deep subsurface >... | reverse complement strand
TATTATGATGAAGAACCCAACCATTGGCATTATAATCATTTCGGGCAGTAATTTTCCCGGCTTCAGATAAATCTTTCAAAAAGGAATAAAGAGGCATAGCACATTCCGACAAATTAGCTGAATTAGCCGCCCAATAGTTCATTTCTAAATTAATATTGGTCGTAAATTTACTATCCCATGGAGGTGAAACTTTGTTGTTCCATAATCCTTGAAGATTAGCAGGTTGACCTCCTGGCTCCGAACAGCTCATTAATAAATACCGTCCGAATTGATAATATAAAGCGATTAAATCCGGATCCGGCGAATTTTGAAAAGCTTTCAGTCTTTCATCGGTGGGTAATGAAGAATTTTGAGTCCGTGGTAAATTCAGATCCACGCGGTTAAAGAATGCCTGATGGTTCTCGATATGATCCCTTTTAATTTGAGCATAACTTTTTTTTAAAATAGCTTATTGATATTCTTCGCACTTTTTTTTGTGATCAATCGAGAGATCTTTGTACGATTTAAAATTAGTAGCCGCAGTAAGAATTAAATCAACAGAAGAAGCTCCCGAAATAACAATCGTTGAATCTTTTACTTCCGTGGTACCAGAATTATTCCTTATTTTCAACAACGATGTAAATTGAACTTTCCCTTCTCTCCCCTTTTTCATTGGTGCTTTACCGGAAAGTTGTAATACTGAATTACCAACTGCTATTGACTTAGCTCCAACATCATTCTTAAACGAAACTGCGAAATTCAATTTTTGCTTGCCTTTGGTTTCCAAATGAATAATAATAGCCTGATCTACTGGAGAAGAAAAGACTTCCCGAATGAATTTCGTTCCTTCAACCTCATATTCCGTTTTGGCAATGGCAGTCCTCAAATCAAGCTCTCTCCTATAATTTGTAAAATGTTCATGTCCCTTCATATTAATAATCACATCTCCCATAGGCAAATAAGGCATTAACGACGGACCAATGAACTTTTCATTAGTTAAATCAGCAGCTTCTTTGTATTTCCCCTGGAAAACCAAGTTCCTGATTTCAGGAAGAACCTTATAAGTACCAGATTTTGTAAGCGTATCAGGTCCTCCAGCCCAAAAAGTATCTTCATTAAATTGAATGGTGTCTACCGATGGTATCCCGTACACCATTGCTCCCAACCTTCCATTACCAATGGGTAAAGCCTCTTCCCATATTGATGCAGGTTTGTTATACCAAAGTTTCACATTCTGATTAATCATTTTATCAGGAGTACAACTCGTCATAAATACCAACAGTAGAAAAGCCGTCAATATCTTACTTAAATTCACATTCATATTTTAAAAATTAAACTTTATTATTCGCAGTTACGCTACAATTTCAGTAATACACTTTTGAACAAACTTAAGCATTTACCATTAATCCACTAAATATTATGGCCGCTAATAAATGCAATCCTTTACTCATTCTTTTTTTATTATATTAATTATTAAATGTAAATTATCTTGCAAGATCAGTATACATTAAATCACCACCTACAATTTTAAAGGTGGTAGCATAATCAGAGACAACCAAATCAGATGGAATTCTAATCACTAAACCCTTCTTCCGGACTTCAAATTCAGCATTCTTATTTGATCCTAAAATCTCAATATGATCAATTTGGTAATCATAAAATGGGGAATCTTTTTTCAATGTCTTAATCATCACTTCAGTTTTCTTTTTTTCCACATGTGCCGATTGACACGAAGCAAAAAGAAGTAAAATTAAAATAAGTTGTTTAGTTTTCATTCATAAGGGTTTAATTATACTGTAATCTCAATTATTCAATTTACACGAATTAGAATAAATAAAAAAATCGATTATCTAAAAACAATCCTTTATACGATCGGTTTTTTATTCTTTTAAAATATATAACGCTTTTTCAAGACGACATATCCACCTTTTCTATACTTTTCTCCTATCATTTTTTATACACATATTTTATTAAGATTCTATTGAAAAAATAGTAAATAAAGAATTTTGTAACTCACCATTATTTATTAAAATCACATTACTTGGTATTTCTTCCAAATCTTAACTGAAGCTTCTTTATCAACGTTAAGCATTGAACCAACATTTTACATCTCATTATTTCTAATAAAAACATCCTGGCTTTCCGATTTTATTCCACAATTGGAGTAAAGATCACCGCCAAACCATTCTTTGTCATAATACGCCGCTGCAAATTACTATCCTGAGTGACTTCAATGGTCTCAATTTTTACTTTTGTTTCAGTATCTAAGGTAGAATCATCAGAATAAATAGTAGCATTATATATTTTCTCTTTATCCAGAAAATCAAGCTTTACATTTATCTCTTTTTCAACAGTTCCAGTTAAAGCCCCTAAATACCATACATCTGATTTTTTTCTGGCAATTATGACAAATTCTCCAGGATAACCATCAATCACTTTAGTTTGATCCCATACAGTTGGAATTTTATCATAAAACTCAAGATCTGGAATTTCCCGAATGATCCCCTTTGAATTTCCAGCTCCACCAATTTTTGTAGAAACTCCTTCGGGGCGATCGTACCAATAAATAAATTGCCAAGGGCTATAAATACAGATCGATTTCGCCATTTGAGAGGCATGAGAGCCCATTTCCAAAATTCGTTCATTAAAATAACAATTAGTTTGATCTGCAGCACCTGCTATCATTCGGGTATAAATAGAATTTATTACCAACTCGTTTGGTGTTGCCTCTTCATCTCCTCTTATACCTTCCTGTGTTACTAAATTAGGATATGTACGTGAATATCCTGTTGGTCGGTAATTATCATGAACATCTATCATAAAACCATAATCAGATGTTTTTTTAACTGCTTCGTATAACCATTTTGTCCAATATTGAGGACCTACCTGAACGAAACCAAATTTAATTCCAACGACACCCCATGATTTATAGAGTGGAAGTAACTCATCCAATTTCTTTTCAATTTCACGACGATCGACATACAGGATTACGCCAATTCCATTCTGCTTACCATATTTGACGACTTCTTCCAAATCCAATGGTCCTGGTGAACGTCTGGGATCCACCGAAACTGTTCTTGAATCTGAACTATCATCCCAAGGATTTCCATACCATCCACCATCAAATTCGATGTATTTCAAATTATGCTTCGTCGCAAAATCAATAGTTGCTTTAGCTCCAATGGTTGTTAAGGTCGTTTCACGAATTACTTTCCCGGGTTCAATCCACGAAGTATTCTTAATTTTATTTGGTTCATTTAAGTTAAGCAAAAGAAAATTATTCTGGAGAATAGCTGATGGGGATTCACCGGCCATGATGTATCGCCATGGAGTAGCAAAGCCTCCAGCTGGAATTTGTATAGCATAAGTTTTTTTAAAAGATGTGGTTTGAAGCTGTGTCTGCAATTTATTGGATGATCCTTCGGTTTTAACGAATTTCATTGCTGCAAAATCGACTAATGCGGCCTCGCCTAATGCTACAAACAACGATTTTGACATCTCGGCCAATAGTGGTCGTTCACAAGATCCTTTTAATTCAGACAATTTAATCTTTTTTATTGGCGATTGTGTCGCCTTACTCACCCAAACAATGGGTTCTTTATCAAAAGCATATTCGGTAAGCTCACTTGAAATGTTTAAAGGATCTTTCTGATTAAATTCATAACGAAAAGCAACACCCTCGTTGTAGGCACGGACTCTAAGTGAAAAATTCTTCACTATTGCATTCGTTGTTGAAAATTTCACAAGAACTTCATTATACTTATCAAGATAACTACTTTGTTCCCCATATACAGGGATCCAGGTTGTATCCACAGAATTATTTTCGATACTAATAATTTTTGCACCAACTGGAAAATTTATGCTATCTTTAAATTGAAATCCCAGTGCAGATTTTGTGATTATTGGCTGTTTATTCCAATCAATTGAATAAGTCAGACCACTCACCATATCCGTATTTAATTTGAAGTGGTAATTGCCGTCAGCACTAGACAAATTAACATTTTGATTGATACACGAAATCAATCCAAGTTGTAGGACTAATAATAAGCTAAACGTTTTAAGAATAATTTTTCCCATTTTTCAAAATTTTAGTATGGTGCATTTTTTGGACTCAGATGTATATATTTCAATAACTTTGGTTTTTCTTCCTGAAGCAGAATCCAAAACAGTTTTGGTGAATCGCTCTCCACCTGATGTAAGCTTTGAGGCAACTATATCAACTGTTTTACAACCCTTCAAACTACATAATCCTCATAAATTAATAGATTCCTCATCGTTTATTTTGGCCTTTGTTATTTCTCCCTGCGAATTCAATTTAAATATCAAAGTTGCATTTTGAGCATTCAAATTTAATTAGTTCTTTTGGTTATCTATTGGTGCACAATTATACACTTCTATTTTCCGTAATTCCGCTTTATCGGCAACCGACTCCAAACAACGAAAACGGATTTTATTAGTGGTTACCGGCTCTATCCTATCAATCTTTTTATGTCCAATTGTTTCGAAGCCAGGATTTGAATTATATGGTTTTCTGGCTTTTAATTTATTGACCGGCTTTAGTTTCTGCCATTGATTATTAACAAACGCTTCAAGCGTATATTGAGCTACCCGTTGACCATTTGCTATGTTTTCCATCAAAACTACTGTATTTATTTCCTGAGGAGTTTCCCATTTTAGTTCAACGGTATTTCCAGCTTTAATACCAATTTTACTGGCTATTGGATTAGAGAATCTATTTTTAATTTCCTGACCGAATTTTTTTGCGGCAGATACTATATCTTCAGGAATTAAACCACGAGTATCGGGAGGAAGATTGATAATTACATTTGCACCCAGCCCCACAGAACGGTAATACAAATTTAAGTGTTCTGACAATGATCGTGCATGCGTAGGTTTTACACTATCGGGATGCCAAAACCAACCACCTGTATTGAAAGCTGTAGTGGTTGTACATTCACGCGGACGCCAAAAATCGCCAAATGGATGTCCTTCCAAGGCATCTGTTTCTAGTAAACCATAGTTATTGGCAATTGAAGTATCAGCTTCGGTAGGTGCAGGACGCGTATATTTAGTACCATCAACAGTATTCACAGCATTCCACATCGGGTAAACCACATTCCCGGTTTCATTTCCCGGAATCCATGTGTCGGTTCCCATAAATACCATATTGGGTTGAAGTTTAGCAACCAAATCAGTTATTGGTTTCCAAATATATTCGCTTCCAGGTGCTCCCCAATGATCAGACCACATAAAGTCTACAGGTCCATAATTGGTTAGTAACTCACGCATCTGCCCCATTTGCACTTCAATGTACTTTGCTTGTCTTTCTTTATCCTGAAAAGCAACACGAACCAGCGAATCACGGTTATTAGCCCAACCGATATGACCATCGTACCAACTTAAAGCCTGATGTGCATCATGACTGGAAGTATGGTAAAATCCAACCTTCATTCCATATTTGTGACAAGCATCGACAAATTCACGAACAATGTCGCCCTTTCCGTTTTTATACGGACTATTGGCAATAGTGTAATCGGTTGTTTTAGATGGCCACAAGCAAAACCCACCTTCGTGACGAACCGTTAAACAAGCATATTTTGCACCTAAAGCCTTAGCAGTCTTAACCCACTGTTCTGCATCCAGGTCGGTAGGATTAAATTTTGATGGAGATTCTTTACCATCACCATGTTCCTGCCCGGTAAACGTATTTAACCCAAAATGAAGAAAAGCTCCCACTTCCCAATCGGCAAATGATAATTGTTTTGCACTTGGTTTTACTAGATTAACACTCTTTTTTTCTTTGCATTGGGTAAATAACGACAATACAAAAATCATTGTATATATACCTATAATAAATTTTTTCATTGCTATTTTTAAAATTTTATTATTTAATAAATTGTGCATCGCCCCATACCGCATGATCCGAATTTGCATTATCGCCTCCATCAGTCGTTGTCAACCGAATCTTTTTCGTTCCAGAAGGAAATTGTAGATTTAGATCAACCGCATCATCACTTCCTGTAAGTTTTTTACTGCGGTACAATTCATTCCATGCACCTTTGCAAAAACCATCGACAATAAAAATACAAGATCCTTCATCACCAACCATATCATCGATGCCAATAAATGCTTTCATTCCTTTAGCTTTGGGGGATTCAGTCATATCGAATTCTACATATCCTTTCTTGTCTATTCCAACCGGACAAACCATCAAACCATATTTAAAAGATTTACCATTTATAACAATACCATCACCTTTGTAATTAACATCGCGACGAACACCTCCATGAGCCGATTCTATAATGGTTTCAACACCACTCATATATGGATATTTTGCTGAAAACTCACGTGTAATAGGATCGCATTTATAAACTGCCATACTACGAATTTCTACAGGTTTAACAACGGACTCCAAACAACGAAATCGTATTCTGTCAGTTACGACCGCTTTTACCCTGTCAATTTTTTTATGTCCTATTGTTTCGTAGCCCGGATTATTATTATAGGGTTTAAATCCAACCAACTTATTTCGCGATTCAAGTTCTTGCCTTTTCCCATCGACAAATGCTTCCAAAGTATATCTAACCACTTTTTGTCCGTTGACAATGTTTTCCATGGTAACAATGGTATTGATCTCGGTAGGTTTTTCCCATGAAAGTTCTACAACATCACCTTTTGTTACTTTATTCAATTCAGCAATCGGATTTGCGAAACGTTTATGAATATCATCGCCTAATGCTTTAGCAGCTGCGGCAATATCGTCAGGAATTAACCCCCTGCTATCAGGAGGAAGATTTATAATTACATTCGCTCCAAGACCAACTGTTCTGTAATAAAGGTCAAGATGTTCCCAATGTTTTTTAGGATGTGTAGGTTTAACAGAGTCGGGATGCCAAAACCAGCCACCATAACTAAAACCACTATTAGTAGTACATTCCCTTACTCTCCAGAATTTACCAAGCGGATGACCGGTACGAACTTCTCCTTCCAATAATCCATAATCATTTTTTGTAGTTTCATCACCTTCGTTTGCTGAGGGTCGAGAATTAACAGTTCCATCAACAGTATTTACGGCGTTCCACATCGGGTATACTACATGACCAGTCTCGTTCCCGGGAACCCACGTATCGGGACCCATAAATACCATGTCAGGCTGAAGTTTACGTGCAAGGTCGGTAACAGCACGCCAAACACCATCAGGGTCAGTTGCATCCCAATGATCAGACCACATAAAACCAATTTGACCATAATTTGTAAGCAATTCACGCATTTGTTCAACCTGCTTTTGTTTAAAACGTTCACGAAGTGTTGGATCAGCCTTAAATGCTTCGGAACATGCTTGTCCCCAGGTCGTCATCCAATCCAATGGTAATTTTAGATCACCTTTGTACTTACCAATCGCTGCATTGGCATCAAAAGCAGCTGTATGGTAAAAAGCTGGGACAATACCATATTTACGACAAGCATCAACAAATTCGCGCACAATATCACCTTTTCCCTTTTTATAAGGACTGTTTGCAATGGTATAATCAGTAGTTTTTGATGGCCACAGGCAAAATCCGCCTTCATGACGAACTGTAAGACAAGCATATTTAGCTCCCATCGCCTTAGCAGTACGCACCCATTGTTCAACATTTAAATTGGTTGGATTAAATAATGATGGAGAAAATTGCCCGTCACCATGTTCCATACCTGTAAAAACATTAAGACCAAAATGGAAGAATGCTCCCACTTCCCAATCAGCAAATCGAATTTGTTTTTGACTGGGTATGGCTAAATTAATATTTTGACCACTTAATAAACAAGGAAAAACAAATAGCAAAAAAGCAATAAACAATGAATTGTATCTCATTTTAATAAATATATTAATTAATCATAAGAATAATTAAAAACCTAACATTATAAACCATTCAAAGATATTAATTTGTGAAAAAAATACGACCCACGTATTGTTCAATATTAGGGGATGAACGGTTCTACACTTACAAATTATTTTTTTGTGCCAATAGATAGTTCACAAATAAAACTTTCAAATAAGCACAGGTAAATACTTGGAAGATCCATAATTTCACGATATTAAAATAGTCAGAATCGCATCAACTTAAATAGACAGTTGACTATTCAATTGCTATTTTCTTCAGTAAATTCATACTAATCAAGTATTTTAAATTTTATAAACTTATATCCTGCGGGTTTGTCTATTTCAAGGTTTAAAGTACTACCCTGCATCTTAACTATTTTTCTTTCATTGGTTTCCAAATTTAACAATTCAACTCTTTCATTATGCAAAAAATTTAACTCTAATTCGTGTTCTGTTTCGTTATTGTGCAATTCTCTGAAAACCATCAGGTAACCAGATTTCTTCTCAGGATGATAAAACTGGAAACCTGTCCATGAGGCATTATTTGGCTCATCCCCAATTGGAAACACGTAACTCTCCCAAATCTCTTTTCTATTTTCTTTATAAATACCAATTATCTTTTTCAGCTCTTCCCTTTCTTTTGGTTGAAGTAATTGCGTAAGCATAAAACACGAAGGAGCCGCCATAAAAGAAGTTAGAGCGCAATACGATTGACTGTATTGGTTAGCATCGGAGAATTTTGAATTGGTGCGCGAGGGATTTTGCCAGTGACACTGTAAATCATTCATGTTATAATACTTTGCCATCATCCAATGGTGTCGCAACGTAATGTATGGAACATAGACCAAATGGTTCGGTAAATTATTCTGAATGTTCTGAAAATACATAGGTCCACATTCGCGGGCTGGGCTATACCAGCCATAACGCTGATCGTCGTACTCTGGACACCACGATGTTTGTGTTGAATAGCCAGTTTGTTTAATAAACTCTCGCACTCCTTTAATCCGGTTGGCAAAGGAATCGTGGTCTTCTAATTTGTCGAAATCAAATTTCCAGGTTGCCACTCCCAACTCTTTCTGATTGGTCAGCATTTCTTCAGGAGTAATGTATCGAATAGCAGCCCACAAGCCAATACGAACGTTGTATTTTTCGGAAAGTTTTTTTGTTTTTTCCCAATGAGCAGCGTAACCAACTTTTGTGTTTGGATGCCATGAATTTTTACTCTTTGTGTCCCCATCTTGCCACCCATCATCAATCCGAACAATATCAATACCCAAATCTGACGCTGATTTAATCTCTTTTTCAATGATTGAAAATTCCGAATTTTCGCGTCCATAAATTTTAGTATAGTCACCGTTTTGCCAGTCGCTTCCCCAGGTATCAATTAAAATGTGCATATCGTTTTTAATATTAACCGGATATCGAATTCGATCGAATTGTTTCAAAGCCAGTTCCATTTCATCTTCGCCACCCTTGTAAAGAATACTCCAGTTTGCCCATGTACGCTTGAATTCTGATGAAATTTCATCGGGTTTTAAACCCCAACCTGTCACTTCAACTCCATTAGGATTGCAATAAAAACTTCCGGTTTGATGACCGTATTTATTTACTGTTTTATTAGATTCTTTCACCAAAATTAATCCATCATTGCCTGCCTCCACAACCAATCCATTTGCCCATGTATTTTGCTCATCGCTAAAAATTGGAAACCCTTTAACAATACGTTCTTTCACCATATCCTCGGTATTGACACGATTTCCCGGATTGTTATAAATTCCCCAGTACAAACGTTTATTCGGTTTTGAGAAATCAATTGGAATAAATTCATTGCGCGCAATTTTTACGGGTTGTTTTGAACCATAGTATTTATATGTTGCAATATCAACAGGAATTCCTTCAACAGAAAAACCCTCATTCGATTTAACTTCAAGAGCAGTCCACAATCCATTAGCATTAGGGTACACACGAATTAAAAATTTGATATCCAATCCACAATCGTAATGGAAAATTGCACTAACCAAAAGGTGATTTTCCGTGAACTTTTCATCATTAGTCTCAGTGCATGTTAACTCAACCAGTTCACCTTTTGAACCATTTTCGATTCGTTTAGGAAGATCCCAGTCCGAAGAATAAACAGGCACTTTTCCACACCATTCTTTATCAGATTGTAGATTCCTATAACTTATTGTTTGAAAACCCGTTTCGGTCAACTTCCAGCTTCGCTCAACCTTTCCCGTTGAAACGGTCAAATTAGGAGCCATGTATCTAACCGAAGCATTGCTGAGTGTTTTTTTCAAACCAGTTGGATTTGCGAACAATGTACCAGCACAAAACAATAAAAGAATACTACTTAGTCTAATCGTTTTTTCCATATTATCTCAGTTTTAATTATCAAACTTTTCAGAAAATACATTTTGTTTTACAAACTAAGTATTAAATCAATGGGCAGCCTTATTTTGTGCTTTCGTATTGGAATCCAAATCCCAGGTATTGGCAAAAACTTTTCTGGTTACCGTTTCGTAACCTTCACTTTTTATTTCAAACAAGCATTGAGCCGGACGTTTATAATAAGTAATATCTTTAAAAATAGCCTCTCCATTTTTAGCATCCTGGGCATAGGTAGCAAGCAATTTATTCTGTTTGCTATACACGTTAAGAATAACTTTATTGGAAACGGTTTTTACCCATTGATCATTCGCCTTAAAGTTTACAAAAACATCTACCTGATCTGGGATCCAAATACCCTCAGAATCGAGTTTTACTTTTTCGGGCGGATTAATACGTACCTGCATTTCACCTTTAGCCGATGCCATTTCTATTTCAACATCTTTCAATCCAAGAAATGAAGCCGTCACTTTTATAAATCCGGGAGTTGCTGTCGACTTCAATTTTATGGAAGCTAAACCCGATTTCACAAAAACATTATCTTTCTTAAATCCATTATCAAATAAAGCCTCACCAATCACTTTCACTAATACAGGCGATGATGCGATAGGTATTTGAGTCTGGTTCTTATCAAATAATTTAACACACAAATTTAGAGTTGATTGTCCGTCAGCAATCAAAACGTCTGGAGACTTTTCAAGCATCAAATGAGCAGGTTTTCCATAAATCGGAAATTCGAAAATACCATTTTCAATTCTTTTGCCTGAAACAGTTATAATTGCTAAACCTTCGTGAGTTCCGGCTTGTATTTCTATTGAATTTTCAGTTGACGAATCCAATGTCTTTTCTGTTACCCCATTGCGGAAAGTAGCTGAACCTTTAATATTCAATTTCAATTTTCCTACTTTTCCCGTCAAGTTAGAAAAGTAAATTTTTAATTGAGCCAAACTTAAACCATCAGCAGGCAAAGTGCTTATATTAGGAATAAATTCAATCACTGCTTTTTCAGGATAAACAACTAAAATATCACGATTAGAATTAGGGAAAACAGCATTATCTTGTAATTGAATACATTCATTTTTAGCAGTTAACGGAATAGTTGCCAAAGGATCTCCTGATGATTCGCCTTTCTGGTATTTCCAACCCTTATCCAACTTAACAATCGTTTTTTTACTCTCTGAATCGTAATACCAACCATTGCTTTTCTCATTATATATCAAATCATTTGCATTAGAAAAACAGTTTAATTTAACACCATCGACTATAATATTTTTTGGTTTTAACAAACTGTGTATTTTCACAATAAAAGTCCGTTTTTCTGGCATTCCTTTATAACTACCTTTTCGAGTCGAAATGGATAATTTTACTTTATTACCAGATTGATCACTCTCAATATCTGTTATAGCAGATTCGCCTGTTTCGTATCTGTAGCTGATTCCATCATCTTCGTACAAATGATAGCTGGATGTTTTATATGGGTATACATCGAGAACAACAACCTCGTCTTTTGTTTCGTCAATATAGTTTTTTACCTGACCCATCGGGATAATGGCTCCGGCTTTTACATACAATAATCCTCCCAAATATTCCGGCCAATCATCTTGTACCCACTGCGATTTCGCTATATTTTTTTCTTCGCCATTCCAATAATTAATCCATTTACCTTCGGGCAAATAAATACGTCCATGATTTCCTTTTTGTGAACCTGTCCAATAGTCAATTTTTTCTCCGGCCGGCGAATCGTCTACATCGGAAAGAGCGAGTAATAACCAATCGCCAACCATAAATTGAGACTTCATCTGATAGGTA
>Ga0172378_10005300_pt1 | contig 12037 bp, 10 predicted proteins | sample GrowelOW332metaG_FD_119755 | JGI IMG/M metagenome (GOLD analysis project Ga0172378, IMG submission 119755) | Groundwater microbial communities from an aquifer near a municipal landfill in Southern Ontario, Canada - Pumphouse #3_1 metaG | ecosystem: Environmental > Aquatic > Deep subsurface >... | reverse complement strand
TCTATCAAAAGACCGGTGACGGTTCCGATCCTCCTTGGAGATATCACGGAAGAGAATATGGAAATTTTCGAATCGTTCTATCCTTTCGGGGATGGATTCGAAGAACCCCTTTTCGAGCTTCATATACCTTCCGACGAATTCCATCTGAACGCCCGCGGAAATCTTTATACAGCAACCAACAGCCAGCTCAATAGGGTAGTAATTTTCGACCCTAAAAATCGCTTGTCAATAGCTGAGAGAAAAATATTTACGATTTTCGGGACTTGGGAGAGAAAAGCGTACATGGAAAAAAGGTACATACAGCTATTTTGCATGGCCGAAAACGTGTTAGTTTAAGAAAAATACCAATATTAGACTACTTTTAGCAAAATACAATGGAAACTTTCCTTTTCGTTTGAGTTTTCTGAGCCGGTTTTTACCCCTTGAATGTCCACAAAATGTCTACAAAATGTCCACACTTTGTGTCAAAACGAATAAAAATAACGGTTTCATTTAAAAACGGGTGTACAATATAACTCGGCAAAAGGAGTCGACTGTTTGGAGGGCCAAGGAATTATGACAGAATTTCCTATTAGTAGAAACGAGCTTTTAGGTTTGCTTCCGAAGGAAACTTATTACTTTATGAAGTGTCTTTTGGAACTTTCTCAAGACTGCGTTATCACCAGGGGAAGTCAATTTCCTGTGGCAGGTTACCTTCTTCCCCTCTCTTCGTTAAAGAAGAGAAGGGGAGATGGTTTCTTCATCGTAATCGTCTACAAATTCCCTGGACACTGCTTTACCTATGTAGGACCGGATTATTATCGGACAGCCGAGGAAGCCAAACAAGTTTTGGAGACGCTGACGCTCCATTTCGGTCTCTTTGGATGCCTTGCTAAATATGACGTTCCTTTTCTTCGAGCAAAAAGGTAGTTCCATCTTTCTTAAAAGGCTATTTTAGGCTAGAATAATACCGGTTCTCTTTAAGGAGACACCGACATGGATATTTCGTCTTCAGAGTCAATGGTCGAAAACTATCATCGCATTGATGGAAGCCTGGAAAGGCGTTCCAAAAAGGTTTTGGCCTTCCGGATTGTTTTGGGTTTCCTTTTTTTGTTGGAATCTGTTTTTCTTTGCCTTTATTTCTGCCTTCCGTGCTTCCAGATCAAAAGTCTTTCCGTCACGGGCAATGATCTCCTTACCAGGGAAGACGTGCTAACTCTTTCTTCCCTTCCGGAAGACAAGTCCCTCCTCTTCTATTCCCCGGAGGAGCTTAACAAGAACCTTACTGGCGATGGCAAAATCGGTGTGGATTCCTCCCTGGTTCTGGAGTCTTCTTCTAAATCCGGCGTCTTCAGCGGTTCTGTCTCAGTTGTTGAAGACATACCCTTCTATCAGATAGGCGAGGACCGCTTCTTCAAAAGCGGCAAAACAAAGGATCAATATCAGAGTACGCTATCCGCTTCCTCCTTATCCGTTGATTCCCGTTTCCGAATTGCCAATTCTGTCAATGAAAAGCTTGGGGAGTCTCTTCTTCATCTTTATTTGCCGGAGACGCTGGACACTCTGAAGAACCGGGAAAGTGTTATGGAAGAACTCCTTCCTCTTTCCAATGAGGTTCTTCCGTTCCTTTCCGGTGCTGTCTTTACGGATACGGAAACCAGTTCTTCCTCCCTCCATGTCCTGGATGTCCTTGTTACCCGGGGCGGGGATTCTCCCGTCGTTCTTCTTCAGGACATCCTCTATGACTCCTTGACGAAGATTTTTCCGAGCTATGGCAAAGTGGATCTTGCCATGCAGTCCGTCGAAAAGGAAGTCCGTCAGGGAAGCCTTTCTAAAATGGATTATTCTTATCCGGACGGAACGGTTGCATCGGTGTATCCGCTCCATGTTTCGGTTACTTCGGATTCAGTGATTTGGCATCGCTAGAAAGGAGCAACATATGGCCAATGATGTTACAGTTATAGATTTCTCCAGTTCCGGGATCAGGGTCGTCGTCGGCTATTTCTTTGAAGGCAAATGCTACGTCCTTGATGCGATGGAAGGAGAAGCCATTCCTCTCGATATCCATGGATTCCTCGAAAAGAAGAAATCGGAAGAATCCCTTCATTATCTTCTTTCTGCCGTCTCCAACAAACTGAAAAGGGATCCAGGCCTTGTCATTCCGCTTTATCCGGCGGATGGCTTTACAGTCAAGAGTGCAAACGGCATCTCTACAACCGTCGATCCCACGGGCCAGATCACGCAGGTGGATTTCACCAACTGTTCGAATATGATCGAGAAGGAAGTCCGTCAGGAAGGCAAACGCTTCCTCTTCGATGAACCGACCCTTTTCCTGGATGATTCCAAGAACCGTTACTTTGATTTCCCGCTTGGGAAGATCAGCGATTCCCTGGATGTCATGGCAAACGGGATTCTGATCGACGACGAGAGTTATAAGCATTACCGGCAGATTCTTCTCGATCTGAACCTGGATATCTATTTCGAACTTGCAGCTCCTCAGGCCGCAACCCTTCTTTTCAACCTTTTCGGTGCCCCGAAGGAATACTTGGGCGTAGATCTCGAAAAAGATTACACCTATTTCTCCTATGTCACCAAGGGACACATCAAGAGCGCCAAGAGGTCTTCCTACGGAATGGATAACCTTATCGCCTCTTCTTCCGAGGAACTAGGTCTTTCTTCCGAGAGGACCAGGGAACTTCTGAACCTGTTCGGGCTGAGGTCCAAAAGCGGTTTTTCCTATATGACGCCGGACAAGAAAACGTTGGAAGATACATCTTCTGCGTTCCGTTCAGCCTTCCTTCCTTTGATCCAGGAAGCGGAAGATTTCCTGGCCGAGACTTCCTCCACCAAGGGAGTCCAGGCAATCTTCTACGGGCCGGGAAGCGATATCGAGAATCTGGCATCTACCTTGGAGAGCGGGCTTCGGATTCCGGTCTCCACATTCCTGCCAAAGGTCATCGGTGCAAGAAGCAAGGTCTTCCTGAATGCGCTTGGCGCAATCCGGGCTTCCGACTTCCCCTATCTTCCCTCCTACAGCGAAGTCGAAAAGAGGAAGGGACATCAGGGACTGGAAAACACAACCTTTCAAAGGGTTCCTAGCAAGAGGTAAGCAAAATGGAAGAAAATGAAAACAAGCCGGTGTTCTTCGACGACAAGGAAGATCTGACCGCAAACGCAAAGATCAAAGTCATCGGTGTCGGTGGCGGGGGATCCAATGCCGTCAATGAAATGATCCATGATAAGTCGGATCAAGTCGAATATTGGGTCTTAAATACCGATAGCCAGGCGCTTGCCAACTCCCCTTGCGATAACAAGTATGTACTTGGCAAGGAAGTCACCAAAGGTCTCGGTGCCGGTGGTAACCCGGCCATGGGAAAGAAAGCCGCTGAAGGTTCCTACAAGGATATCCAGCTCCTGGTCAAAGGAGCCGATCTTGTATTCCTGGCAGCCGGCGAAGGCGGCGGAACAGGAACAGGAGCCGCTCCGGTTGTTGCCAAGGCCGCCAAGGAATCCGGTTCTTTGGTCCTGGCAATTGTCACAAGGCCTTTTAATTTCGAAGGCCGGGGACGTTCCAAGAATGCCCTGGAAGGTATCAACGAACTGAAACGGTATGTGGATGCCATCATCGTCGTGTCGAACGATAAACTGGTCTTCAACAACGGCGGCATGTCCATCAAGAAGGCGTTTGCTGCCAGTGATGCCATCCTTGCCCAGTCGGTCAAGACGATTACGGACCTGATTCTTGTCCACGGCCTTATCAATCTCGACTTCGCGGATGTGAAGACCACCCTTACCGGGAAAGGCATCGCCCTTATCGGCATCGGTTTCGGACAGGGCGAGAACAAGGCTATCAAGGCGGCGCAGGGCGCCATCAATTCGCCGCTTCTCGAAAGCTCCATCAAGGGTGCCCGCTCCATGATCATCAACGTCACCTGCGGAGATGAGACAAGCCTTGAGGAAGTCCAGTATGCAATCTCCTATATCACCGAGGCCAGTTCCACCGAAGTCAATATCATCTTCGGCGTCCAGCTGGACGACTCCTTCAAGGACAAGATCAAGATTGCTATCATTGCAACTGACTTTACCAAGGATATCGACTTCTCCAAGACAACCGTTCCGCTTCCCAGGGTTGACCTGAAGACCGGGAAGCCGGAAGAGAAAGACGGGAAGAAGGAAGTTTCGGCCGTCGAGAAGGAAATCGAGGAAAAGAGTGCCTCCACGGCACTGCCGGATTATCTGAGAGAGATGATGAAGGATACGGATAACTGCAGAGCGAAGGCGGATTCGTTTGTTTCCGCTACCCCCGCTGCCAGGCCTTCCGTGGCCGCTGACGGGAAGAATGATGACTTCGGGCCGGGAAAGGATATTCCTATTCCGGATATGAAAGATGACGAGGACGAAGATATTTCGATTCCGATTCCGGGCGAAAAAGAGGGAAAGTAAACATGGATTCCAAAACACTTGCTGCCGAAGCCGAAGAAGAGAAGAAGAAAGCAAAGGAAGCCGTTGCTTCCGTTGTCGACGAATCGACTTTGAATGAGTTCAAGGGAACGTTCCTTGGCAAGAAATCGAAGCTTACGGAGTTCTTCCGGGACATGAAGGAAATCCCTGTTTCCGAGAAGAAGGAAGCCGGAATGGTCCTGACGGACCTAAGGATGTTCATGGACGGGCTTCTTTCCGGAAAGGCCAAGGAGCTCAGCGATAGGAAGCTTTCCGAGAAGCTTTCCAAGGAAATGGTGGATATTACCCTTCCGGGCTATAGGACAAAGGTCGGCGGGCAGAATCCTTTCTACCGGGTTGTCGATGAGATTACCGATTTCTTCCTGGGCTTAGGCTATACCGTCGCCGACGGACCGGAAGTCGAATCCGACAAGAACAATTTCGAGCTACTCAACATCCCCAAGGACCACCCCGCCAGAGATATGCAGGATAGTTTTTCCATCTCTCCGGAGACCGTTCTCCGTTCCCATACTTCCTGCGTCCAGGCACGTGTCATGGCTGCCGCCAAGGGAGTCGGACCTTTGAAGGTCATCTGCCCCGGCAAGGTCTACAGAAGGGATAACGATGCTACCCATTCCCATCAGTTCGGTCAGATCGAAGGGCTGGTCATCAGCAAAGATGCCACGTTCTCCAATCTTCTGGAGACCCTGACCATGCTTCTGAAGCATCTCTTCGGAGAGAAAAGGGAAGTCCGCTTCCGCCCTTCCTTCTTCCCGTTCACGGAACCTAGCGTAGAAGCCGATATCTCCTGCTTTGCCTGCAACGGAAAAGGCTGCGCCCTGTGCAAGCATACCGGATTCATCGAAGTCCTGGGTTCGGGCATGGTCCATCCCAACGTCTTGAGGATGAACGGATTCGATGATTCCCAGTACCAGGGATTCGCCTTCGGAATCGGCATCGACCGTATCGCCATGCTGCAATACGGAATCGACGATATCAAGCGTTTCTATACGGACGACGTCAGCTTCCTCGAAGAATTCGAGAAGGGGGAGGAATAGAAAATGGTTTTCTCATATAACGAACTTTCGAAACTGGTCGATCTTTCGGGCCTTGATCCGGAAAAGCTGAGGAACCGTCTTACTTTTTCCGGATTCGAAGTGGAGGGGATGGAAAAGCTTGCTAGGGCCACCCATCTTGTCATCGGCAAGATCCTGACCTGCGTTCCCCATCCGGATTCCGACCATCTGCATCTTCTCACCGTCGACTGCGGCGGAAAGATCGGGGTTCTCGATATTGTCTGCGGTGCTCCTAACGCCCGTTCGGGCCTGAAGGTTATCGTTGCTCTTCCGGGGGCCGAGCTTCCGGCTATCGGGGAAGTCATCAAACCCGGTGAAATCCGCGGAAAGACTTCCAACGGCATGTGCTGCTCCTTGGTCGAACTCGGGGTCAGCAAAGATGTCCTTTCCGAGAAGCAGGTAAACGGCATCGAAGAACTCAAGGAGGACGCCGCAGTCGGATGTGAAGACGTCCTTTCTGCTTTAGGGCTGGATGATACGCTGCTAGATATCAATGTTCTTCCGAATAGACCTGACTGTCTGAGCTATATCGGTATGGCTAGGGAAATTTCCGCTCTCTGCAACGTTGCACTTTCCCCGGTTCCAGACAAGATGGAGAAAGGGAACAAGATTCTCCTTGGAGAAATCCACACTCCTTCCTGCCTCCGGTTCGATCTTCTTTCGGTGAAAAACGTCGAAGAGGGGAAGACGCCTGAGGATATGGCAAGCCTTCTTACGCACTCCGGAATCCGGCTTGTCTCCCCGCTTGTCGATCTCGGGAACGCGGTCATGCTTCTTTCCGGACAGCCGTTCAACCTTTATGACGAGGAGATGGTCAAGGACGGATTCCTGGATGTCCGGGATGACTACGAAGGCGAGTTCGTCGGTTTCGACTCCAAGAAGTCCGCACTTGCAAAGGGCGACCTTGTGATCGTGGACAAGTCCGGAAAGCCGCTCTGCCTTGCAGGTATCCAAGCCGGCAAGGGCGCTTTGATTTCTGCCTCCACGAAGAGCTTTGTCGCTGAAGCGGCGGTCTTCTACCACAAGAATATCCGCCATACTTCTTCCCGTCTCGGTCTCTCCTCGCCCAGTTCCCAGCTTTTCAGCAAGGAGAGGAACCCGGCCATGATCGATGAGGCATGGGCTATCTTCGAATCCCTTCTTCCCCGCTTCCTGAAGAAATATACGCTGGATGGCTATTCTTCCTGCTACCCCGATAAGGAGGAGAATCCGTGGTTTGCCTTCTCCCTGGAAAAGCTGAACCACCGTCTCGGTTCCTCCTATACGGAGGAGGACTGCCAGGAAGTGATCAAGACGTTCCGCATCGATTCCGACGGGAAGGGAAATGTACGTGGCCCCAAGGACCGTGTCGACCTTCTCGAACAGTGCGATATGGACGAGGAAGTCTTCCGTTATTTCGGTGCCGAAAGGATCCATCCGTCTCTCTCCTCCTTCCCGATCACGAGGGGTGCTCTTCTTCCCAGCCAGAAGGAAGAGAAGGAACTCGAGAAGTTCCTGCTCGGCCGTGGAATGGACCAGATTCTTACCTATACCTTGATCGACGAGAACAGCGACTCCTTGATCCGTGTCTTCTCCAAGGATCCGTCCTACCGGATCCTGAACCCGATGACGAAGGACCATGAATTTGTCCGCTCCGATTTGATTCCGAGCCTCCTTTCCGTTATCCGGTATAACGAGTCCCATGGACATTCCGATCTGTCCCTCTTCGAGATTTCCCCTATCGATACCGTCAATGGCGTCAAGAAATACCTGTCCTTCGCTCTTGTCGGAAGGGAATGCCTCAGCGAAGGATACCAGGCAAGGCCTTATTCCTTCTTCGATCTGAAGGGACTTGTGGAAGGAATCTTTGTGAAACTTGGCATTTCTGCAAGCCGGTTCCAGATGAAGCCTTCCAGGAATCCGTCCTTCCATCCTGGAATGAGCGCGGACGTTTATTCCGGGAAGGAATTCCTCGGAACGTTCGGTGCCCTTCATCCCACTATCGATAAGGACGAGACACTGGTCGGTGAACTGGATCTCTCCCTGCTTCTTTCGCTTCCGGGAAGGAAAGTCAGGTTCTCCCCGCTCAAGGAAGGACTGCTTGTCCGGAGGGATATCTCCTTCGAGAAGAAGGAAGGCGTCAGCTACAGCGATCTTATCCGTACCCTTTCCAAAGCCCGTGATCCTTACTTCGACCATGCCGAATTCTTCGATGATTTCACGGATCCCGCAAACGGGAAGGAATACCTCGGACTCAGCCTCTATCTGAGGAAGAAGGACGGCACCTCGCTCAAGAACCCGGAGATCGAAAGCTCCGTGAAGGGACTTGGCGCTGAGCTTGTGAAGAATCTTTCCATCGTCCTGAGAGGCGAAGAGAAGTAGGAAAACAGGGGAGGGCTATGCCCTTCCCTTTTCTGGAAGGAGGAAAAAACCATGCATAAGACAAGGATTCTTTTTCCGTTAGGGGAAGCCAGGAATGCACTAGGCGAGACGGTTCCTCTTCCTTTCTCTCTGACGAAAGAGGAGATGTGCTCCTTTTCCAGGGTAAGATCATTTCCTTCCCTTGTGGCAAGCCTGACCTATCTAAGCGCCAGCGACGGGTATTATTCCTTCCGTCTGTCCCTTTCCGGGGAAGCACTTTTCGAAGACGGGCATGATTGCCAGAAGACGTGCCTCTATCCTTTTTCCGACAGCGCGGAAGTGCTGATCGATACCAAGAACAGGGAAAACAGCGATGTCCTTCCTGGGAAAGACCACGGATACGATATCCGGGGTCTTCTCCTTTCCCTTCTGAACAATGCCCTTCCGGCAACGGTCTTTGAGGAAGAACTGAAGAGGAAGGAATATGCGGGCGGGAAAGTTCTTTCCGAAAAGGAATACCGGAAAGAAAGGGCTGCCACGTCTCCTTTTTCCGTTTTGGATTCTTCTTCTTATCCGGAAAAGTGATTTTTTCTCCCACTTCATCCCCGGATGAGCTTACAGGTGCTTATTCCTCTTTGGAAAAGCACCTGTTTTATTTTGAAAGCCTTATAAATAGGCACTTTTTTATCCCCTTGTTTTCCTTATCGGAAGGAAGAAAAGAAGAAAAAGAAGGTTTTCGTCCGTAAAATTATGGCCCGAAAATAAAGAAAATTCATTTCTGGAGTTGAACTTTTGGTTTGTGAATGTATAATAGTGGGTGAAAGTGGGAGTAAAGCGATAACATGTTCTACGGATCGAAGGAACTCGTTCTCGATGACAAAGGGCGTCTAGTCCTGCCATCGAATTACCGCACCGAATTCGTCGGAAACATTGTTTATGCCGTCTACAGTTTCGATGGCTGCCTCTCCCTCTACCCGGAAGCGGGGTATCAGGCGATTGCAAAAGATATCACTGGACTAAGCGATTTCGACCCGAAGGCCAGACAGGTAAAGAGAATCTTCCTTGCCAATACTTTCCGGATCGAACTGGACTCCCACGGAAGAATACTTCTTCCCAAGCCGCTGCTCGAGAAGACAAAGACAGGAAAGAATATTATCATCCTCGGCGTATACAACAAGCTGGAGGTCTGGAATACCGAGACGTATCAGAAGAGCCTTGCAGAAGAAGAGAAGAACTACTCCCGGGATGCCCAGGAGCTGATCGGGAAGTAGATATGACCTCGTATAATACCCATAAGCCGGTACTCCTTCAGGAAGTCCTCTCGTTCCTCCCCAAGAAGAAGCTGGTCTACCTGGACCTCACATTAGGCCGGGCCGGACATGCAGATGCGATTCTCTCCCGGTTAGGAGAAAAAAGCGTCTTCTACGGCGTCGATATGGATCCGGATGCGTTAGCCTTCTCCTGCGAAAAGCTTGCCAAGTATTCGAAGAAGATATCCCTCCATTACCTCCATTCCTCTTATGCCGAAGCGATTCCTTCCCTGAAATCATCCGGAATGTCGGGTGCTGACTTCATCCTCATGGATATCGGAGTCAGTTCCCCCCAGTTCGATGACCCTGAAAGAGGGTTCTCCTATAGATTCGATGCACCGCTGGATATGCGGATGGATCCGAAGAACGAGCTTACCGCCAAAGCAATCGTCAACACCTATTCCCCCAAAGACCTCACCAGGGTCTTCCAAGACCTCGGCGAAGCCAAGATCGTAAGACCCGTCGTCAGCAGAATCCTGGAAGAAAGAACGAAGAAGCCGATCGAGACGACCTTCGAGCTTGTCGATATCATCAAATCTTCCCTTCCCGAAAGGGAATTAAGGAAGAAAGGCCACCCTGCCAAGCAGTACTTCCTCGGATTAAGGTATGAAGTAAACGGGGAAATCGAACAGCTCAAGAAGGGAAGCCGGGAAGCAGCAGACTTCCTTCTCCCTGGAGGAAGGCTAGCCATCATCTCCTTCAATTCGGAAGAAGACAGGATCGTCAAGAACCTGTTCAGGGAAAAGTCGAAAGTCGATTCCGGGGACAAGTACCATCCGATGCTCAATGTCGGAAAGGCCAACTACCTGGAGCTTACGAAGAAACCAATAACTGCCGATGATCAGGAACTCGAGGATAACAACCGTGCAAAGTCGGCAATCCTGAGAGTCCTCGAAAGGAGAGAAAGCAAATGAAAGACAGAACAAGACGTACGAACAGCAAGCACTGCTCCCGCCGTTTCCGCTTCGGCACCTTCCTGGTTGCCGGTATTTCCTGTCTCCTTACCATCGGTTCCCTGACCACTCTTGCCGTCCTCCGTTCCCAGTCCAGCAACCTGACCGCCAAGATTACGGAAGTGAATAGGAATATCGAAGTCCTGGAAGGATCCAACGCCTCCTTAGGACAGCAGAATCATTAAGCTTCCAAAACCGGCTGAACCCGGCTTTGGATATATTCTCCCTTAAGCCCGAGGGCCTTTTCTCCCCGGGCTTTCCTTATGCCAAAAGAAAACAAGGTTCCTTTCGAAACCTTGTCTTTTTTTTGATCCTCTGTTAGAAAGGCTTGACGGTCTTCGGAGCAGTGTAGGTCTTGATTTCTACATTCTCGCTCTTGTAGGCACGCTTGGAAGCACGGGTCTTGATATCCTTCAGAAGGGCAGCATTGAAGTCCTTGAAGGAAACAGTCTCCGTATTCTGGTAGCCGTGGAGACGGACAGTCACGGTATTGTCCTTGACTTCGTTTCCGCCGATGACGAGGCTGTACGGAACCTTCATCCCGGACTGGGCATCCCGGATCTTGTAGGAAAGCTTCTCGTTGCGGAGGTCAAGCTTGACCCGGACATTTTCCTTGGCAAGCTTAGCATATAGCTTCTTGCAGTAATTGAGGATTTCCGGATCCTGGGTAGTGACCGGAAGGATTCTTACCTGTTCCGGAGCAAGCCAGGTCGGGAAAGCACCCTTGAAGTGTTCGGTGATGACGCCTAAGAAACGTTCGAAGGATCCGAAGATGGCACGGTGGATCATAACCGGCTCCTTCTTCGTTCCGTCCTTGTCCGTATACTGGAGATGGAAGCGATGCGGGAGCTGCATATCCAGCTGGATCGTTCCGCACTGCCAGACACGGCCGAGGGAATCCTTGATCTTGAAGTCGAGCTTCGGTCCGTAGAAGGCACCGTCGCCAGGATTGATCTCGTAAGGAATTCCATTCTCCTTGAGGCACTTCTTGAGCATGGCTTCTGCCTTGTCCCAAGTCTCGATCTTGCCGACGAATTCCGTTTCCGGACGGGTCGAAAGTTCGATTCCATAGGTAAGTCCGAAGACGTTGTAGACATAGTTGAAGAGCTTGAGAAGACGCTTGACTTCTTCGCCGATCTGGTCGAAGGCGAGAAGAACATGGGCATCATCCTGCGTGAAGCAGCGGACACGGAAGAGTCCGTTAAGAGCACCGCTGGCCTCATGTCTGTGATCCAGACCGAACTCCGCATAGCGGAGCGGAAGTTCCCTGTAGGAATGGAGGTCGTTCTGGTAGACAAGGATAGCGCCCGGGCAGTTCATCGGTTTGATGGCATAAGGATTGCCGTCGATGTGGGTGATATACATATTCTGCTTGTATTCCTTCCAATGGCCGGAGATTTCCCAGAGCTTTCTGGAAAGGATGGTCGGAGTACGTAGGAAGTTGTATCCGTTGGTGGTAAGGAGATTCCAGAGGAACTCCTCGAGCTCATGACGCATATACATTCCGTTCGGAAGCCAGAACGGGAAGCCCGGACCGAAATCGGAAATCATGAAGATTCCCATTTCCTTGCCGATCTTCTTGTGGTCGGCTTCCTTGCGCTCTTCCAGAAGCTTCAGATAATCGTCGAGATCTTTCTGGCAGAAGAAAGCAGTTCCGTAGATACGGGTAAGGGAATCGTTCTTCTGGTCGCCCTTGAAATAGGCCGCGGAAGTGGCCATAAGCTTGAAGGCCGGGATCTTGGCAGTGGACTTCATATGAGGACCAAGGCAGAGATCGGAATAATCGCCCTGGGAATAAACGGAAAGAGGTTCCTTTCCGGAAGCAAGCTCATCGATATGGACAAGCTTGTACTTCTGATCCTTGAAGATCTCCTTGGCTTCTTCCGGAGCCACATCCTTGCGGACGATAGGAAGATTCTGATTGGCAATCTTATGCATT
>Ga0172378_10005299_pt1 | contig 12037 bp, 14 predicted proteins | sample GrowelOW332metaG_FD_119755 | JGI IMG/M metagenome (GOLD analysis project Ga0172378, IMG submission 119755) | Groundwater microbial communities from an aquifer near a municipal landfill in Southern Ontario, Canada - Pumphouse #3_1 metaG | ecosystem: Environmental > Aquatic > Deep subsurface >... | reverse complement strand
TCATTTTTGCTTTTTGCAGTTGGTAGAGATGCCCATTATGGAACGGGTTATATTCGGCAATAATGCCAGTGACTAGCATAGCGGTGCCACCTTTCTATAATACATTCTATCATTAGATGAAAATAAAATAAAGAGCCAAGCAAATTGCCTTGACAAATATTATTGTGGTCGCTATAATGGATTGAGGTTGATGTTAAATGATGAGAGTAAATATTGCCGAGTCTAACGATAACGTAGGAGAACGGTTTTCTTTCAAGTTTATAACTTCTGCTGATGAAATTGATGTAATTCATGAGGTGTTTTCATTTGATGGTCCGATTCATATAGATGGGTCTGTCATGAATACAGGTCGCAGTTATCGGATAGAAGGTATGATTCATTGTAAGAAAGCTTTTGATTGCGATCGCTGTCTGGAACATTTTATTCAAGGACAGGAACATTCTTTTTCTGAAGATTATAAGCAGGGTGAAGAAGACAATGAGGAAGACGAAGTTGTGAATTATTTTAACGGGGATACCATCGATATTACAGAACTTATTCGTGATACGATACTTGCGGCCCAGCCGTTGAATAATATATGTAGTCCTGATTGTCACGGCCTGTGTCCAAAGTGTGGAGCTAACCTTAACAAAGGTGATTGTGGTTGTGATTGCTTCGTACCAGATCCGAGACTCGCAGCATTGCAGCAATTATTGAAAAAGAAATAGCTTGAAAAGACAAAGGTTTATTTTTAAGGAGGTGTACCCCCAATGGCAGTACCTAAACGTAAAATGTCAAAAGCACGTCGTGATTCACGCCGTGCAAACTGGAAATTAGAAGTTCCTGGTTTTGTTTCATGCCCGCAGTGTCATGAACCAAAAATGCCACATCATGTATGCCCGGAATGTGGTTACTATGATGGCAAAGAAGTTATTGCAACAGCAGAGTAATGATTCTTTAAATGAGTAAGATATAAGAGATTATATCTTACTCATTTTTTGCTTGCGTTTTTAGCTTGAACTAGTTATAATAATTAATGTTAACTGGTCGTAGTATCTAGTACTAAAAATGGGTGATAATTGATGGTGCATATAAAAAAGAAAATAAGACAACAATTATTGATTGACCAAGTAAAGGTAAAACCATTTCTGACCGATGAAGACTTGGCCGTTTTTTTAAAAGTCAGTATCCAGACAATTCGTCTGGATCGTTTGGAACTTGGGATACCGGAGCTGCGTGAACGTATAAAAAAAATGGCGGAGGTTGCACAGACAAAGGTGAAATCAATTGCCAGCGGTGAAGTTGTGGGTGAGCTTATTGACCTTGAATTGGGGAAGTCGGGCATATCACTTTTGCGTATCACGGATGATATGGTTTTTGCAAAAACAAAGGTTGCTCGTGGTCATTATGTATTTTCGCAGGCGAATTCTCTTGCACTTGCAATTATTGATGCACCGATGGCGGTGACGGGGGTTGCTAATATAAAATATAAGGTTCCTGTGCATGTAGGCGAAAAGCTTGTAGCGAAGGCGGAGATTGTTCGCAGGCGCGGCAATAAGTATTTTGTCTGGGTAAAAATACGCAATGAGGCGCAGGAGGTTTTCCGTGCGAAATTCATTATGGTTTCGTGGGAGGAGTCATAGAGGGGGATTTTTATGAAGATTGCAGTTGATGCAATGGGCGGAGATTTCGCGCCAGAGCAGATCGTTTTTGGTGCGATAAGAGCTGCTAAAAAATTTGAATGTGAAATTGTCCTGGTGGGTGACCCAGATAAAATAAAAGAAGTATTGGATAAAAATTCTTCATGGAAGAATTTGAAGATATCAATTCATCCTGCAGCAGATGTTATTGAAATGAATGAGCACCCTGGGGCTGCGGTGCGGCGTAAGAAGGATGCATCTGTGGTTGTTGCAACGCGTCTTGTTAAAAACGGTGAGTGTGATGCAGTACTTTCTGCCGGCAGTACAGGGGCGGCAGTGGCATCTGCACTTTTGGGACTTGGACGAATCAAGGGGATCGATCGGCCGACAATTGCGACACCAATACCGACGACACATGGTGCAACACTTCTTATGGACTCTGGAGCAAATGTCGATAGTAAACCGCGTCATCTCGTACAAGGAGCGTTGATGGGGTCCATTTATTCTGAATATGTTTTTGGTGTTAAAAGTCCGCGTGTAGGACTTCTTAATATTGGCGAAGAGGAAACAAAGGGAAATGAGCAGGCACTTGCGACGTATCCTCTTTTAAAAAACATGAAGACCATCAATTTTATTGGTAATGCTGAGGGCAGGGATATTCCTAAGGGAAGTTTTGATGTTGTTATTTGTGATGGCTTTGTTGGCAATGTTGTGTTAAAATTTGCAGAGGGGTTAGCCAAAACGATATTGAAGCTCATCAAAGAGGCTGTAAAAGATGGTGGTATTTTCGCGAAATTGGGGGCGTTTTTACTAGCGCCAGCTCTTAGAAAATTGGCAAAACGGGTTGATTCGGCTGAGTATGGCGGGGCTCCTTTGCTTGGAGTCAATGGATGCTGTATAATCGGCCATGGTGCTTCTAATGCAAAGGCAATTTGTAGTGCAATTGGTGTTGCTAATGAATATGTAAAAAATAATGTTCTGGAGCATATCAAAGATAATATAGCGAAGGAGGAAGTGTTGAATAATGACAATGAAGAAAAATAGTGCGGGTGTTTTAGGCACGGGGTTCTATGTTCCAGAAAAAATCTTATCGAATTTTGATTTGGAAAAAATGGTGGATACGAATGATGCATGGATTATTGAACGTACAGGGATTAAAGAGCGCCGTATAGCTGAGAAAGATGTACCGATGTCAGAGCTGGCCTTTCATGCTGCGCAAATGGCACTTGATGATGCAGGTGTTTTAGCTGGTGATCTTGATCTTATCATTGTAGCAACACTGACATCAGACCGAATTATTCCATCGACAGCCTGTATATTACAGGATCGTTTGGGAGCAAAGCATGCTGCAGCATTCGATTTAGTGGCGGCATGTTCTGGTTTTGTATATGCTTCTTCGATAGCAACGCAGTTTATTGAGAATGATGTATATAAAAAAATTCTTGTTATTGGTGCTGAAACATTGTCAAAATACATAGATTGGGAAGATCGTAATACGTGCATCTTATTTGGTGATGGTGCTGGTGCTGCTGTTTTTGGCAAAGTTGATGATGGTTATGGTGTATTGAGCTTTGATTTGGGCAGCGATGGTTCTGGTGGAGATGCACTTGATATTCCATCAAGTGGCAGCCTTTATCCGGTAACAGAAGAAACAATTGCGAAAAAAATGAATTGTATCCATATGAAGGGTAAAGAAGTGTTTAAGTTTGCAGTAAAGGCGATGGGAGCCACAGTACTGTGCTCGTTGGAAAGGGCAGGTCTTAAAAAAGAAGAGATTGACTGTCTTGTACCACATCAGGCAAATATAAGAATTATTCAATCAGCAGCGAAACGCCTTGATTTGCCAATGGAAAAGGTTGTTGTCAATATTCATAAATATGGGAATGTATCGGCAGCGTCCATTCCAATTGCTTTAGCAGAAGCTGCCAGAGCAAAACGTTTTAAAAAGGGTGATATTGTTGCACTTTCAGGCTTTGGTGCAGGACTTACGTGGGCATCATGTATTATGAAATGGGCTAAGGAGGACTAATATGTTTGAAAATAACGTTATATGCAAACTGTTAAATATCAAATATCCAATATTCCAAGGTGGAATGGCTTGGATTGGTACGGCAGAGCTGGCTTCGGCTGTATCAAATTCAGGCGGACTGGGTATTATTGGTGCAGGTCATATGCCCCCGGATGTTCTAAGGGCTGAAATCCAAAAGGTGAAAAAATGGACAGATAAACCATTTGGTGTAAATATTATGTTGATGTCGCCGTTTGTTAAAGAAGTCATGCAGGTTGTTGTTGATGAAAGGGTTCCTGTTGTTACTACTGGAGCAGGTAATCCAGGTGAATATATTCCGGCACTTAAAGAAATTGGTTCTAAGGTAATTCCTGTTGTAGCATCTGTTGCACTTGCAAAAAGACTTGTTCGTACAGGTGTTGATGCGGTTATTGCTGAAGGTACGGAAAGCGGCGGACACATTGGTGATATCACGACGATGGCTCTTGTCCCTCAGATCGTTGACGCAGTTGAAGTTCCAGTCATTGCAGCTGGTGGTATTGCTGACTCGCGCGGTATGGCAGCGGCTTTTGCTCTCGGGGCAAAGGGAATACAGATGGGGTCGCGCTTTGTTGTGTCGAAAGAATGTATCGCACACGAAAACTACAAGAATCTTGTTTTGAAGGCCAGAGACCGTTCTACAGTTGTTACAGGACGCACGACAGGCCACCCGGCACGTGTGATTTCGAACAAACTTACACGTGAATATCTTGAGCTTGAAAAGAATAATACATCGGCTGAAGAGCTTGAAAAACTTGGTGCGGGCAAACTGCATTTAGCAACGCATAAAGGTGATGTAGAAAACGGTTCAGTTATGATTGGTCAGATTTCCGGGATGCTGCATGAGCTTAGGAGTGTTGATGAAATTATTCAGGGTATTGTAAAGAATTTACCGATGATTGTGGATGTTATACAGGATGATTGCAGGTAATTTTAATAGATATAATATAAGGAGATATAAAAATGAGTAAAATTGCATTTGTATTTCCAGGCCAGGGATCACAGACCGTTGGTATGGGAAAAGAGTTTTATGAAAAATATGATGTAGCGAAAAAAATCTTTAAAATAGCAGATGAAGTGCTGGAATTCTCAATTATGGACATGTGTTTTAATGGCCCGGTTGAAGATTTGCGCTTGACGGCAAACACGCAGCCAGCTATACTCACTATGAGTGTTATTGTAAATGAAGTGCTTAAAGAAAATGGTTTACAACCGGAAATTGTTGGCGGGCATAGTCTTGGCGAATATTCGGCTCTTGTTGCTGCTGATGTTTTGAAGTTTGAAGATGCTGTGCAACTTGTACATAAGCGTGGAGCATTCATGCAGGAAGCCGTTCCGGTAGGACAAGGTGGTATGGCTGCCGTTATAGGACTTGACAGAAATGTTATAATAGAAATTTGTGAAAAGGTTTCGAAAGAGACCGCACTTGTACAAGCGGTTAATTTTAATTGTCCGGGACAGGTTGTTATTGCCGGGACAACGGATGGTGTAGCAAAGGCATCGGATCTTCTTAAAGAAGCTGGTGCAAAAAAATGTGTTATACTGTCAGTAAGTGCTCCATTCCATAGTTTACTTATGAAGCCTGCAGCAGATAAACTGGCAGTTGAGCTCGATAAGGTAATGCTTGGGGATGCAATCATTCCTGTTGTAGCAAATGTATCAGGTGCTATTGAAACCAAGGCTGCATCAATAAAGGAAAGCCTTATTGCTCAGGCTGCAAGTCCGATAAAATGGGAAGACTGCATTGCGACAATGAGGGGATTCGGAGCTGATACATATATAGAGGCTGGTCCTGGTAAAGTGTTGTGTGGCTTTAATAAGAGAATTGATCGTTCGATTATAAGTCTTAATGTAGAAAATCTTGAATCTTTACAAAAAACACTTGCTTATTTCAAGGAGGTTCGCTAAAATGCTTTTAGACGGAAAGGTTGCTCTTGTTACAGGTGCGTCTCGTGGGATTGGGCGGGCTATAGCAATCGCTTTGGCTAAAGCAGGCGCGACAGTTGTTGTTAACTATGCAGGGAATGTGAAGGCTGCTGTGGAAGTGGAAAAAATTATTACAGAAGCTGGCGGCAAGGCAATGCTTGTTAAAGCAGATGTTGCTAATGGTGAAGCTGTAGATGAAATGGTCAAATCTGTTGTAGAAGAATTTGGCGGAATTGATATTCTTGTTAATAATGCGGGGATTACGCGCGATGGTCTTTTGATGCGGATGAAGGAAGCAGACTGGGATGCTGTAATCAATACAAATCTCAAGGGTGTTTTTCACTGCACAAAAGCTGTAGCAAAACTCATGATGAAAAAACGTTCGGGCCGTATCGTTAATATGGCCTCGGTTGTTGGACTTACAGGTAACGCAGGCCAGGCAAACTATGCAGCTGCGAAATCAGGTGTTATAGGATTTTCCAAGTCGATGGCGAAGGAACTTTCTTCACGCGGTATTACAGTCAATATGGTTGCACCAGGGTTTATTGGTACAGATATGACAGAAGTTCTTTCAGATAAGATAAAAGAAACAATGATTAGTAACATCCCGCTTGGCAGGATGGGAAAACCGGAAGATGTGGCGAATGCGGTACTCTTTTTGGTTTCGGATAGTGCATCTTATATTACAGGGCAGGTTATCAATGTAGATGGTGGCATGGTTATGTAATGTAAAATAGATTTACTTTCAGTGAAAGGGGGTGAACGACTTGTCGACTTTTGAAAAAGTTAGAGATATCGTAGTAGAACAATTAGGTGTGGAAGCAGACGATGTAGCAATCGAATCTACTTTCATCGATGATTTAGGTGCAGATTCTCTTGATATTGTTGAACTTATAATGGCTTTTGAAGAAGAATTTGGTATTGAAATTCCGGATGAAGCTGCTGAAAAGATTAAGACAGTTCAGGATGTTGTGTCCTATATAGACCAAAACAAATAAGTTTAAGTGTCTTACCTTTTAGGAAGAAGTGTCCCGTGAATTTATTCGCGGGACTTTCTAAAGGTAGATGCTTCAGATGGATTGGAGGAGTTATTTTGAGGCTTCCAGAGCTGAAAATTGGCACTAAAATTGCAAAAATACCAATCATTCAAGGCGGAATGGCAATTCGTTTGTCTACAGCAAAACTGGCTGCTGCAGTAGCAAATCAGGGTGGTATTGGGCTCATTGCTGCTTCGGGTATGACAAATGACGAGTTGCGCTATGAAATCAGGCTGGCGCGTTCACTTACTTCCGGAATTGTTGGTATTAATATCATGGTTGCGGCGAGAAAATTTAGTGAAATTGTAAAGACGGCAATTGATGAAGGTATTGATCTTGTTGTAGCAGGTGCTGGATTTTCACGTGATATGTTTGGTTTAGGTAAGGAGTCAGGGACTCCGATCGTACCGATTGTTTCATCGGTTAAATTAGCGAAAATATCTCAACGTCTTGGTGCTACGGCAATTGTTGTCGAAGGTAAAGAAGCAGGCGGACATCTTGGAACAACAGTCTCAGTGAGAGATCTCATTCCGGATATTCGTGCTGCTGTCGATGTCAATATTCCGGTTATAGCGGCCGGTGGTGTGCTTAGTGGACAAGATATTGTTGATCTTATAAAAATGGGAGCAAACGGGGTTCAAATGGGATCACGTTTTGCTGCTAGTGTTGAATCGAATGCAGCTCCGGCGTTGAAAGAATTTTATCTCAAAGCAACGCCGGAAGATATTGTTGTTATACACAGTCCGGTTGGATTGCCAGGACGTGCCGTACGCAATCCTTTTGCCGAAAGGATTATGGTTGGCCCGGTGCCACCGACGACATGTGACGCTTGTCTCAAGAATTGCAAACATAATTTTTGCATTATTCGTGCACTCACGCGGGCACAACAGGGTGACATAGAAACAGGACTTGTGTTTACAGGTGAATATATTCATAAGATAAAAGAAATATTATCGGTAAAAGAAATATTTTCGCGACTTGAAGCTGAAGTTGCAGCTATAGATTAATTGCGAGGTGTTATTGATTTGGTAAATAGAGTGGTTATTACAGGAATTGGTGCGATTACACCGATTGGTATCGGAAAGGATGCCTTTTGGCAGTCACTTCTTGCAGGAAAATCCGGTATAAAAAAGACAAGTCGTTTCGATGCAAGTGAGTATACAGCACAAATTGCTGGTGAGGTTGCTGATTTTGAACCTACAGACTATATTGATAAAAAAGAATCGAAGCGTATGGATCGTTATGCACAGTTTGCTGTTGCAGCAACCAAGATGGCTTTTGAGGACGCTAAAATGGATCTCGAGGCAGAGGATCATCAGCGTATCGGTACTTTTGTCGGTACGGGGATTGGTGGTATCGAAACAATGCATAAACAGTATAGTACGCTTTTTGATAAAGGGCCGAGTCGCATTAGTCCATTTTTTATTCCAATGATGATCGGAAACATGGCTGCAGGTCAGGTTTCAATTACATTTGGTTTGCAGGGCCCAAGCAGCTGTGTTGTTACAGCTTGTGCAACAGGTACAAATTGTATTGGTGATGCATATCGTGTAATCCAGCGTGGTGATGCTGACGTCATGGTAGCCGGTGGAACGGAAGCTTGCATATCACCGGCAGCGACAGCTGGGTTTTGCTCGATGAAGGCACTTTGTTCTGACCGCAATGATGATCCTGAGCATGCTTCCCGTCCATTTGATAAAAACCGTAGCGGTTTTGTCATGGGAGAAGGTGCAGGTATTGTTGTGCTTGAGAGTCTTGAACATGCAGAAAATCGTGGTGCACATATCTATGCAGAAATTGCAGGCTACGGTTCTAATTCGGATGCATTTCATATTACGTCTCCGGCTCCGGGTGGGGCACAAGCAGCAAAATGCATGCAGCTCGCATTGGCTGATGCAAAGATGAAGCCTGAAGATGTTGACTATATCAATGCGCATGGTACTTCTACACATCTTAATGATGAATGTGAAACAATGGCAGTAAAGAGTGTATTTGGTGATTATGCTAAGAAAATTTCTATGAGTTCGATTAAATCAATGACAGGTCATCTTCTTGGTGCAGCAGGTGGTGTAGAATGTATAGCTACAGCACTTACGGTTCAAAACGATATGATGCCGCCAACGATTAATTATGATACTCCAGATGAAGGATTAGACCTTGATTATGTTCCGAATCAAGCACGTCAGAAAATTGTAAGGGCTGCAATTTCAAATTCATTTGGATTTGGTGGTCATAATGCATGCCTTCTCGTAAAGAAATTCGTAAAATAATGGATAAGCGGGAAGATTTGACGACTGAAAGGGAAAAGTCGCTTACAAAGTTAGCGCTAAAGCTGGGTGTGTCTTTTACAGATTGGAACCTACTGCATCAGGCACTTACGCATACATCATATGCGAATGAGGCAAAGAATCCGCATATTGTCCATAATGAACGATTGGAGTTCCTTGGTGATGCAGTGCTTGAGCTTGCGACAAGTACATATTTATTTACACATTTTCCTTGCCTACCAGAAGGTGAAATGACGAAAGCGCGTGCATCTGTAGTTTGTGAGACAACATTAGCGAAACGTGCGTCATTGCTTAATATTGGCGAGTACCTTTTATTGGGTCATGGCGAGATCGTTACAGGTGGCAGGCAGCGACCGTCGATTCTTGCAGATGCATTTGAATCGATTATTGGTGCAATCTATATGGATCGTGGGTGGGAAATTGCTTCGAAGTATATTCTTATGCAATTGAAGGATGATTTGCTGCTCATTGAAAATGGCGAAAATCTAAAAGATTATAAGACGATTTTTCAGGAAGTTGTGCAAAAGCACGCTGACCAGAAAGTTTTTTATGAGCTTCTGGATGAGACCGGACCAGATCATAATAAGGTTTTTACGTTTGCCGTAAAGGTGAATGGTGAGGTCTGTGGTATTGGTGCGGGAAAGAGTAAAAAGGAAGCAGAGCAGAATGCTGCAAAGCAAGCTCTGATGAAGCTTGATAAAAAGGAAAAATAAAAAATGGATGGCAAAAGCCATCCATTTTTTGTAGGAAAAAATAATGAGAAAATATATTATACCGATTTTTATACCGCATCTTGGCTGTCCACATGCTTGTGTATTTTGCAATCAGAAAAAAATAACAGGCGTGCAGACTGATGTGCAAGTCACGGATATCAAGACAATCATTATAAAACATCTTGCCGGAATTACGCGATCTTATTCTATTGAAGTGGCGTTTTATGGTGGCAGTTTTACGGCATTGACAATGGAACTGCAGCGGGAGTTTCTTTTACCGGTCTATCAATATGTAAAGTCTGGTAAAATTAATGCCATACGTATATCAACACGGCCGGATTGTATTACAGAGGAGATTCTTCGCCAGCTGAAAAGTCTGGATGTACAAACTATTGAGCTTGGGGCACAATCTTTTGATAATCATGTGCTTTATCAGGCCGAGCGAGGACACAATGCGCAGGCAATACGAAAAGCTGCGCATTTTATTAAGGCACAAGGATTTACTTTAGGAATACAGCTTATGCCAGGGTTGCCAGGAGATACAGCAAAGAGTATCTTCTATTCGCTTTTTGAAACAGTAAAGCTGCATCCGGATATTGTGCGAATCTATCCGACGATTGTACTTACCGATACCAAAATGGCGGCAATGTACCAAAAAGGTGATTATGTGCCGCTTACATTAGAAGAGGCAAAACGTTATGTGGCAGCCATGAAGCTTGTGTTTCTGCGAGAAAACATCAAGGTCATTCGTATGGGACTTCAATCGAGCGAGACACTTGATGATGGTAAGGCCGTTCTTGCCGGACCGTATCATCCAGCGTTTGGGGAGATGGTCGATTCGTATCTTTTCTATCTTATGGCAGTAGCAGTTCTTGATGAAGTCGCAGTGGATGGGAAAAATATTTACATTCATTATGCACCCAAAGATGCTTCAAAAGTGCGTGGAAGTAAAAATGAGAATACGAAGCAGTTAAAAAAAGTGTATCAGTTACAAAAAATATATTTTTTATCAGATTTAGCAGAACCAAATACAGTAGAGATTGAGATCGATGGACTTCGTTATAAGATGAATCTGCATTTATTGGAACGGATTTAAAGTTATGTTACAATAGAAATAAAAAATAAGGGGCGTCGGGATTTGAGAGATTTAATTATGTTTGGAACAGGATCAGCAATGGTTACGCATTGCTTTAATACATGCTTTGCTTTGCATTTAGAGAATGATGAATATTTTATGGTGGATGCAGGTGGAGGTAATGGGATTTTGCAGCAGTTGGAAAAAGCGAAGATTGACAGTAAAACTATTCATCACATGTTTGTGACGCATAGTCATACAGATCATGTGCTTGGCGTTATCTGGGTCATACGCAAGATTGCGACACTTATGAATCAGGGGCAATATGAAAGCGATTTTCATATATATTGTCATGACGTCGTGCGAGATATATTGCTTACAATGACGAAGCTTACGCTTAAGAAAAAAGACTTCGAGCAGATTGGGCAGCGTATTTTTTTTCATGAAATCAAGGATGGTGATAAGATCAGCATTTTGGGGATGGAGATTACAGCCTTCGATATTCTTTCGACAAAGGCTAAGCAGTTTGGCTTTACTGCTGTTTTTGCTGATGGGATGAAGATTGCCTGTCTTGGTGACGAGCCATATAATGAGCATTGCCACGATCTTGTTAAGGAAGCTGATTGGATTTTTTCTGAAGCGTTTTGCCTCTATGCTGACCGCGATACGTTTAAACCCTACGAAAAGAATCACAGCACAGTTAAAGAGGCTAGTGAAACAGCACAGAGCCTTGAAGTAAAGAATCTTGTGCTCTATCATACTGAAGACAAGAACATGTCTAAAAGAAAAGAGAACTATACAAATGAAGCCCGGATGTATTATAAAGGTAATGTTTTTGTGCCGGAAGATTTGGAAGTTATTTCATTGCAATAAAAAGCGGTTTGTGTTGAAGTATGAAATAATGATAAGGAATCATGTGCTGTTATAGAATGGTTTGTGTTAAAAAAATCAGAGTTGATTTTTCCAGTAGTTTAAGTCGGGTTCGCTTAGCGGGAGTGCAGTTGCTGTAGACCAATTGGTGTATTTTATTGTTACGACAATAGAGTTGGCCTGTTTGATTTTATTCAAAAGTGGAGCGTGCAGATGGAATATAAGTGTATTCGTGTATTTGCATTTTTCCAAATCAAAAACATAGTTTGGTGAAATTGATAAAACTGAAGCGGCTGAAAGTTTATATTCTTTTCCATCGATCGTGAGATAACAAAAGTTTTCCAGTGGACTGCTGGAAAAATGTCGATCTGTAAGGGTAAAGTCGGCACTTGCAGCGGGAAGTTCTGGTGAAGTACGAAAACCGCGAAAGTCAATGCTGCAATAAGAAGAAAGATTGCTCGC
>Ga0172378_10005298_pt1 | contig 12042 bp, 10 predicted proteins | sample GrowelOW332metaG_FD_119755 | JGI IMG/M metagenome (GOLD analysis project Ga0172378, IMG submission 119755) | Groundwater microbial communities from an aquifer near a municipal landfill in Southern Ontario, Canada - Pumphouse #3_1 metaG | ecosystem: Environmental > Aquatic > Deep subsurface >... | reverse complement strand
ACGGAGAATTAGAAGGTTTCTTAGTTAATAAGGTTGAACCAATTCCAGAACAATCTCTTGTAAATATTATTCCAAATAAGAATATAGATATTAGAATTCTAACCAAAATATATCGCAATTTTGATCTAAAGTTTACCAAACAAGTTGAGCAAGACTCCTCAAAAAGAAGAATAGGAGTAGATTTTGAACTTTCAGAAACTCCAAATGGGTTTATTCTTAAAGCAAAAGATGAAACAGGACTTGAAGTTGAAGAAAGAATAGAAACAGAGAAGCAATTAGCAAAGAATACAGAGAACTATGATGAAAAACTATTAATCCAGATAGATAAGCTTGGCAATAGCATCTTCTATTTAAACAAGTTCCACAATACTACAACCCAAAAGTATTTCTTCCCTTCATCAGTTATAAATAGTATAAGAAGAATTTGCTGTGATAAACTTATTGCACTAAGAAAAGAAAGCTATAAAAGAAAAGAATCTAAGTTTGAAAAAACTGACTATCCATATATTTCAAAACAATTAGATTATAATGGAAATGTTATTAATGAAAAGGCAAAGGAATTTTATCTTCGTCATGGAGTTGAAGAAATTGTTTATGGAGTTGAAAAGACAAATAAAACAAAAGATATAGTTCTTATGCGTTCAAAGAATTGTAACCGTTTTGCCTTAGGTCAATGCCTAATTAAAGACAAACAAACCCCAGACTTCGACCAAGAACTATTCTTAAAAGATAACACCAGAACCTATAAACTATCATTCGACTGCAAAAACTGTTTTATGGATATTCAATCTTTTGAAAAGTAATTATAACTGCTTTATCATCTCAAACTGTTTTCCACATAAAGAAATGTTGTTTGATTTAAAATTATTTTGCCAAGAAGGAATAAAATTCCAAACCTTCATCAATGGATTTTTATCTCCCCAATCTTATATCTTTAAAACAAAATTCCTCTGTCAAATCTCTTTAAAGTAAAATCAATTGATCTATCATTCTCAAAAGTTATAAAGTACAATTCTTTCACAAATATCCTATGCTTTAATATCACACTAAATTATTTATTTTACTCCATTTCCTAATTTCTAAAACGTCATTAAATACCTTTAAGCGATTATTATTGTTTGTATAAGTCAATAATTTATAATTGCAAATACAAATAATATTTTATTAGGAACTTAAGTCATCATAAGTACCTAAAAAAATGTAGTTTCAGTTGAGATAGCCTTTATTCTTAATATTTATACAGCTGAAAGACAACATATAAAACACTTATTTTCTACAATTTATCTTTATATTAATGTTTAAAAGTCAAAAATAACTATCTTTGCTATTAATTTGTCTGTATTATATAAGTATGAAATCAAGAGCAAATCCTATATTTCAAGTTTTAGATTTGGCAGAATATAAAAATAACTTATATTTTGTCGATGCTTTATATCGAGATAAGCAATTGGAATATTACAAAATACAAGCACAAATTGTCAATGCTGATTATTTTTATTGCTTTAATAGTTTAGTTGAAAATAAACCAATCCCATTTATATACATATATGACCAACGTAAAGAAGTTTCAAAAAATGAAATTGATTTAGTTGATATAAATAAAAAACTATGGACTCTTGGAGAAATAGCATTAGCTCTCATTGTTTATGATGATGAATTTAAAATAATTGACACCAGAAATCCTATAAAAAATGAATCTGAACCAACTTATTTAGATGGATTATCAGAATCTATAAAAAAAATAGATTCTGTACTTAAACATCGAATTTTTGAAGGACGAATTCTTGAAGAATCCCCATCTGATTATATTAGCGTATCCCCATATCAGAAACTCTTAGACCATATTGAAAATGAGATTTTAAATAAAAGTAAACATATTTGCTGTAAGCAAGATCTTTTAAAAAAAATACTTGTCAAGTTTATTTTAATAAAGTATCTCGAGGAACAAATTGATAATGTAGGAAATAGTGTTTTTGAAAAAGATTTTTTTGATGACTTTATTATAAATAAAAGTGAAGACTATTCTCTTTTCAATAAATCTTACTCCTTTTGTGATGTTCTTAGAAGAGGAAATGACATAATAGGCCTTTTGAAATTCCTCAATGAAAAGTTCAATGGTGGAATCTTTAAAATGTCAAGGCAAGAAGAAATCGAAATACAGGCTGCAAATCTTAGTATTATAGCAGATGCTCTTGATGGAGATAAGGATATAGGTGGACAAATGTCCATTTGGAGATATTACGATTTTAACCTATTACCTATTGAATTTATTAGTCGTTTGTATGAACGTTTTGTTACTTCTGTTGATGGAAAACAAAAAAGCACAGGAGCATATTATACTCCCCCCCATTTAGCAAGATTAATTATTGACGAACTATTGCCTTTAAATAGAGAGATTAATTTTGATGATTTTAAAATTTTAGATCCTTCATGCGGTTCTGGTATTTTTTTGGTACTAGCATATAAAAGACTAATCACTCTTTGGTTATTAAAAAATAATAAGAAGAAGATAACGGGAGAAGAAGATATTAGAAAAATAAAGAAAATTCTTTCCGATTGTATTTATGGTGTTGATATAAATAAAGATGCATTATCTATTACTGCTACTTCTTTGCAGATAGAGCTATCCAGTCATATTTGTCCCAAAGAAATATGGGATAAACTAACTTTTGACAACTTAGAGGAACAGGGAAATTTAACCAATCAAGGATTTCTTAAGTGGTATAAGGATACCTCTTTGAAATTTGATGTAATAGCAGGAAATCCTCCATTTAACATTGCATCAGAAGAACAGCGAGAAAATATCCGATTAGGAAGAGATTTTGATTTTTCTCAAGAAAAATATACGGACTATAATGGAAAATTACAATCTTTTCCAGATAACAATCCTGCTCTTATATTCTTGCATCGATCAGTAGAAGAATTATTAAAGCCTTATATAGGTTCTTTATTTATGATAATGCCTGCTGCAAGATTTTTATATACAACAAAATCTTTTGAGTATAAGAAAAGTTTAGTCTTCTTTTGGAATATAGAGAGAATATATGATTTTACGCCTTTGCGAGAACATTTATGGGGTAAAACAAAAATTGCGACAATAGCATTAAAGATTAATAATAGTTCTTCAGAATCAAAAAAAGATATTGAGCATATAATTGTCCGAAATTCTTCTGCAAACGAGAAAGGTTCAATTAGGTTCCAAATAGATAAGTATGATAAATTTTATGTGCCTGTCGATTTTGTTTTTTCTAACAAAATCATTTGGAAAATTAATTTATTGGGAGGTGGTCGACTTGGATTGTATATTAAAGGGTTTGATAATTATCTTACAATCTCTGATTACTTTAAACAATATAATTTTATTGCTAACATAGGATATACAAGAGATAAATGTGTAATACATGATATGCTTAAGAGAGAGTCGGGCGAACAAGTAATAAATCTAAAAGGGCTTCGTGTTATAGATTCAATTTTTTTTAATTCGGATATATTTTCAAATAATACTGTAACACAAATATCAGATGATGATTGGGTTAGAGTGCCAAAAAATTGCTTTACACCTCCAAATGTTTTAGTCCGTTTAAATATTAATGTGAAACTACCTATTGTATATAATGATATGCAATTAGCTGTGCCTAATGGAATTCTTATTATAAAAGGAAATGATATAAAAAAGATGCAGAAGTTTATTTCTGCGTTTAAAAAAAATAGAAGTTTATATATATTCCTAATTAAGGCTTTGTCTCCAAAAACATTTGTGCAACAAGGGGGAGGATATAGTATAAATCGTCAAGATATTCTAAATTTACCTATTGATGTTGATAAGGAAGGAAATATAATTCCTTTTAAATCAACGAGCCATATTGATGATATAGTAATTGAAGATACTGAACTTATTGCAGAAAGTCTGAATAAAACAAATGGAGAAATTTTTAATTCTATTAACATGGATACTTTATCTCTATTTTCTGATGCATTTTGTGAAATTCTGAATGTTACTTACAAAACTGGAGAATATGAATTTAAAACCATAAGGAAAATAATATGTGAAGACTATGTTTGGATCACATTTGAACATACAAATACAAATAAAGTTATAGAGAAACACATTGATTCCAAAAATGAATTAGAATTTCACAAAATTCTTCAGGATGATATGTCAAAGAATTCCCTAAGAATAAATAGGATTATCACTTATTATGGGAAAGAAAATCAGATAAGTTTTATTAAACCAAATAAATTAAAATATTGGATGCGTACTGTTGCTTATCGTGATGTGGAAAATGTCAAGAGTGATATGTTAAAAAAAGGGTACTAAATTATGAAATTTGATAATATAGAATCTTCCAATAAATATCTTGAAAATATTCTAAATATTATCAGAATGGGTATTTATCAAAATTTGCAAAAACTGAAGCAAACACAACGAGAAGGGTTAAAAACACAACAATTAGTTGACTCGTTCAATATAATTGGAACAACAAGTAGATTTTGTGAAGAATGGATAGGAGTTCAGAAAGAACATGAACGAAAAGATAGTACATGCCAAGAAGATATATATTTCTATTTGAATGACGACAAACATACACGGATTTTTTATGCTGAAGCTAAAAGATTACCTAAATACAAATCGAGTAGTGATGAAGAATATATTACAGGAAGAAGTTCGAATGAAAATCCTTCTGGAGGAATTCAAAGATATAAATTAGGAATTCATGGTAGTTATGATTTAAAACATAATGGAATTATCGCCTATGTTGAAAATAAGTCAATAGATGATTGGATATCATTAATTAATAATAAACTATCAAAGGAATACCCTAATGATTCATTACTAGTACAAGGGAATAATATAAATGAATATACTTCAAATCATCAGTTTATTAATAAGGAAGGTTATTTCATTATGAATCACTTTTGGATTAATTTGACAGGAAAACAATAACATCGATTATTAACGAATTGCTTCTTTTATTTTAAGAATTATTATACTTTCATGCCCCGTATTTTATGAATTATTATATTTTGTTTTCATATATTAAGACGTGATAAATTGCTGTTTTAAGGATGTTTTTTGCTGTTTTTGTTTAAAAATGAGGTGTTACTGTTGGGATTTTTTGGGATAGGAACAAAAAATGTGCTGTTAGGGATTAAATTTCTTCTGTTAGGGACTAAATAATTTGCGTTATTAACGAAGAAAGACCGTCTTTTTGGGACGGTCTTTCTTTTTTTAGGGATTTTGAGATTGGAGTTTCTTTCTCTTTTCCCCTGAATGTTTAACTTTTTTTGTTTCGCTCCGAAGCAAAACTTTGATTGGTCTTTTGCTGAATGCTACCGTGGGTCGGAATATTAACCACAGTTTTCTAATTGTGTTTTCTTCTATGTTTTTTCTTGTATTGTAAACTGAGGCACTAATAACGGATAAAACTGAGCCTAAGTCTCCAATTATATCTTCTGAACTTATGGGTGAGTTATCTGGAATTTCTTCTGGAATTCTTTCTAAATGTATAGGTTTCTTTCTAAGTATTAGGATAAAATACTTTATCAATAGGCTTAAGCTTGCAACTATTTTCCTTTGAACAATAACTAATCTCATAATACTTAAGATTTAATTGTTTAGAAAGCAAATGAACTAACGAGACTATTGGGCTTACAAGTTTTAGCTCGTTTCCATTCTAACGTAATGATCAAAATAAAAAGTATGTAAATCAGAAAAAAAATCTAAAAATTTTCGTTGCTATTGTTCTTGCAAAAAGACTAGAAATTGAATAAGACTTGCTCTTACACATTTTTTTTAGATCTGCACATTAAATAATTCAAGTCGGAATAAGAGAACTTTGGGTTTGTTCTTCTGAAAATAATAATTGATAGAACAGACGCTTACAAAGATATGTAATAAATCAATAATAGATTAAAGCAAGAGAAATATAGTAAGGGGATATACTAATGGGGAAGTAACTATTGTTTGGCAACCAGAAAAATGTTATCTTTTTAGAATCTGCGTAGATAACAATTCTGAGATTTTCCTTCCTAAAGAGAGACTTAGGATAAAGCCATAAAGAACCTAATCCTATCGACTTTATAATGCAAATATATAAGTTCTTTTAGCGATAAACAAGACTGCTTGGGAAAAAGTGTATTTTCTATTTTATGGTGCTGACTTTGAAAAAATATTATATCTTTGCAAATTGATTAACTATGGAGCAACAAAACACAATTAAATCTAAACTTACCTTGAGTGGTAAAGGGTTACATTTTGGAAAAGATGTAACCGTATCTATATTACCTGCTGATGCTAATACTGGTATTAATTTTTGCAGAGTTGATTTAGAAAACAAGCCTATTATTCCTGCCTTGATTAAATATGTAACCGACACTTCACGAGGAACAACCCTTGAAAAAGGCAATGTTAAGGTTGCAACAATGGAGCATTTAATGGCTTCTCTTCATTTCTTTAAAATTGATAATGCAATCATTGAAATAGATGCAGACGAAGTACCAATTTTAGATGGAAGTTCTAAATTATGGGTTGAGGCAATAAATAAGGTTGGGGTTAAATCTCAACAAGGGAATAGATATTATTATTCTGTTAGAGAACCTATAACATATAATGACGAAAAGAGAGGAATTGAACTAAGCGTTTTGCCTTATGATGGGTTTAAGGTTGATATAAGTATCGACTATAACTCTTCAGTTCTTGAAAAACAGTCTTTCAAAATCGATTCACTAGATAATTTCGATACAGAAATAGCAAATTCAAGAACCTTTGTTTTCTTGCATGAAATAGAACAACTGCTTAAACTTAATTTAATTAAGGGAGGTGATTTAGATAATGCATTAATTTTTGTGGAAGAGGAATTGAGTCAAGAGCAGATTGAACATTTAGCAAAAGTATTTAATAAAGATCCTAAGAATATTAAGGCAGAAAAAGGCATCCTTAATCATACAGAGAAACATTTTGATAACGAACCTGTAAGGCATAAACTATTAGATTTTATTGGAGATATAAAACTATTAGGAATTAATATTAAGGGACATTTTATATTAAAGCGTCCTGGTCATTACGCCAATACAGAATTTGCAAAACTAATAAAGAAAGTTATTATGGAGAAAATGATAGGGGCTCCTCACTATGACCCAAATCAAGCACCTGTTTTAAATATCAATGATATTAAAACCATTTTACCTCATCGATTCCCAATGCTTTTAGTTGATAAAATTATTGAAGCTGGAGAAGGATATGTTGTAGGGGTTAAAAATGTTACAGCCAATGAAGACTTCTTCAACGGACATTTCCCTTCAGAGCCTGTTATGCCTGGGGTCTTAATTGTTGAAGCTATGGCTCAAACTGGAGGCATTTTAGTTTTAAAAGATTATGATGACCCTGAAAACTATGCAACATATTTCTTAAAAATTGATGGAGTTAGATTCCGTGAAAAAGTTGTTCCAGGAGACACATTAATTTTCCGATTATTCCTAACCGAGCCTGTTAGAAGAGGACTTGTTAAGATGAAGGGAGAAGCTTATGTTGGCTCAAAATTAGTTGTGGAAGCAGAGCTTATGGCTCAAATTGCTAAAAAATAAATAACAATTTAAAACAAAATTATGAATCAACCACTAGCTTATATTCACCCTGATGCCAAAATTGGTCAAAATGTTAAAATTGAACCTTTTTCAGTAATCTATGAGGATGTAGAGATTGGAGACGATTGTTGGATTGGTCCTCATGTTACTATCTTCCCTGGTGCAAGAATAGGTAAAAACAATAAAATCTTCCCTAATGCATCAATAAGTGCAGTTCCTCAGGATTTAAAATTTGCAGGAGAGAAAACTACTGTTTTTATCGGCGACAACAATATTATTAGAGAATCTGTAACAATTAATCGAGGAACAAGCGCATTAGGTTACACTAAAATTGGTAGCAACAACCTTATTATGGCTTATGCCCATATTGCTCACGACTGTGTTGTTGGAGACAATTGCGTTTTGGCTAATGGTGCTACTCTAGCTGGTCATATTGAAATTGGAGACTATGCAATTATTGGAGGGCTAAGTGCAATCCATCAATTTACTAGAATTGGAACTCATGTTATTCTTATGGGAGGCTCATTAGTTGACAAAGATGTTCCACCATACATTAAGGGAGGGAAATTCCCATTATCTTATAGTGGGATAAATTCTGTTGGTTTATCGAGAAGAGGCTTCGACCAAGAAACAATTAATAAAATCAAAGAATATTATACCATTGTTTTTCAATCAGGGCTTAACTACACACAAGCATTTGAAAAGTTAAAGACCTTGCCAGAAACACCTGCCCTAAAAGAAATTACTGATTTTATTTCTAAATCAGAAAGAGGATTGATAAAAGGATATAGAGAAAACTAGATAGACAATTCTAAAAGAAAACATATTTGCAACTAAATAAAAAATAGAGAGAAAAGTTTATATTCTCTCTATTTTTATTTCCCTATGCTTATTGTTTATTTCATTAATTATTACCTTAACATAATGAGATGGGATTAGGTTTTTAATCTTCTGGCTCCATTCCAAAAAACAATAATCTCCACTATATAAATATTCTTCAATTCCAATATCAAATGCCTCTTCTTCTTTGTTTATTCTATAGAAATCAAAATGAAATATCTTCCCAACTTTGGGAGATAAGTATTCATTTACTATTGCAAAGGTTGGAGAACAAACATTTTCCTTTACTTCAAAATAATCACATATTGATTTAGTTAAAGTTGTCTTTCCTGCCCCCATTTCTCCTTCTAATAAGAATATTCTTTGGTCAAGGTTTTCTTCAATAATTTTTTTTGCAATCTCAGGTAAATCTTCTAATTTATTGGCTATATATTTAGTCATTGGTCTTATTTAGGTTTAATTAAAATAAAAGGAATCATTACCTCTTCCATTGAAATTCCGCCATGTTGGAATGTTGTCATATAATATTGAACGTATTGATTATAATTATTTGGATATGCAAAAAAATCATTACTACGAGCAAAGATATAAGGTGAGGTTATAGCTAATTTAGGAAGAAAGATTTGGCTACAGTCTTTAACCTCAAATACTTCTTTTGGATTATAATCTAAAAGACGTCCTACTTTATATCGAAGATTGGTTGAAATTCCTTTATCCCCTTTAACCTTAATTGGTCTATCAACCTTAACTGAACCGTGGTCTGTGGTGATAATAATATTAACTTTTTTGTTGCTAAGAAATTTTAAAACATCCATAAGGGCAGAATGTTCAAACCAAGTTTGAGTTACTGAACGATATGCCTTTTCATCTTCTGCTAATTCTCTAACTAATTCATTTTCTGTTCTGGCATGAGAAAGCATATCAATAAAATTATATACTATAACGTTTAAATCGTTATGAAGCATATTTGATAAGTTATCAATCATCCTTTTACCATATTGAGCGTTGAGTACTTTGTGATAGGTTGTTTTTAGATTGAAACCATATCGTTTAAGATTTTCTATTAATAACTCGTGTTCATATTGGTTTTTATGTCCTTCTTTGTCTTCGTTTGTCCAAAGGTTAGGATATTTCTTTTCTATTTCGGAGGGCATTAGTCCCGCAAACATTGCATTTCTTGCATATTGAGTAGTTGTAGGAATAATACTATAATATATATCTTCCTTATCTGTTCTCAAAAACTCCTCCACCATAGGTTGGATAGCTTTCCATTGGTCAAAACGAAAATTGTCAATAACTATCAAAAAAGTTGGAAGTCCTTCTTTAAGAATTGGGAATAGCTTTTCTTTTAGTACTGTGTGTGAAAGTAAAGGCCTATCCTCTTCTCCTTGCAACCAATCCCTATAATATTTTTCATAAAACTTACAGAATTGAGAATTGGCTTCATCTTTTTGTTGGCGAAGAATTTCATATATGCTTTCATCTTGAGAAGAAGCAAGCTCTAATTCCCAAAACACTAGTTTCTTATATACTTCAATCCACTCCTTAGAATCCATTCTACCCATCAAACGCATAGAAATTTCACGAAATTGTTGTTGGTAGTTTTGTGTTGAAGTTTCACTAACTAAACGTTTGGTCTGAAGATGTTTTTTAAGAGCAAGAAGGATTTGATTTGGATTAACTGGTTTAATTAAATAATCTGAAATTTTAGAGCCAATTGCTTGCTCCATAATTTGCTCTTCCTCGCTCTTTGTTATCATTATTATAGGAAGACTTGGGAATTTATTTTTAATTAAACTCAATGTTTCCAAACCAGATAAGCCTGGCATGTTTTCATCTAGGAAGACTATCTCTACTAATTCCTCATCTAATATATCTAAAGCTTCATTCCCATCAGTTGCAGGAATAACTTCATAACCTTTTGCTGCAAGAAAAAGAATATGAGGTTTTAATAAATCAATCTCATCATCTACCCAAAGAATTCTTACCATAATCTTAATTGTTTTAAATTTATCTCAATTTTAAAACGCAGAATTTATGGAATTGGTATAGGAAAGAGAATAAGAATTTTACTTATAATTCAGAGCAGTTCAAATTATATTCTATTCCACTATTACTAATATCTGGTATATCGGTAGGAGATATACTACTGCAACTTCCACCCCAATCATATACTGGGTAGGTTGAAGATGCTCCAGAGGTTGTTGATTTTTGTTGGGTTGCAACGCATGTGCAATCGGTTTGTGTGCACGAAACCAAAGATACGCAACCTATTACCATTAAAAATAAAAATGTTTTTTTCATAATATTAATTTTTATTTGTTAAAAATTCAACTATATATTCTTCGTCAATTGTAGTTAGTTTATAGAGCTTTACCACCTTTCCATTTTCCAATAATAAGACAACAGGCATTTTTCCATGCGTGGTATTTAAAAACGGAATTATTGGAATAAAAGTATTATTTAGAGGTTCTGTCCCCGATACTTTATAAAATTCATTAAGAGACTTTTCTTTCCCTCCAAATATTTCAACAAAATTTTCCTTATTCAGATTATGTCTTTCAATAATAATATCAATTTTCTTTGCAGCTCTTTTACAATATTTACATCCTGTACCATACCAACCAACTACCTTTCTTCCCTTATCAATATTTAATGCCTTAACGTTATCTAGCTCTTTCACATACTCAAAGATCTCAGGACGAATTTCAGCTCTGTGACCATATATTTTAGCCTGAATATAGTCTGGTGGTTTTATTGCAAACGTTAGACCAAGAACAAGAACTATTATGCCAATTAATATAAGTTTTCTACGTTTTGGCATCCAAACCTTAGCCCAATAAAGACTTAAAGCCATTACTAGTAAAATAATGTTTTTAATGATTGTTTGAGTATCTGAAAATTGGATTAAATCTCCAAAGCAATAGCAATTTTCTTGTGTAACATCAAAAAGAAAAGGTTTTAATATAACATAAATAGTAAATCCTATTAGAGTAATAAAAGTTAGTATCTTCGTAAGTTTTGGATATAGTCCAAGAACAAGCATAAATCCAACAATTGCTTCAAAAGCTATTAGAAATCTTGACAAAAAAGTTGTTATGACCCATGGCAATAGTTTATGATCGAAAAAGAATAAATCAACTACTTCAATGGATAGGTATTTCAATACTGCAGACAGTATAAATACTAATCCAATAACTATTCTAAATATTGTTCCGATTAAGGGCTTATTTATTTTCATTTCAATATTTGATAAAAAAAAGGGATACTACAATTAAGCAATATTCCCTTTTTATAAATTGTTTTGCTTTTAGATTTCTACTTTTCTGAACATTTTAAAGTATAACCTAATTCTGCCATTTCACCCCAAGCTGCTGCTGATGATGAAAGATCAGCCCAAGTAGCATCTGTACATTCTCCGTCAAATTCAAGAACGTCAAGACTTCCGTTAACAGCTTCAGTACTTGACAACCATACAATACCATCAACATCTATAATATCGCAAGCGCAATCTTTTGTTCCGTTACAACCTACTAATGACATTGCAGCAAAAGCTCCTAATAAAAATAAAACTCTTTTCATAATATAAAATTGTTTTTTATTCCCTCTACTCTATTT
>Ga0172378_10005297_pt1 | contig 12044 bp, 12 predicted proteins | sample GrowelOW332metaG_FD_119755 | JGI IMG/M metagenome (GOLD analysis project Ga0172378, IMG submission 119755) | Groundwater microbial communities from an aquifer near a municipal landfill in Southern Ontario, Canada - Pumphouse #3_1 metaG | ecosystem: Environmental > Aquatic > Deep subsurface >... | reverse complement strand
CTCAATTTTCTTTCTTTCCAAACCGGTTAAGCGTTGGAGTCTCATATCCAAAATAGCCTGAGCCTGCTTGTCGCTAAGCTTAAATCTGCTCATCAAAGCAGTCTTAGCAATATCAGCGTTTTCGCTTTCCCGAATAGTAGTAATAACAGCATCCAGGTTATCCAGAGCAATTTTTAAGCCTTCTAAAATATGTGCTCTGTCTTTTGCTTTGGCCAGTTCGTATTTAGTCCGGCGAGTAATAACAACCTTTTGATGTTCCAGATAGTATTCCATAATCTGTTTCAGATTCAAAATTCTAGGATGGTTTTCCACCAAAGCCAGCATAATAATACCGAAAGAATCCTGCATCTGGGTATGCTTATATAACTTATTCAAAACAATATCAGGTACTGCATCTGCACGCAGCTCGATAACTATCCGCATGCCTTTACGGTCGCTTTCATCCCGTAAATCCGTAATACCTTCAATGGTCTTGTCCTGAACCAAATGAGCAATATTCTCTATTAAACGAGCTTTATTCACCTGATAAGGAATTTCCGAAACAATAATCTTGTGCTTATTCTTGGGCATGGGCTCAATAGTAGCCTTCGCCCTGACCTTAACTACCCCGCGACCGGTAGTATAAGCTTCCTTAATACCGGTTATGCCCAAAATCTGAGCTCCTGTAGGGAAATCAGGACCCTTAACTTTGGTCATTAGATCTTCTACAGTAGCATCCGGATTATCAATCAGCATAATAAGACCGTCTACAACTTCTCCCAGATTATGAGGAGGAATATTCGTAGCCATACCTACAGCAATACCGGCAGATCCGTTAATCAGCAAAGCTGGTACCTTAGAAGGCAAAACTACCGGCTCTTTCAAAGATTCATCATAGTTAGGAATAAAATCTACTGTATCTTTTTCAATGTCTTCCAGCATCTCCGTAGCAATCTTACCCATACGCACTTCTGTATAACGCATAGCAGCCGCAGGATCACCATCCACGCTGCCAAAGTTACCATGGCCATCTACCATAAGATATCTGGTAGAAAAATCCTGAGCCAAGCGAACAATAGCATCATAAACAGAAGAATCACCATGAGGATGGTATTTACCTAAAACATCACCGACGATACGAGCAGACTTTTTATATGCTTTATTAGGAGTCATTCCTGCTTCGTTCATGGCATAAAGAATACGCCTATGAACCGGCTTCAGACCATCCCGTACATCAGGCAGGGCCCTTTGCACAATAACGCTCATGGCGTAGTCTATATAGGACTTTTGCATTTCTTCTTCCAAATTGACAGGAATAACCTTACTGGCTATTGGTGTCCCATTTTGATTTTCGTCCAATTTCTTCACCAATCCTTTTTATCTATTTAAATAATAAATCGTAAACTTGTTTGCCAATCAGTAAAGTAGTCACAGTTAAATACAGAGGCTTAACATAACCGGCTCCTTTGGAAATAGCTATTTTAGCACCCAAACGGGCTCCAATAATCTGTCCTACCGCCATTGTAATAGCATAAGGAATATTAAGAGAACCGGTTAAACTAAATACCAATAAAGCACCAAGACCACTGGCTAAATTCAAAACCTTAGCATTACCTGCGGCAAAAACAAAATTATAGCCCAAATACAAAAAAACAAATATTAAGAAACTTCCGGTACCTGGTCCAAAAAAACCATCATAAAAACCTAGGAGAAAAGCAAAAAACACAGATACAGCTACCACTTTTGCCGTAAATATTTTAACTTTGTTCACATCTCCCCAATCTTTACGCCGATAAGTATAAACAGCAACTACAACTAAGGCTAAAACAACAATATTCTTCATTAATTTTTCCGGCAGTAAATAAACCAGATAAGCACCAAGGCCGGAACCTATAAAAGATAAAGGAACAAACTTCATGACTAGTTTTTTATCAACTCTATTATTCCGCCAAAAAGTATAAGCACTGGTAAATGTCCCAAAAACAACACCTAATTTATTAGTACCTAAAGCAGTTGCTACCGGAAGACCTGTAGCCAAAATAGCCGGAGTGGTTATAAGGCCGCCGCCTCCTACTACCGCATCAATAAAAGCACCAATAAATCCAGCACCCAAAACAAAGAATAAATAGGTTATTTCATATTCCCACATAATCAGGTACCATCCTTAAAATTTAAATAAAAACCAATACTGCCTTTTGTGCAGCTAACTGTCATCGTCTTGTTTTTCATAACATTGCTGATTGCATAAGGATGTGTTAATAACAATTCTGACCTTGATAAAGGCCACTGTACCCCATCAATAGAAACTTTGTTGCTTTGCTCCAAAGGCAGGAGACTAACAGCATGGGGCATTTTGTCCTCTACGGTGAAACTAGCCCTTTCGCCCTGGGTTAAAAGCAGCATTATTTCGGAAGAATCTGCCAATAAAACAGCATGACCGTACTTTTTTTTCATTCCCATCAAGGAAAAAACATTAGCTAGTAAATGGTCGGCTCTGCCTCCCCAAATGCCTGTAGCTAAAATTATACTCCCTGGAGAAATGTCTTTTAACACTAAACCTAAATCCGTATCATTTTTAGCAACGGGAAAGGTTTTTATCACCGGATGGTTAGCTGCTATAGCTTCCCAATTAGCCGGATTAACACTATCTTTGTCACCATAGAGATAAGACACCTTAATGCCGGCTGCCTGACAATAATCTGCACCATGATCTGCAGCCCATACAAGATACTCATCAGCAGCAACAGTCTGTAGCCATTTTATCCCAGGATCACGTCCTCCGGCCACAATAAGCGCTTTTTCTCCTTGTCCGGCCAATGTTGTTATTTTAAAATTTCCTACCGGTAAATTAATATCCATAGTTACCTTAACCTTCTTTCTATATTAGAAATCCAGATTAGTAACCTTACCGGCATTTTCTTGAATAAACTGCCGTCTGGGCTCTACCTTGTCTCCCATCAAAATCGAGAAAATAGCATCTGCATTAGCAGCATCTTCCATTTGTACCTGTAAAACAGTACGTTTAGTCGGATCCATAGTTGTTTCCCACAATTGTTCAGGATTCATCTCGCCTAAGCCTTTATATCTCTGCACATAAGGACTATTGTCCCTTCCTACTTCGTCCAGTTTCTTTTGCAGCTCATCATCGCTGTACGCATAAGTATGTTTCTGACCTTTTCTTATTAAATACAAAGGCGGCTGAGCAATAAACACATGACCGGCTTTGATCATAGGCTGCATAAAGCGATAAAAGAAAGTCAAAAGCAAAGTACGGATATGAGCACCATCTACATCAGCATCAGTCATAATAATAACTTTACCGTAGCGGGCTTTGGAAATATCAAATTCATTACCAATTCCGCAGCCAAAAGCAGTAATCATGGAACGAATCTCGTTATTACTAAGCATTCTGTCCAATCTAGCTTTTTCTACATTTAAAATCTTACCTCTTAATGGCAAGATAGCCTGATATTCTCTGTCTCTGCCCTGTTTAGCGCTTCCACCGGCGGAATCACCCTCTACAATGTAGATTTCTGTGTTTTCCGAACTCTTACTGGAGCAATCTGCTAATTTTCCCGGTAAAGCACTAACTTCAAGAGCGCTCTTTCTTCTGGTCAAATCTCTGGCTTTTCTGGCTGCAGCTCTAGCCCGGGAAGAAAGAATAGCTTTTTCCACAACTTTTTTTGCTATAACAGGATTTTCTTCAAAATATTCTCCTAAAGTATCGCTGACCATAGTATCAACAATACCTTTAACTTCACTATTACCTAATTTAGTCTTGGTCTGTCCTTCAAATTGAGGATCCAATACTTTTAAACTCATAACACAGGTTAAACCTTCCCGCACATCATCTCCGGAAAGATTTTCTTCGTTATCCTTCAGTATGCCTGTTTTTCTGGCATAGGCATTAATTGTCCTAGTCAGAGCCTGCTTCAGACCTACTAAATGGGTACCGCCTTCTTCGGTATTAATATTATTGACGAAGGTATAAATATTTTCAGTGTAGCCATCTGTATACTGCATAGCTACCTCAATAATATTTTCCTCTTTTTCCCCTTCAATATAGATTGGCTTCTCATGAAGAGGTTCTTTTGCTTTGTTCAAATACTCTACGAAAGAAACTATACCGCCGTCATAATGAAATACTTCATCAGCACCGGTTCTATCATCAATTAATTCAATTTTAATACCTTTGTTTAAAAAGGCCAGCTCTCTAATTCTCAATTTTAAGGTATCATAACTATAAACTGTTTCTGTAAAAATACTGTCATCCGGCCAAAAAGTCACAGATGTGCCTGTTTCTTTTTCTTTACAGGAACCTTTTACATACAAAGGCTTTACTGTTCTTCCTTTAGCAAACTCAATCGAATAAATATTGCCTTCTTTACGTACGTCAACAACCATTTTTTTACTCAAGGCATTAACGCAGGAAACACCAACACCATGCAGACCACCGGAAACCTTGTAACCACCATCTCCGAACTTACCGCCTGCATGCAAAATAGTCATTACTACTTCAATGGCAGGCTTACCTGTTTTATGCATACCTACAGGAATGCCGCGTCCATTATCTATAACAGTAATGCTATTGTCTTTATGAATATATACTTTAATATGGTCGCAATAACCGGCTAAAGCTTCATCAATGCTGTTATCAATAACTTCATAAACCAAATGATGAAGACCTCTAGAGCTAATACTGCCTATATACATGCTAGGACGCTTACGTACTGCCTCCAAACCTTCTAAAACCTGTATCTGGTCCGCTCCATAATCTCCGTGAACAGCTATCTCTTCTTCAATATTAATATTATTCTTGTTAGCCATAAATACTGTACGTCTCCTTTACTAACAGTTACCTGTTCTTTAAAGTTTGGCTGGCAATACTGGACAAAATAATTTTATCCGTAGTCAGAATACAACTCACCGGCTCAAATTTATTAGTTAAATCTATAACATTCTTTTCACCTAATTTAGGCTTTAAAAAGAATTTATAAATATTAGCTCTTTTTTGCTTAATATTAAAAATACCAATAATATCATTTCTGTTTATTATGTAATTGTTTCCTAGATGGAGAAACATAAATTCTACTCCTTTTATACCTCGCCAAAGCTTTTTTGATAATTTCTTCAGTAATTTCTTCAGGTGTTAACGACCTTTCCAACATTACAGGAAAAATTTTTTCTGCAGGAGAAGCATCTTTTTTAATAGCTTGCCAAATGGCATATTCCAATAAAGAAGCTTTAACATCGCTAAACACCATTTTATCACAATTTACCTGCTTTATACAATCACTATGTTGCAGCCATGGGGTTATACACAGGATTTTGTGAATTTTCTCCCTGGTCAAAGCTAATTCTGCTCTTTCACACTTGCCACACATTTTCTCTCCCGGCATAAGCATTACGCCACATTTAGGACAGCGCCTATTGGGATCCAAGTGAGGAATAAAAGGGGTTGCCTCCTCCTTTTCTATAACATAGTCCGGTGGCAGGCTGCCTGTAAAAAACCTAATATCTTTAATTTTATAAGAATGTTTACGCCCTGCCTCTACCGGTATAAAACTATTAATTTTCCCCAGCAGCTGTCTTTTTAACATCATAAGATTATTAGACCAGGCAGCATTATCAGTATTAATAGTCAATACCTCACCTATTAATCTGACAGGTTTGGAATGCTTGGCTGTTATTTGTCCTGCTATCTCCTGCCAATTGGCTTGAAGATAATAAAAAATATATTTTTCTTTGGAAAAAGCGGTTTTTAAGCCTTTTAATATCCAGCTTTCTAATTCTTTCACATTATTCCTCGCTTATTCTGCCATTTTCCACATAAAAATATTTACTGTCCGGTAAATATTTAACTAATTCCTTATCATTCACCGTTAAAAAAGTCTGAACCTTGCCGTTAATAAAAGTTAATAATTGCTTACGCCTATTACCGTCCAGCTCACTCATAACATCGTCTAAAAGCAGCACAGGATATTCTTCCCTGTTTTCTTTAATAAACTCCAACTCCGCTAATTTCAAAGCTAAAGCACCGCTTCTTTGCTGACCCTGTGAACCGTAAGATTTTAAATTATTGGCATTAACCTTAATAACTAAATCATCACGATGAGGACCAATACTGGTATAACCTCTCAAAATATCCAAAGCACGACGTTTCACTAATTCTTGCCGATAAAAACTCCTAAACTCATCTTTTTCCTGTAAATTATTCTCAATTTCACTGTCTTGAGCAGTTTTTAAAAGATAATCAACACTAAATACTTCTTTTGCTTCTGTAATTCTCCCATAAACCTCTGCAGCAATTTCACTTATTTTAGAGAGAACCTCCAACCTTATCACTACAATTTCGGCAGCTACCGCAGCTAATTCTTCATCCCAAATTTTTAACTGCTCTTCATCAGTTACTTCTGTGTCGCGGGCATTTTTCAGAAATTTATTTCTTTGGGAAAGTATTTTATTATACTTAACTAATAGCTCATAATAATATTTATTCGTCTGGGCTATTTCCATATCCAAAAATTTTCTTCTTAATCCAGGCTCTCCCTTCACAATCTGCAAATCATCAGGAGCAAAAAGCACCACATTCAATAACCCGTAGTGCTCCTTGGCTGATATTTTATTATCATTAAGGTAAATTTCTTTTTTCCACCTGTTAAGCTGCAGCCACCTTTTTACAGTTATTTTATTTTCCGTAAAATTATTAGTAAATCTAACTTCAGAGCAAAAACTGTCAGCAGTAAATCTTACTAATTCATCTTCGTTTCTAGTTCTGGCCGGTATACCAAACGCAGCGTAATAAATAGCTTCCAGAAAATTGGTTTTCCCTTGGGCATTATCCCCATAAATAATATTAACGGCATTTTGCAAGGGTAGATTCAAACTGGCATAATTGCGGAAGTTTTCCACGCGCAAATTAGTAATTTTCATAGAACTAGAATATTACTCTAACAGGAGTAACTATGTATAAATAATCTTCTTCACTTAAAGGACGGAGGCAGGCAGGACTTAAAGAGTTATTCATCTCCATAGTAATGCCTTCACTGCCGGCATTTTTTAGAATATCCATAATATACTTGGAGTTAAAAGCAATATTTAATCCGTCTCCTACAGTGGTACAATCCACAACTTCCTTGCCCTGTCCTAAATCACTGATGCCACTGGTTAAAGTAATATTATCCTGATTAATGGTCATCCGAACAATATTGTAATCATCCTTAGAGAATAAGGACACCCTCTGAACAGCTTTTTCCATATCCTGACAAGTAAAAGTTATCTTTGTAGAAAACGTAGGAGGCACAACCCGGCGGTAATTAGGGAATGAACCTTCGATTAAACTGGAAATAATCTTTAAGGCGCCTATTTTAACCTGAATCTGCCTATGCTGCAAAGATAATTCCACTTCTTCAGGAATATCTTTGTTTAAGTTATTAGCAATTTCCTTTAACAAACGGGAAGGAATAATCATGGAATATTCCGTATCATCTGCATCATCCAAAGTTACGGTTTTAATAGCTAATCTATGAGTATTGGTACCAACACAGGTAATGCTGTTTCCCTTCTTCTCCATAAGAACACCGGTGAACAAAGGCCGGCTTTCATCAGTAGAGCAAGCATAAATAGTCTTTTTTATTAAATCACTAATTTTATCTTCCGGGAAAACTAAAGCCTTGTCTCCTGCAAATTCCGGAAAAGGCGGATAATCGTCTTTTTCCATCAGAGGAATGCTGTATTTACCCTTTTGAGAAGTAATATTAAGTTCTGTATCAGTGTCATTTTTTTCCAGATAAATAGTTTCTTTATCGAATTTAGCTAATAAATCAGAAAAAGATCTGGCAGGAACTAAAATATCACCGTCCATTTCTCCCTGTACTTCACAGGTATCACTCATAAAGAAATTAACGTCCATAGCAATAATTTCTAAAGCGTTGCCTTGCAAAATTAAATGTATACCGGAAAAAATAGGTGCGTTAGGGCTGGAAGCTATAGCTTTTTTAACTATGTTTACCTCTTTGGCTAGTATTGTACTTTCACATGAAAATTTCATCGTTGTCCTCCTTAAGGATTTATTATCTATTATCGTTATATTATATAAAAATAGTATTCGTAGTATTAGGGCCTGTGGATATGTGGAAAAGTGTTTCCAGCCTGCATTCTTGCTTAATTTCTTTCAGGTAAAACTTGTAGATAACTTGTTGCCTGTTATTAACATATACACAGGATTTGCCCAATTTAAACTTATCAACAGTTTAATTCACAACTTTTCAACATGTTTATACACCGATTGTTGATAACTATTTCTTTAACCTATCGGACATTTCTTCTATAAGAGCCTTTAAATGAAGATCCTGTGCCATATCTTTAGAAATTTTTTCACAGGCGTGAATAACAGTAGTATGATCACGTCCTCCAAAAAATTCCCCGATTCTTGGTAAAGAATAGTCTGTGAGTTCTCGGCATAAATACATAGCTATTTGTCTGGGAAAAGCCACATTCCTCGTTCTTTTTTTAGCTAAAAAATCATCTTTTTTGATTTTAAACTTAGCTGCTACTAATTGCTGAATAGAATCTACAGAAATTATTTTTTGGGCAGTATCAAGATTAAAATCTTTTAAGGCCTTTTTAGTTAAGTCTAAGGTAATCGGTTCCCTGGAAAATTGTGAATAGGCAATAACTTTTGTATAAGCTCCCTCCAATTCACGAATATTTTTAGTAATAGAACTTGCCATGAGGAGAATAACGTCTTTAGGAAATTCTATATTGTCCTTTGCTGCCATATTGTGCAGAATAGCCATCCTAGTTTCCAAATCAGGAGGCTGAATATCGGCGATTAATCCCCAACCAAAGCGGCTGGTTAATCTTTCTTCCAAAGTATCCAATTCCGAAGGTTTTCTATCACTAGTTATGATAATTTGTTTATCAGCTCTGTGCAGCGCTTCAAAAGTATGGAAGAATTCTTCCTGGGTACTTTCTTTTTTTCTTAAAAACTGAATATCATCAATAAGCAGTACATCTATATTGCGGTATTTATTACGAAAAGCTTCCATGGAGTTGTTTTGGATAGAATTAATCAGTTCATTAGTAAAAGTTTCGCTGGAAATATAAAGTACTTTCATTTCCGGATTGTTTTTTAGAATTCTGTTGCCAATAGCATGCATTAAGTGAGTCTTTCCCAGTCCTGAAGCACTGTATAAAAACAATGGATTGTAAACCTTGGCAGGTGCTTCTGCTACAGCTAAAGCTGCTGCATGGGCAAAACGATTGGAATTGCCTATAACAAAGTTTTCAAAAACATACTTTCCCACTAGATTAGAATGAAAAGGGTCTTCTCTGTAAGAAGCAGTGGGTTTTTGTTTAATCGTTGTTACTTCCGGAGGAAAAAGCGTTGTTTGAGGTTCATCTTTTTCTTTTCCTGCCAGTATTTTCAACTTCATTTTTTTTTGGCAAACAGTACTGATTAAAGCTTCTAATTCGTTTTTATATTTACTTTCGATCCATTCTTTGGTAAAAGGATTGTCTACAGTAATTGTTAATAAATCATTGGTCAGTTTAACAGGTTCAGCTGTCTTAATCCATTTAGTATAGCCCAGTTGGTCAGAACTGGTTGCTATTTTTTCCAAAAATGTGTTCCAGATTTGGGACATATTTGTATTATTCATTTGTACGTCTTCCTTTTTATGTTAATCGCTTGTATATTATACAACATTTAGCTCCAAAAAGAAAAAAAAATTTCTGTGCATAATTTTATAACCTGTGCATAACTTAAAAATATAAAATAGCTATAATCCCAGTAAATTTCCTGCTTAACAAAGTTATCAACAAGAGTGAAAAAAAATAGGTAAGTTATGAACAGCTGTGGATAACTTTGTTATGTAAATATACTATCTTTGGCATTTTTTGAGGGGATAAAGTTCATATATAGTACTAAAAAAAATAGTCTAATTTTTTTCCACATGTGGATAACTTAAAGTAAAAAAAATAGTAAATTTAGGAAAATAGTGTTTTAATGTTGACAGTTTTTAGTTTCTAACTTATAATCTTGATAGCTGTCAAAAGCGGTAGTATACTGTTTTCAGTGTTTTTTGACATAAAGATTTGGCAAGGAGGTAGTAAAATGAAGAGAACTTTTCAACCTAATAACACTAGGAGAAAAAGAACCCACGGTTTTAGAGAAAGAATGAAGACCCAAGGTGGCAAACAAGTCTTAAAAAGAAGACGTGCAAAAGGCAGAAAGAAGTTGTCTGCATAATATGTAAATAGGCCGCCTCAAAAGCGGCCTATTTTATAGTGCAGGCGGTATAAGCCATTGGAAAAGAAAAATTATGTTGGATTTACAAAAAAACAACGTGTGAAAGCTGCTCTTTTATTTCAAAAAATATATAAGAGTGGCCGTTCTGTAGTTGATTCTTATGGGGTTTTCTATATTCTCCCCTCTACCGACGGACAGGGTAAAATCGGCCTGGCCGTAGGCAAAAGAATTGGCAATGCGGTTATAAGAAACAGGGTAAAAAGACTAATGCGGGAAGTTTATCGTACTAATCAGGAGAAACTCTCCAAACCGGTATATATAATTTGGGTTGCCCGCCAAAGATTAGCAAATGCAGATTTACCAACCTTTGAGCGTGTGTTTAATCGTTTGGCTGCTAAAGCCGGATTGTTAAAGGGAAAATAAGGAAGGTTTTATGAAGCAAATAGCGATTCTGCTTATACTTTTTTATCAAAAATGTATTTCACCCCTCTTCCCTCCTCATTGCAGGTTTTATCCAACTTGTTCCCAGTATGCTTTGGAAGCGGTGGAAAAATATGGATTTATCAAGGGCAGTTTTTTAGCCGTAAAACGGATATTAAAATGCCATCCCTATCATAAAGGCGGCTATGATCCTGTACCTTAAGGATGCAAGCTACAATGAGTAAAATAAGAGAACAATTTAAGGAGTGATAACTTGGAATTTTTAAGCTCGATGGTACAAGAATTTGTAAAAGTTATTTACAGTTTAACTCAGACAATCGGCTTTCCTAACTATGGATTAGCCATCATTATCATGACTGTTTTAGTAAAAATAGTCCTCTACCCTTTAACAGCTAAGCAAATTGCCTCTACGAAAGCTATGACTGCTATGCAGCCTAAGATGAAGGCATTACAAGAAAAGTACAAGAATGATAAAGTAACATTGAATGCCAAATTAGGTGAATTGTATAAGGAAGAAGGAGTTAACCCCCTGGCTGGATGTTTGCCCCTGATTGTACAAATGCCTATTATGATTGGTATTTTCTATGGTATTAGGGACTTTAATTATATTGGGCCTGCTAATTTCCTTTGGATGCAAAGCATTGCAGATCCTGATCCCTATTATATTTTGCCTATTCTCTCTGCCCTGACGACTTTTATTCAATCCAAGCAGACTATGCCTGCTGGCGAAGGTGCAAATGCTGCTCAAGGCAAAGTTATGTTGTATTTTATGCCAATTTTTATTGGTTATATCAGTTTTAAGTTCCCCGCTGGTCTTGTTTTATATTGGGTTGTGATGAATGTTATGCAAATTGCCCAACAAGCCATTATGACAAAGAAAGCGTAGAATAAACGTTGGATTAGGAGGTAAGGCAATGAAAGTTGTAGAAAAAACAGGAAAAACAGCGGATGAAGCTGTACAAGCAGCTTTAGAAGAATTGAATGTGCCTCGTGATCAAGTAGAAGTAGAAATTTTAACAGCGTCATCCAAAGGTTCTTTGTTCGGGCTTTTTGGTGGACGTGAAGCAAAAGTAAGAGTAACCTTACGGGATACTGAAGTGGTAACTGAAACTGGGACTGTGAAAGCAGCAGCAGTAGAAGCAGTCACAGAAACGGCAGAAGCTCTTGAACCTGTCAGCTCTTCAGAAGATGACAGCGCTAAGGAAGCAGAAGAAAGACAGGCCGCTGTTAACGATGCTAAAGAATTCTTGCAGAAATTATTCAAATCCATGGGAATGGATGTTGCTATTGAAAAGTTTTATGCAAAGGAAGAAAACGGTACCATGTTTAAGCTGCATGGCGAGGGATTAGGAGTTTTGATTGGTAAACATGG
>Ga0172378_10005296_pt1 | contig 12044 bp, 8 predicted proteins | sample GrowelOW332metaG_FD_119755 | JGI IMG/M metagenome (GOLD analysis project Ga0172378, IMG submission 119755) | Groundwater microbial communities from an aquifer near a municipal landfill in Southern Ontario, Canada - Pumphouse #3_1 metaG | ecosystem: Environmental > Aquatic > Deep subsurface >... | reverse complement strand
TGCTGATGTTAAAGAGTATTTATTGTCTCAAAAGATAATTATCAGAAATTACGATGAAATTAATAATGCGTTATCAGACTTAGATTCTGCAAGTTTGCTAATTGGTTCCTCAAAAACAAATTTCGATGTTTTCTCGGCTGTAAATTCTTCCTGCAAAATTGTACGTGGAAATTCCACAATTGCTCTTTTGAAAGCTATAAGAAATGAACAAGAGATTGCAGGAATGCATGCGGCAATGATTCGTGATGGAGTAGCATTGGTGAAATTCCTTCGTTGGCTTGAGGCGGCTGTTCCAAAAGGGAATGAAACAGAGCTAAGTGTTGATGTGAAACTGCATGAATTAAGAGCTGCGCAAGATATGTATATGGGTGAGAGCTTTGATACAATTGCTGGCTATAAGGAACATGGGGCAATTGTTCATTACTCTGCAACTCCGGAAAGTTCATCAGTTTTAAAGTCCGAAGGTTTTTTACTGCTTGATTCGGGTGCTCAGTATTTAGACGGAACAACAGATATTACCCGCACTATTGCTTTAGGACATTTGACAGAGGAAGAGAAGATTGATTATACTTTGGTTCTGAAAGGGCATATCGCTATTGCAACTTGTAAATTCCCTTATGGAACCCGTGGCGCGCAGATTGATGCGCTGGCTCGTGTTGCTTTATGGCAGAGGGGATTGAACTATTTACACGGAACCGGGCATGGTGTTGGTCATTTCCTGAGTGTGCATGAAGGGCCGCAAAGCATTCGATTGAATGAAGTTCCGGTATTGTTATTGCCCGGAATGTTAACGTCAAATGAACCTGGAATATATAAAGGTGGCCGGCATGGCATTCGTATTGAGAATCTTACCTTGGTACGCCGTGATATTGAAACTGAATTTGGTGAGTTCTACCGTTTTGAGACTGTAACACTTTGTCCTATAAGTACTGAAGGCGTTATTAAATCTCTTCTTTCTGATTCAGAGATTAATTGGTTGAATGATTACCATAAATTGGTTTTTGATAGATTGAGTCCCTATCTTGATGTAGAGGAGATTTCCTGGTTGAGAGCAAAAACTGTAGCTATTTGATTGTTACAGTACATTAAGTTGAACCATATATATGAAATAAAATGGCATTAATAAAATCAGTAAGAGGTTTTACACCAGAGTTTGGCGAAAATTGTTTCCTGGCAGATAATGCGACAATTATTGGTGATGTGAAAATGGGATCCGAATGCAGTATCTGGTTTGGTACAATATTGCGTGGAGATGTTAATTCTATTCGCATTGGGAATAGGGTTAATATTCAGGATGGTTCTGTTTTGCACACCTTATATCAGAAATCTACCATTGAAATAGGAGATAATGTTTCTGTGGGTCACAATGTTACCATTCACGGTGCCACCATAAAGGATTATGCATTAGTGGGAATGGGCTCTACGATACTTGACCGCGCTGTTATTGGTGAAGGGGCAATTGTTGCTGCCGGTTCTTTGGTATTAAGTAATACGGTTATTGAACCAGGAAGTATCTGGGGGGGAGTACCTGCAAAGTTCATTAAGAAAGTAGATCCTGCTCAGGCAAAAGAGCTGAATGAGAAGATAGCGCATAACTATCTTATGTATTCTGAATGGTATAAGTAATCACTAAGTCTTATAAAAATAAAAGCGTTCGGCTCTTTGGTCTTTAAAAACCATTAAGCCGAACGCTTCTATTTTATCCTTAATTTGGGGAGTTTGTTATATTCAAAAATTAATCTGACTTAAGATTAGTTCGCTTGCTCCCAGATTTTTTGTAACATAGTTGCCTGCATTTGAGCCGCTTTCTTTCAGGAACTCTTTGTCAGAAGTCATTTTGTCCAGTAACTGATTTAGCTCTTCACCATCTTTTATAGAAAAGGCGCCCTTTTCTTCTATAAGCTGTCTGGCTTCCATAAACTTTTGGTATTTAGGACCAAAGATAACCGGTATGCCATATACTGCAGCTTCCAGAATATTATGAATACCTACCCCAAATCCTCCGCCTATATAGGCTATTTCGCCATATCGATAAATGGAAGAAAGAAGTCCATATCCGTCAATGATCAAACAATCCGCGTTCTTCACATTCTGTTCATTTGCTTTTGAATAGCGAACATAAGGACGTTTCAGCTTACTGATTATTTCTACTAAATGGTTTTCATCAATTACATGCGGGGCAATAATTAACTTAATCCCAGGATGTGTGTTGAAATATTCAATAAAAAGATCTTCATCAGGAGCCCAGGAACTTCCGGCAACAATTGTCAGTGACTCTCTCTTAAAGGCTTCTACTAAAGGTAGGTCCTTTGCTTCCTGTCTGATTTCAAGAACTCTGTCAAAACGAGTATCTCCCACAACAGTCACTTTTTCTATGCCAATTTTGGAAAGAAAACGCTTGGATGTTTCGTTCTGAACGAATAACTGGTCAAAATTTGATAAAACTTTGCGATAAGAGCCTCCATACCATTTAAAGAAAACCTGATCTTTACGGAAAATGGACGAAACACTGTACACAGGAATTTGCCTTTTGTTTAGCTCATTCAGGTAGTTTTTCCAAAATTCGTATTTGATAAAGAAAGCCATGCATGGCTGTATTATGTCCAGGAACTTCTTTACATTGCGGGGTTTATCAAGAGGCAGATAACAAACGATATCTGCTCCTCTATAATCCCTGCGCACTTCGTAACCTGATGGCGAAAAGAACGTGAGCAATATTTTATATTCAGGATATCTTTTTTTGATTCTTTCAATTAGAGGACGTCCTTGCTCAAATTCGCCCAAAGAAGCAGCATGAAACCAAATGTATTTTGCGTCTTTTTCTTTTTGTTGACGAAGTAGCTCATATACAATCCAATGCCCTTTCATCATCTTGCGTGGCTTTCTACTGAAAGGTGCCATTAGATGAATTAACAATGAGTATATATAAATACCTAAATTATAAAGCATGTTTGTCTTTTTACTTTTTTATTTCATTGATTGCTCTTTGCATTCGGGCAATTGTTTCTTCTTTCCCTAATACTGCCGAGATATCAAACATGTGTGGTCCTTTTCCTTCTCCAACCAATGTGAGACGGAAGGCATTCATGATATTTCCCAGATGATATTCTTTGTTTGCAACCCAGTCCATTACAATTTTTTCCTGATTTTCCAGAGAAAAATCCTCAATCGCTTCAAGTACATGCATAAGTTCTGTCATTTGAGCAGGAGAATCTTCTTTCCAGCGTTTTTTTACAGTCTTTTCATCATATTCTGTTGGAGCGACAAAGAAGAATTTGCATTGATCCCAAAGTTCCTTCACAAAGCTTACACGTTCTTTCATTAATCCAACAACGGTAATTACCTTTTCTAAAGGAGCTTTTACGCCTTGTTCTTTCATATAAGGTAAGAATAGTGCTGCTATCTCTTCGTTTGACTTAAGCTGAATATATTGGTGATTGAACCATTTGCCTTTTTCATAATCGAATTTTGCGCCGGCTTTACTGCATTTTTGAAGATTAAATAGTTGGATAAGCTCATTCATGTTCATAATTTCCTGATCGTTGCCCGGATTCCATCCCAGCAATGCAAGGAAATTGATTACGGCATCCGGCAGATAACCCGCCTCGCGGTAACCCGAAGATATTTCTCCGGTTTTAGGATCATTCCATTGCAAAGGGAACACGGGGAAACCAAGACGATCTCCATCGCGCTTGCTCAGTTTACCGTTTCCGTCTGGTTTAAGCAATAGTGGGAGATGGGCAAATTCGGGCATGGTATCTTCCCAGCCAAAGGCACGGTAAAGAAGTACATGCAATGGTGCGGAAGGCAACCATTCTTCGCCACGAATTACGTGAGAGATCTCCATTAAATGATCATCTACAATATTTGCAAGATGGTAAGTAGGCAATTCATCAGCCGATTTATATAAAACCTTATCATCTAATATGGAAGAGTTGATAATTACTTCTCCGCGAATGATGTCTTGAACATGAACGTTTTCATTGGGCTCAATATTCATTCTAACCACGTATTGTTCTCCAGACTCAATTAAACCTTTAACCTCTTCTGCGGAAAGAGTCAAAGAGTTACGCATACTCATGCGGGTAGAAGCGTCATATTGAAAGTTCTTTATCTCTGTACGTTTGGCTTCCAGTTCTTCAGGAGTATCAAAAGCGATGTATGCTTTCTCGTTATCTAATAATATTTTAACATACTTCTTGTATATTTCCTTGCGTTCTGACTGACGGTAAGGTCCGTAGTTTCCGCCAAAGCTTACTCCTTCATCGAACTTGATGCCTAACCATTGGAAGGCTTCGATAATGTATTCTTCTGCCCCAGGAACAAATCGGTGAGAATCAGTGTCTTCTATGCGAAATATCATTTCCCCACCGTGCTGACGGGCAAATAAATAGTTGTATAATGCTGTGCGTACTCCGCCAATATGTAATGCTCCTGTTGGACTTGGAGCAAAACGAACTCTTACTTTTCTTTCTGTCATATTGCTTTGATATAATATAAAATCGAGGCAAAATTAATTTATTTTTTTCGAACTACAGCATAACTTTAGTGTTTGTGTTGGTGTTAATGATAAAAAAGAGCATTCTTATTGTTTTTTTTTGTATTTTTCGGCAAAAATAGGATTCAGATGAATAAGTTTAAGAATAGAAAACGCTCTTCATATAAAGATTTGATATATAAGACGCTGATTTTCCTTGCTACGGTGACGGTAATTGTTTACTTTTTGCCTCGTAGTGGTAAGTTTAACTATCAATTTGATATTGATAAACCTTGGAAGTATGGATTGCTGACTGCCTCCTTTGACTTTCCTATTTATAAAGATGAAGTGTTGGTTAAGCAACAACAGGACAGTATTATGAAGTTCTATAAGCCTTATTTTCAATTTGATCAGACTAAGGAACAAAAGGCTCTTTCAAAACTTAAAACAGACTTTCAAGGAGAGCTGAAAATGAAAATGCTTTCAGTTTATTACTTTCAACATATAAATGCTGTACTGAAAAGCATTTATAGAGCTGGTATTGTGGCTAGTGCTGAAATGACAAACATAAAGAAAGGAAAGATTCAGGCAGTTATGGTGGCTAAAGATAAAATGGCGAATGTTAAACCTGCTGTTGAACTCTTTACAACTAAAACAGCTTATGAATACTTGCTCAATGCTGATACGGTTCATTTTAACAAAGAGATACTTCGGCAGTGCGATCTGGATAATTATATTATTCCTAATCTGGCATTTGATAAGAAGAAATCAGAAGAGGCAAAGAATGAACTCTTTGGAACAGTTTCATGGGCTATAGGGCTGGTTCAATCGGGACAGAAAATTATAGATAGGGGAGAGATTGTAAATGAGCGGACTTTCCGGATTCTGGAATCTCTCAAGAAAGAATCCATAAAAAGAAGTGGATCTGTAAATCAGCAGCGTCTTATTCTGGGTGGTCAGGTACTTTTTGTAGGTATACTTATGTTCTTTTTTATGCTTTATCTTGATTTGTTCAGAAAGGATTATTATAAGCATAAAGGTGGATTATCATTACTGTTTGCCCTCACAATCTTTTTTTCTGTGCTAACCACCTTAATGGTAAAGTACAGTTTCTTTAATGTATATATGGTTCCTTATGCCATGCTGCCTATTGTAATAAGAGTTTTCCTTGATTCGCGAACGGCCTTTATGACTCACGTTGTTACGATTCTGATTTGTTCCATTACTTTGCGTTTCCCTTATGAATTTATTCTATTGCAGTTGTCAGCTGGAATTGTTGCAATCTACAGCTTGCGTGAGTTGTCACAACGCTCCCAGCTATTCCGAACTGCGTTCTTAATTGTACTAGGTTATGCTGCTTTGAATTTCTCGTTGGAAATGATTCACGAAAATGATATTTCGAAAATCAATTGGAGTATGTATACGAGTTTTATTATAAATGGTATATTGCTGCTTTTTGCTTACCCGTTGCTTTTTCTTTTGGAGAAAACGTTTGGGTTTACTTCCAACGTTACTTTGGTAGAGCTTTCTAATATTAATAATAACTTATTGCGGAAGTTGTCCGAAGTGGCACCCGGAACATTCCAACATTCTATGCAGGTAGCAAATCTGGCTGCCGAAGCTGCTATAAGAGTAGGAGGTAAAAGTCAGTTGGTAAGAACCGGAGCCCTCTATCACGATATTGGAAAGATGGAAAATCCGGCATTCTTTACAGAGAATCAGTCGGGGGTGAATCCGCATAAGTCATTAAGCTACGAACAAAGTGCGCAAGTGGTTATTAATCATGTGCATGATGGGCTGAAACTGGCCGAAAAAAACAACTTACCCAAAGTGATTAAAGATTTTATCAGTACGCATCACGGACAAGGTAAAACCAAATATTTTTATGTCTCCTGGAGAAACGAAAATCCGGATAAAGAGATCGATGAAGATGTATTTACTTATCCGGGCCCAAATCCTTTCTCCAAGGAGACGGCCATTCTCATGATGGCGGATTCTGTGGAAGCAGCTTCCCGCAGTTTGCCCGAATATACGGAAGAGTCTATCAGTAATTTGGTGGAAAAGATTATTGATTCGCAGGTGGAAGAGGGCTTTTTTAAATATTGCCCCATCACATTTAAGGATATTGCTACAATAAAATTGGTGTTTAAGGAGAAACTTCGTACTATATACCACACAAGAGTAAGGTATCCGGAATTAAAAAAATAAGGAGCGGTTGGCTTTTAATGCGATCTTGTACAAAACAATGTATTCTTCTGTACAAAAGAATTAATTGTTCTGTACAAAAGAAAACATTCTTTTGTACAAGGGAATATTATTCTTTCAGGTTGTTTTTTAACTGTTCCAATAGTCCTTCGCAGGCATCCTCGAGAATATCCAGAACTTGTTCGAACCCTGATGCACCGCTAAAATAAGGGTCGGGAACATAATCAATCTGAATGCGCTGGCAGAAGTCTGTCATGCGGCGTATTTTCTGTTGTGCCTCGGGTGATGGCGCCAATTCACGGAGGTCGTCAATATTCCGGTCGTCCATTCCTAGTATCAGATCGAAATCATCAAAGTCTTCAACCTTTACCGGTCTGGAACGGCTCACCAGCTCATAACCACGCCTGGCAGCATGTGCGCGCATTCGTGGATCGGGCAGTTCACCCTGATGATAATTTAGTATTCCGGCAGAATCAACTTTGATCGTCTTTTCCAGCCCTTCTCTTTCAAGATATGTTTGCATAATTCCTTCCGCCAACGGAGAGCGGCAAATGTTTCCAAGGCAGACAAACAGAACTCTGTATTTTGTTTTTTCACTCATAATTTAAAAAGGATCTACGTCATAATAAACAATCAATGATTTAAAACGTTCGTCTTCTATCATCTCTTTCTGCACCTGCAAAAGCAGCATCCTGGCTTTCTCCATAGATGCATTGCATTCAATTTTTACAATAATTTTCTTGATGAACAATGACTGAATGCGGGCAACAGGAGGATTATCGGATCCCAGTACGCGACTGCCGAAAATACCTGTCAGCTTCTCGGCCATGGTGCGTGCCATGATATCCAGCAAATCGGCATTCCGGTTTTTAAGATACACATACACCAGTCTGTAATAAGGAGGATAACGGAATATCTGACGTTCTGCCAGCTGATCATTGTACATCTGCTGATAATTGTTTGCTATTACCTGATGAATAACGGGGTGATCTATTGATTTTGTCTGCAATATAACCAACCCTTGCTTATTCTTTCTTCCCGCTCTTCCCGATACTTGCGCCATCAATTGGAAAGCCCTTTCGTAAGAACGGAAATCCGGATAATTGAGCATCGTGTCGGCATTTAGAATTCCTACCACACTAACATTATCAAAGTCGAGCCCCTTTGAAACCATCTGAGTGCCGATTAGTATATCTGTTTTCCCCTGTTCAAAGTTTGCAATTATCTTTTCGTAGGCCGTGCGGGTACGCGTAGTGTCCAAATCCATCCGGGCCACTCTCGTTTCAGGGAAAAGCGCCTTAATATCATCTTCCACCTTTTCGGTTCCAAAACCACGATTTACTAACTCCACACTTTCACAAGCCGGACAAGAACGTGGCACCTGATAAGTGTAACCACAATAGTGGCAGGTTAGTTGATTAATCCCTTTATGATAGGTGAGGCTCACATCACAGTTTTTGCATTTAGGTACCCAGCCGCAGGTTTTACATTCAATCATAGGAGCAAAGCCTCTGCGATTCTGGAAAAGAATAACCTGCTCTTTTTTATCTAATGCTTTGCGAACATATTCCAGCAACATTGGAGAGAACTGTCCGTTCATCCGTTTCTTGCGCGCGAGCTCTTTAATATCTACCGGAAGAATCTCGGGTAACTGAATATCCTGGTATCGTTCGTTCAACTCAACCAATCCATATTTACCGGTGGTGGCGTTATAGTAAGTTTCAATGGCAGGAGTGGCAGTACCCAATAATGTTTTTGCACCATATAAAGAAGCAAGGACGATTGCTGCATTTCGGGCGTTATAGCGTGGTGCGGGATCATATTGCTTATAGGTATTTTCATGCTCCTCATCTACAATTACTAAACCAAGATTATGGAAAGGAAGGAAGATGGAAGACCGAACTCCAAGTATAATATCATACCCCTCGTTTCCTAATTGCTTACGCCATATTTCAACCCTTTCAGCATCTGAAAACTTAGAATGATAGATGCCCAGCTTGTTTCCAAAAACTCGTTTTAACCGTTCGGTAATCTGTGTTGTCAGAGCAATCTCCGGTAGCAGATAAAGAACTTGCTTTCCTGCTTTGATTGCTTTCTCGATAAGATGAATGTAAACTTCAGTTTTTCCGCTTGAAGTTACCCCATGAAGCAGGCATACATCTTTTTTCTTGAAGCTGGTCTGTATCTCTTGGTAAGCCTGCAACTGATATTCATTGAGCGGATTTATTCCTTTTGTTGATCGGATCTCGGAAGCTAGCCTACCTATTTCATATTGATAAACCTCAAAAACTTTTTTCTCAACCAAACCATTAAAAGCAGCAGGTGAGGCATCGGCCTTTTTTATCAGCTCTTTCTTGCTCACTTCCTTCAGCGTTCCATCATTAAGAAAACGCGAAAGCTCAATATACTTCATTAAAAGGGCCAACTGTTTTGGTGCACGAGCCAGTTCATTGAAAAGCTTATGCAGATAAGCCTCTTCTTTAGCGGCATCACTTAACCGAACACGAATTTCAAGCTTTGGCTGATAATTTCGCTTTAGTTCCTCTTTTACAAAGATGGCTTCCTTGTCAAGCAGAGATTTAATGACGGGTAAAAGATTCTTTAATTCACTATCTTTCTCTAACTGACTAACGGTCTGCTCCGGTTTTTTCTCTAATAAGCTTATTAATGTCTGCTCGCGTTCCATTAATGGTACCGAGTATTCAAAATCCGGGTTAAATTCTACAATTGTTTCACTTTCCAGTTTTAATCCCGAGGGTAACGCTGCTTTATAAACATCGCCCTGCGTACAAAGATAGTAAGTAGAAATCCACTCCCAGAATTTGAATTGTTGTGGAAGGAGTATCGGGTCTTTATCAAGAATGGTTGTAACCTCTTTAGTCTCGTATCCTTCGGGAGCAGAGTAGTGCATGTTGTATACTATTGCAGTATAAAACTTTTTGCGCCCGAAAGGCACAATTACCCGACATCCAATTTGCACATCTTTTGCCATCTCTTCGGATAGAGAATAAGTAAAGCATTTGGGTAACGGGAGAGGTAATATAACGTCTGCAAACTTTTTCACACTATTTCTTTTTGGTGTGGCAAAGATATAAAAAAGGAGGCTTCCCAAAATGAGAAACCTCCTTTTTTATATGGAGTATGTGCTTTTTAGAAAATGTAGGCTACGGAAACCTGCCACATCTTTGTTTTGGTTTTAAAGGATGAACCATCAATAACACCGGTTAATTCTCCTAAGTCGCCGTTTGCAAAATTCTTTTTGGCTGAATCAGTCAAAGGCAAATTATAATTAATGCCAAGTTGCAAATGCTTGATTAGCTTAACGCCACCACCAATATTTATTGAAACCTCAGCCTTTTTTCTATCAATAGAAGGTGTAGAGCCCGATTTGTCTTCATTTACAAGATTAAGTAAATCGTCAGTCAGGTTATCACTGTCAATATTAAAGGAGAAGCTTGGACCTGCAGCTAAAAATATACTGGCAAGACTTCCTAATCCGATAGAATATTTCAGATTAACTGGAATATCAATCGATTGTTGCTTGTTTGTTACTGCATCATTGCTTGTAGAGGTGAACTTTGTTCCCCTTTCTGAATAAAGCAAAGATCCATCGAGTCCTAAACCGATAATTGGAATATTAATATCTAGCATTGGGCCAACAAAGAATCCGGTCATATTCTCAGTTTTGAAATTACTGTTTAATCCTGTAAAGTCAGCATTGGCAAGGTTTAACCCTCCTTTAACCCCCAGCTTAATTTGTGCCTGAGCAGGGATAGCCATAAGCAAACACATCGCTACCGAAAGAATACTAAAAATCTTTTTCATAATCAATAATTGTTTTAGTTTGACTGCAAAAATATATATAAATATTGAATTGTGTGTATCATTAAGAATAGAAATTAGAATCTGAACCTTCGCTCTATGCATAATAGCTTTGTCTTTTACCCGCTTTTTTTCTGGAATTGCTAGTAACGTATAAAAAAACGTTCTTAAGCTTGATATTATTCGCCTTTTTCAGTTGAAACTGTTATCTATTATTGAGCTCAGGTAAAATGAATGTACACTAATTGCCTTTTGACTTTATTTGATTATAAGGACTATTGAATGTGTTTTTGTTGCAATTGAAAGATAATCAGTGAATTACTGTGAATTTGAATAATGAAAGAGATATCGCTTAAAAAATGAAAAACATAAGGTTGTTTTTTGGGGGGTAACAAAGGTGTCTCTCTTGAAACCCTTTGATAATGGGGGTGACAAACTTTATACCGGGACATATAAAAGAAGTATTCTGGAAAGTTTGTCACACCTGATTAATAAAAATGAACAAATCCGGATATTGGCATAAAAAGAGCCGGTAGTTAAAACAACATTCATGAGCCTGTATTGTTTTTATGCTAATAGTATAGAATAATTAAGATGCTAATTTACAATATTCTAATTGCAATTCATTATCTTTGCAGCCAGAAATTATAACGATGAAATATACCTTAAAATGAATAATGATAACCCAACAAATCAGTTGCAAATAGAATTGAATGATGAAGTTGCTCAGGGAATATATGCTAATCTGGCAGTAATAACTCATTCCAGTTCAGAGTTTATTGTCGATTTTATTCGTGTGATGCCAGGACTTCCAAAAGCAGGTGTCAAGAGCCGTATAATTCTGACTCCTGAACATGCAAAGAGGTTGATGAGAGCTTTGGAAGATAACGTTCGTAAATACGAGAACTCTTTTGGGGCGATTCACCTGAATGAAGAAAGTACGATTCAACCAATTCCGGGTTTTACAGGAGAAGCATAATGCTTTCATAAAAATATAGAAATGTTAGTGGGTGTAACAGTACTTTTTGTTCTGTTAAAAAATCATTTTTGCCTGATAATCAGAAAAAACTTTGAGTAATCAATTGGTTATTCAAATATAATTCGTATTTTTGCACCCCAAAATGTATACTAGCGAAATTAATATAACAATAATATAATAATTAAAAAACGATTAAAAATGCCTACAATTCAGCAATTAGTAAGAAAAGGAAGGGCTGCTTTGGTTGATAAAAGTAAGTCTCCTGCGCTGGACTCATGTCCTCAAAGACGTGGTGTTTGCGTGAGAGTTTACACAACAACCCCAAAGAAGCCTAACTCTGCGATGCGTAAAGTAGCTCGTGTGCGCTTAACAAACCAGAAGGAAGTTAACTCGTACATTCCGGGAGAAGGACACAACTTACAAGAACACTCTATCGTATTAGTACGTGGTGGTCGTGTGAAAGACCTTCCGGGTGTTCGTTATCACATTGTTCGTGGTACATTAGACACAGCGGGTGTAGCAGGACGTACTCAAAGACGTTCTAAATACGGAACTAAACGT
>Ga0172378_10005294_pt1 | contig 12045 bp, 12 predicted proteins | sample GrowelOW332metaG_FD_119755 | JGI IMG/M metagenome (GOLD analysis project Ga0172378, IMG submission 119755) | Groundwater microbial communities from an aquifer near a municipal landfill in Southern Ontario, Canada - Pumphouse #3_1 metaG | ecosystem: Environmental > Aquatic > Deep subsurface >... | reverse complement strand
TGCTATTGACAAAGAGGCGTTAAAGCGTGGTACCTCAGTATATTTGATTGACAGGGTAATTCCAATGCTTCCTAAAAAGCTTTCCAATGGTGTCTGCTCACTAAATCCAAAAGTTGACAGATTAACTTTAAGCTGCTTTATGGAGATAGATAAAACAGGAAAGGTTCAGGACAGCAAGATAGCTGAGAGTATAATTAAAACAAAAGAAAGAATGACCTATACTAATGTTACAAAGATACTAAGGGATAAAGATCCTGAAGTGATAGAAAGGTATAATTATCTATATAAGGAATTTCTTCTTATGGAAGAACTGTTTAATGTCTTAAACAAAAGGAGAATGGATAGGGGAGCCATAGATTTTGATTTTGAAGAAAGCAAGATAACTCTAAATGAGCTTGGGAAGCCAATAGATATAGGACCTTATGAAAGAGCAATTGCTAACAGAATAATAGAGGAGTTCATGCTGGTATGCAATGAAACCATAGCAGAAACCTTCTTTTGGGCAAATGTCCCATTTGTTTATAGAATTCATGAGGATCCGGATGAAGAAAAGCTTCTTAACTTCAATGAGTTTGTTCATAATCTTGGGTATATCATTAAGTGGCAGACAAAAGTTCATCCCAAAGCACTTCAGCAGGTAATTGAAGATGTTAAGGGAAAAGAGGAAGAAACAGTTGTCAGCACACTTCTTTTAAGGTCTTTAAAGCAGGCCAGATATTCTCCGGAATGTACCGGACATTTTGGATTGGCTGCTAAATATTACTGCCATTTTACATCACCTATCAGAAGATACCCGGATCTTATGATTCATAGAATAATTAAAAGCTATATTAAAGGCCAAATTGATGATAAATTGACAGATAAGCTTAAAAAAGATGTAGAATATGCTTCAGATCAGTCCTCAATAAGAGAAAGAATAGCAGCAGAAGCAGAAAGAGAAGTTGATGACTTAAAGAAAGCAGAATATATGCAGGATAAGATTGGAAAGGAATATTCAGGCATTATATCCTCAGTTACCGGGTTTGGCTTATTTGTAGAACTGCCAAATACTGTTGAGGGTCTTATTCATATCAGTTCTCTGGGAAGTGACTATTTTAATTTTGATGAAAAACATCTGACCCTTACCGGAGAAAAAACTAAAAAAAGATATTCCCTGGGCAATAAAATAAAAATTAAGGTTTCAAGGGTTGATATGTTTACCAGAGAAATATATTTTGAAGAAGTAGAAGATGAGGCCATCGAAATACCTTTAGCCTCCCAGCAAAACAAAGATACTTTGGTATAGGAATTGCCTTATAAACTATGGTATAATATAATAAAAGACTACAAATTACTATGTAATTTTCTGAAGCAGGTGTTATAATGACTGATGAAAAAGAAAGATTTAAAAGATTGGCTGAGAATAGGAAAGCCTTCCATGATTATTTTATAGAAGAAACTTATGAAGCCGGTATTGAGCTGGTTGGGACAGAAGTGAAATCCATAAGGCTTGGTAAGGCTAACCTTAAGGACAGCTATGCTGAAGTAAGAAATGGAGAAATATATGTATGTAATATGCATATAAGTCCCTATGAGATGGGTAATATCTTCAACAAGGACCCACTACGGGAAAGAAGGCTTCTTCTTCATAAAAGTGAAATAAGAAAACTGGAAGAGTACGCAGCTCAAAGCGGATATACTCTGGTGCCCTTATCTTTATATCTTAAAAATGGAAGAGTAAAGGTAGCAATAGCAGCAGCAAAGGGTAAGAAATTCTATGATAAAAGAGATTCTATGCTGGAGAAGGATGCAAACAGAGCTATAGAAAGACATTTAAAGGAAGACAGCAGATACTAATACAATTTTTATAAATATTTACATTGCAATAACTTCATATATGAGTTATTATAAGTAAGCAAATTATTATTATCATCATGGGGGCGTAATGGTTTCGACGGAGATGAGTGATACTTAAGAAGCGAGTCGTAGGTTCTCGGAACTACGTTAAAAACTGAGAAAAATAATAAACGATAACAATAATTTAGCTTTAGCAGCCTAGTCTGCTAACGTCAGCCCGGGAGTCCCACGGCCCGGATACTGGCGTCGATAGTGGGAAAACGAGCCTGTGAAAGCTTTGACACAGGAACGGAATTTATGAAGCTACTAAAAGTATAAGCCTGCTTTTGGGCGTATACCAGAGGGAATGTTAAATCAAGAGCTGCACTCGGAGATGCTTTTGTAGAGCTGTTTTCGGACAGGGGTTCGATTCAGAAGAGTCGCCTTATGAAGTGATTCATAAGTGAAAACCTGGCTCTATCGGTGAAACCGCATCGCAATGGCGGCGGCAATACCGAGTGGTATGTTGGGAAACCAAACAGCTACTTATCGACTCATAGGCTTCTAAGTCTTAGGATATGAAGCACTAGGATGGAAGGAATAAACTAAATTTTACTTCCATAACATGCCAGGGAACTTAATTAGGAAGATTTAAATTAATTTTCTTATTAAGCTCGTGGGATAGTCAGCACCATTAGTAATAATGGATAATGTGTCTCCTCGCCTCCACCATGAGAAAAACCACACATTTTTGTGTGGTTTTTTAAGTTATATTTATAAATTTATTATAAAATTCCTCTTTTAATTTTAAAGCTTTTTCTGAATATCTGCCATTTCTGGAAGTAATGCTTTTATATTCATTTATAATAAGTTTTGCTCTCATTTTTTTCGACTTTATAACTAAATATGGTTCGATAATTTCAAGTAGTCTTATTGCATTATCATGCGTTAAAATGTAAGAATAAGATTTTTTATGGTAATTCTTATATACCTTTTTATTAATTATTTTACCCATATCTGTCTTTTCTTTGATAAATTCCAGTAACTCTAAGGTAGTAGAGCTAATACTAACACATGGAGCCGGAAACTGATTATTATGAAATCTAATTAACATAATACTTCCCTCCCCATCTATAATGCCAGCTATATATGCTTTTTCCTCATTTGTCATAATAAATCACCCATTATATTTTTTACTGTTATTTTTAAATTATACTTAATGTTAATTATATAAAATAATTTTTAAAATAAAGTAAATTTTTTTGAGAGTAATATTAAATAAAAATTAATATAAAGAGCAGAAGATTATTGAAACTATGATTGATATTACTGAAGTTGAAGTTGTAATTGAATAGAGAATTTTAATGTTTATTGCAAGTACTTGCAATAAACATTAAAAGCTATCGAGTGTTTTAAATTTTTACACTAAAACCATAAAAATATCTTGCTGATTTTGTAAATTAGAGCTATATATGGATATATAAGTTTATGTGTAAAAAAGTAAATGAGACGGCTTCATTTTATACAAAAATACGGAAGGAGGCTGCTCCAGTGAAAAAAGTTATATTGCTGATAATGGCAATTATGTTGTTATCCTCTTGCAGTTGTATAAAAAACACAGGCAGCAAAAATAATTATTTTGATAAAACAATGAATGCAACTGAAACAATTCTTAATTGCCTATCGGAAAATAATGCAGACGGAATAAAGGAGTTGCTTTGTCAAAGAACCAAGGAGCTTCCGGATATTGACAAGCAGATACAAGCCATGCTTGATTATTTTGACGGGAAAGTTGTATCGTACAATAATGAAAAAAAGTCTGTAAAAAAGACAAGTGCATCAAAGGATGATGGTGTTTGGACTGAAATATCGGCTTACGGGCATATTCCGGAAATTGTAACCGATACAGGGAAGAAATACAAAGAATTGCACGTATTTTATCGTTATGTAGATGCAAAGCAGCCGGATTTAGTTGGAGTAACTACAATTATATTAACAGGTGCTGATGGGACAGAATGTTATGTTAGCATAGAGAAACCAGATTAAATTTTTGGGGCTAACAGCAGCTGCAAAATAATTAATTAAATCTACCTCCATAGATGTAAAAATGAGTATCATTGCTCATAATATACTTATGGAGGTGTTATTTTAAAATTATCAATACAAGAGGCAAGTAAAATGCTGGGAGCAGCAATATCAACAAGGAGAAGATGGGAACCCCTCGCCTCCACCATGAGAAAAAACCACACATTTTTGTGTGGTTTTTTAAGTTATATTTATAAATTTATTATAAAATTCCTCTTTTGATTTGAATTTAAAAAGGTGTTTATGCACTGTTGCTATATTGATTGAACAGGCAGTGATAGAATGGAGCAAAGGTCACTGCCTGGATCTAAGAAGATTAAAAAGTATAAACTGCAAATTTCTAATAGAGGTAGTTTTTATTACAGTCTGTTTCCTGCCGGCTGTAGGAAATTGAATAAAACTTTTCCATTTTATATCATTTATTATTCAATTCGTCCAGCATTTCAGCTAACTCTATGGCTGAAGCACGTAAATTCGCAGGTATATTGCCTGGTCCATATTCTAAAAGTTCTTCAGTTTGAGCAAGTTCAGCTTTATATGAACATCTGTCAAATGCTCCGTTACAAATATTTAACCTAAAAGCGATATATTGATGAGCCAGTATATACCAGGCATCACCTCTAGTAGGTGTATTGAGGACTTCTTGCCATGTATAACCACATAAATTTTCATCTTGTAACTCATGGCACCATTCACATACATGATTTTTCCAATACCCTTGAGTAAGAGGTTCAGTACATGCCAATACAGGTGTTGATAGTTGCGTGATAAGTAGAGCCGTTATAACTATTTTAGCAAATAGTTTTTTCATTTTAATAACCTCCTAATTTATGATTTTTAATGGTAATAATTTTAAAAAATTGAAAATTCATTACTTATTTGATATTACCAACTCCATTTCTATTACATATTTATATTAAAATAATTTTTAAAAGATAACTAAAATAGAAAGATATACCTAAATTGTATACTATCAGCAAAGTCGGTACTCTGATATTGAGGAAAACAGGATAAAATTTTTCGCAATTATATGGACTTATGGGATTGCAATTATAGAATAAGAATATTTTTACTCTTCACGATTTTATCGCAGCGGTATATTTGGAAACGAAACAGTTACTTGTGTACCCCCGTCTCCACCAAAAGAAAAAAACCACTACTTTAAACAGTGTGGTTTTTTAAGTTATATTTATAAATTTATTATAAAATTCTTCTTTTAATTTTATAGTTCCTTTTGAATATTTGGTATTATTTGGAGTAATACTCTTATATATTTATCATTGAAACATATTGCTAAATTCACATTTAGGACATTACATCCTGCTGATAGAACTTAATAGCAAAACATTTCCGGCTTTAATATAGTTACGCTTTTGCGGTCATATTTAAGTAATTGATCCTGCTGCATACGCTGAAATTCACGAGAGACAGAAGGTCTCGCTGCACCGATTAAATCAGCAATTTCAGTCTTGCTGTGAGCAAAGGCAAATGATAATTTGTTGAATTTTTTGGATTCCTTGGATAAATAAATAATCAACTTTGTTCTCACGTCCTTTTGTGACAGAATTTTAATTTTGACGTGGAATGTTGAGGCCATGTCTGATAAAAATACTATATAGTTCGTGCTGAATTTAATGCTTTCTGTTAGCATTTTTTTTATTTGATCAAAGGGTATATATATAACTACAGTGTTTGATGTGGTCATCAAATTGAACCGATATTCTGAATCAGAAGAAAATAAAAGTGCCTCACCAAAACTGTCGCCTTTTTTTAAAATCTTTAACGTTATGTTATCACCTATGGATGAAAATTGTTGGGTTGCTAATGAACCTTCAATTACAAAACCTAGGGATTTGCATTTATCATGTTCTTGGATTATTAGAGTTTTGTTAGGATATTTCTCGATTATACAGTGATCAAATTCTATCAGCTTTTTTATGTCAAACTCAGTGAAACCATTGAACAAGTTGTTTTTTAATAATTCTTGAGTATATTTAAACATTTTTTCCTCCAAAGTGTAACTATAGTTACATATTTCCTTTATTAAAACCATTATACTATATTTATGCTATTTTTAATACTGTTTAATTTGATTAAGTTTAGTTTAATTATGATATGAATGTTTTTATTATGTATTGTGGTTAAAATTTTCCTAGGAAAGAAGGAATTTTGATGCGATTTGTTATTGTTGCCGGTACACCATCATCCGGGAAGACATCGGTTATGGTTCATGTGATTCGCCATCTTTTGAAGAGTGAATTTTCAGTTGCAGCTTGCAAAATTGACTGTTTACAGACTTCGGATGATAAGAAGTACCAACGACTTGGAATACCAGTAGCTGTTGGGCTGAGTGATTATATTTGTCCGGATCACTTTTATGTGTCCAACTTAGAAGAGGTTGAGCGCTGGGGGTGGGAACAGAAAGCGGATATAGTTGTACTGGAAACAGCCGGGCTATGTCACCGTTGTGCACCGGCTGTATATGATTGTTTGTCTATTTGTGTCATAGATAATTTGATTGGTATAGATACACCGCAAAAGGTGGGACCTATGTTAAGCTCGGCAGATATTGTAGTTATTACCAAAGGAGATATTGTTTCCCAGGCAGAAAGAGAAGTATTTCGCTATAAGGTAGAAATGGTTAATTCGCAGGCTCAGATTTTGGATATTAATGGTTTGACAGGCCAAGGTGCACTGACCTTAAAAAATGAGATCCTTAAGTGTAGGACCTTAGATGGGATTAGCGGCAAAAGACTGAAGAACCCTATGCCAGCGGCAATCTGTTCCTATTGTGCAGGCGAAACCATTATTGGCAAAAGTTATCAGATGGGAACTGTGAAAAAAGTTGATTTTGGGAGAGTGGATTGATGTTGAATAAAATAACCATTTTGGGTGGCTTGGATAAAGAAGGCAATTCTGAAAAAGTACAGAGGCTAGAAATTAATGCAGGCGAAGTGCTGGCTGTGGTTGGCCCTACCGGATCAGGAAAAACTCAATTAATATCTGATATTGAGCATTGTGCCGAGGAAGAAACGCTGACTGGCAGGAGTATTTTGATCAATGATCAACCTGCGGATAAATATAAGGATAGAAGAATTCTGCGCTATTTAGTTGCACAAGTATCACAGAATATGAATTTTGTAATTGATATGACCATTGAAGAGTTTCTTTTGATGCATGCTCAGGTGAGGGGTATCCAAGAACCTGGACAAACAATCAAGGAGGTACTGTCAATTACCAACCAGCTTTCCGGGGAACCGGTTTCTTTTATGACGAATCTGACTAAATTAAGTGGGGGGCAATCCCGGGCACTTATGGTGGCTGATGTAGCGTTAATCAGCAACGCACCAATAGTGCTTATAGATGAAATAGAAAATGCCGGCATTGACCGTCTGCAGGCGTTGGAAATATTGACAGGAAAGGGAAAGATCGTTTTGGTTGTTTCTCATGATCCAACATTGATTCTGATGGCCCAGCAAAGAGTAGTAATGAGAAATGGCGGGATGGAGAGAATATGCCATACTACGCCAGAAGAGAAAAGAATATTGGAAGATTTGATTAAAGTGGAAAAGCAGATTTCTATCTTACGTGAACACTTAAGAAAAGAGGGAAATATTGAATTGGGAAATAAAGAAAAGGAGGATTGGACATTATGGCGAGAGTCTTTGTACACTTACCGCTAAATATTAGCAGGGCAATAGAAGAAATGTTAAAAGAATATGGACGGGAAATGGAGAAAAAACAGGGAATACATATTGAGATTATATGTGAAAATCAATGTCAGACAGATAATGGATATCTTAAAAATAATTCTGAGGATGGAAATATACCAGATATGGTGATTAGCGGTGCCAACTATTTTGCCAAATATTCCGAGAGTTATTTGAATAAAAATTTCCGCTCTTTGACTGGTCGTTTCCCTTTGCGTCAGGAATTGGCTGATAGAGGGTTTACAGACAAAAAAGGCTATTTCAATACTTTTACAGTGATGCCGTTTGCAGTATTCTATAATCCCAGCTTATTTGAGGAAAAGGATCTTCCATCAGTATGGGAAGATTTACTGGATAATCGATGGAGCGGGAAAATTGCAATGCCGGATAGACATCATATGGCACCTAAAATGCTTTTTGCACTGATGAAAGCATATTATCCGGAAAAATTCGATAATTTACAAAAGAATTTTGTTTGTCAGGGTGCTCCGCTTAATGTAGTTAACGCTGTGGATGAGGGTGAATATCCAATAGGAATTACTAATATCTCTTTTGCCCGCATTTCGCACAATAAAAATATTCGTATGCTCTGGCTTAATGATGGTTTTTTCTGTATGCCACTGACAATGACTTGGAGTAAAAAAGCTGATGAGCGCTTGCTAAAAATAGGGGATTTATTATTATCACGGCAAGTTCAGGAATATTTGGCACTCCAGACTTTTGTACCGGCTGCAGCAGGCACAGCAATCCCTAAGTTATTGACAGATCATAATTTTAGTCTGCGTTGGGAGGGATGGGAGTATTTTCTAAAAGCAATAAAAAGTTCTGAAGGTTAAGACTCAAGGTAGTAATAATTAAACAAAACAATCTGAATATTCGGTTTTGGGAGGTGAGAGGAATTGTTTTGTCTGTCTGATGTTGTATTAAGTTATGGAAATCTAAAAGTTTTTGAACAATTTAATTTGAATTGTGATAAGCGGCAGTTTATCTGCCTTTTCGGGCCTTCAGGTGTTGGTAAGACAAGCATATTAAATATGCTGGCACGTATTAAAAAACCGGATTCAGGACAGGTTAAATCCGATGACCGGAGATTAGCTTATGTTTTTCAAGAACCCCGGCTAATTCCCTGGTTAACAGTTGAACAAAACTTGCAGATTGGCTTATACAAATTTGGACTGGGTTCACATGAACGTGATCAATGTGTAAAAAGCCTGCTGCCGCTGCTAGGATTAGCAGAATTCGGAGGGTATTATCCCGGACAGTTAAGCGGCGGCATGAAACAGAGAGTTTCACTTGGACGTGCTTTTATTATTCAGCCTGACTTGCTTTTGCTGGATGAACCGTTTAATGGCTTGGATGAAAATCTTAAAAAGGATATGCAGGAGCTTCTGATTTCTTTAGAAAAATGGCATACCTGCACTACTGTAATGGTTACACATGATGCAGTAGAAGCAATAAGGCTCAGTGACCGCATTGTAGTAGTTGAGGGGAGGCCATGCCGTATAATATCTGACATTTATCCGGAACCTGGCCAAAGGTTAGAAGTGTCATATACAGATACACTAAAGCAGGTTATTTTTAATGCTCTTGAATCATCAAAAAAGTATACGTTAATGAACAACATAAATAAAGTAGAGTGAAGGAGAAATAAAAAATGAAGAAAAAGATTATGGCAATGTTATTATGTTTTACTATGATATTTTCCATGGCAGGATGCGCCGGGAAGGCTAAAAAGGATCTTAAAATTAATATAGGAAGTGCTCCAGGACCTGTTACATATCCTTTGGCACAGATGGCAGATCAAAACAGCGATATTATACTTAAACCCTGGCAGTCCGGTGAACAGTTAACCTCTATGCTTACTTCCAAGGAAGTCCAGCTGTGCAGTACTCCGGTAAGTAACGCACTGTTTTGCTACAATAAAGGTCTGGATGTAAAAATGCTTATGGTTACCGTCTGGGGAATGCTCTACGTTATGAGTACCGAATCAGAAGTTAAAACGCTGCAGGATCTTAAGGGAAAAGAAGTGGTTATATCAGGAAAAGGCGGTATTCATGATATGATTTTCCGCCATTTGCTGATAAAAAATAATATAGATCCTGAGAAAGATCTTAAAATTACATATATGGATATGTCTGAAGCATCCACTCTTATTACAGCAGGCAAGATAAAGTATGCTGTCTTAAATGAGCCTCAATCAAGTATAGCTTCTTTAAATGCAAAAAAGGGCGGAATTCAGCTAAGCAGGGTAGTAGATCTGACTAAAGAATGGAATAAACTGTCAGGTCAGGAAGGTACCAGATTACCTATGGCCGGCATCGTTGTTGTAAATGGCAGCGGGATAACATCTGAGCAGATAACAACATTTGAAAAAACATATATTGATACCGCTAAGTGGGTTAATAATAATGCGGAAGCAATAGGACCTATCGTTGAAAAGCACGTTCCTTCCATGAAGGCTGCAGCAGTAAGTCAATCAATAAAGTATTCTCGTCTTCAGCCGGAGCATGCTAAAGATTGTCAGAAAGAGGTTACAGCTTTCTTTAAAGAATTAAGTGAGACTGCTGACACCAAAGTTTTTGGAGGCAAATTACCTGATGCTGGATTCTACTATTAGGCAAAAAAATTACTGCTATTTAGCCGGTATACTTTTATTGGTACTAGCCTGGCAGTTACTTTCGATGTGCTATGAAAAGATTTTGGTGCCATCACCGGTTGAAACTTTTCAGGCGTTGTCAGTACTTATTAGAAGCGGGGAATTATCAGAAAACCTGTCATTTACTTTTAGACGCCAGATATGTGGGCTTAGCGTAGGAATAGCAATTGGATTGATCAGCGGACTTATGGCTGGCCACTTTAGAAGATTGGGGCTGCTTATGCAGCCCATGATAAATTTTTTACTGGCTGTGCCGGCTATCATATTTGTAACCATGGCCATGGTCTGGTTTGGCATGGGAACAAAAATGACTACATTTCTGGTAGCATTGCTTGTATTTCCGGTAATGCACACTAATGCAGCGGAAGGAGTCAGGTCAATAGATAATGATTTGCTGGAAATGGTACATGTTTATAGTCTGCCAAGAATGCTGATTATCAGGAAGATATACCTTCCAGCTATACGGAATTACCTTATTATCGGTTTTTCACTGTCACTGGCTTCGTCAGTGCGTTTGACTATAATGGCAGAATTGCTTGGCGCCCGTGAGGGAATGGGTCAAAGAATTGCAATTGCCCGTGCTTACCTGGAAACAGAACAGCTGTTTGCTTGGATTATTGTACTTTTAGCAATATTGGTTGTTCTGGAATTTTTATTTATTAGGCCTCTAAAACGTCGGGTAAGTCACGTATAACTGAGTATTTATACAAATGGAATCAGGTAACTAAAAAAAATGAAATGGAGATGGAACAAAGATTATGATAAACAAAGCAGAAAAATATGATAAACTCACACGTGAGGTTATTGCACCGGTATTTCCGGAAATAGCTGGTCAATTCATAGAAACCAGCGGAATTCATGAAGGTTTATGTCTGGATTTAGGCTGTGGTAATGGTTATCTTGGACTTGCTTTAGCCGAAAAAAGCACTTTGGATGTTTATCTCATAGATATTGATGCGGAAATGCTTGCGGTTGCAGAAAGAAATTTGAATGACCGTAACCTTGGCAGCAGGGTAAAGGTGCTTTTGGCAGATGTGCATAAAATGCCTTTTGAAAGTAACTCTGCAGATATTATCGTAAGCAGGGGATCTGTGTTTTTTTGGCAAGACCAGCCAAAGGCTTTCTGCGAAATATACCGGGTTTTGGCTCCGGGAGGGAAGGCTTTTATTGGCGGCGGATTCGGGAATTCAGAGTTGAAAAAACAGATAGACAAGGAAATGCAAAAGCGTAATCCGGATTGGTTTGAACATCTTAATAAAAACATCGGGCCTGATGCACCGGATAAATTCCGCAGTGTATTGTCCGAAGCTGGTATTACGAATTATCATATTGACTATAGTCAAGTAGGTCTGTGGATAGTCTTAAGTAAGAATAAGTGAGTTTCTCACTATGATATACAAAAGAGCAAAAAAACAGAAGGTGCATAAAATTTTTGCAAAGTTAAGAGCCTAAAGAATATCACCGTGTGGTATTAGTTGAAGATACTAATGCTGCACGGTTTATTCTTTTTTTTACCTTTTCATTATGGACACCAGTGTTTCCAGGTTTTTAAGAAGCGAGTCGCAGATTCTTGGAGCTTCATAAAAAACTAATTGAAAACCGTCACGGACTTTCTGGAAAAAATTCATAAATCTTCTATTGGTTGCTAATATATATTTATTGTGGTATACTAGGTACATAGTACTCCATTGTGAGGATACTATATCAATTGCATATCGTTTAGGGAGCGAAGCACCAACTGATTTAAATGTCACATTTAATAAGTTAAGGGGGCTTTTT